>Ga0105051_10003517_pt1 | contig 18957 bp, 26 predicted proteins | sample FRY02_FD_78383 | JGI IMG/M metagenome (GOLD analysis project Ga0105051, IMG submission 78383) | Freshwater microbial communities from Lake Fryxell liftoff mats and glacier meltwater in Antarctica - FRY-02 (megahit assembly) | ecosystem: Environmental > Aquatic > Freshwater > Ice > Glacier... | reverse complement strand
CTTTATTCTCCATCTGTTTAAGAAGGCCCTTACAGAGCATACAATCCAAAATACGATGCTCCAGAAGGCTATGTGCTTCAAAGACCGTAAATGGACCCCTAAAGAGGTAATGGAGTCACACCCTAACTCGGCCAAGACCCTTTATGAGGTAGATAAGGTAGCAGGCCTTGTTAAGCTTGTGTGGACTGTACCCGGCTGGCAGGATTGTAAAACGATTAAAAAAAATCCCCATCTTTACGACAGGGATTTGGTGGAGTGGGTAAAAGAAGCAACCAAAGGGTATCAAGAACTAGCCGCTAGCTAGTCTCTGGGTTACTTTCGAATTTCCACTCTATAGTCTTGTGCCACGCTATTAATTCCTCTAAGAGATTCAAGTAATAGCTCACCGTTTCTGTTTTGGATTCTAAGTTTGTCATTGATGTTCTCCAAAAGTAAAACCATTGCATCAAATTTCTCTTGAGTAAGCTCACCTTCCGTCTGGAATCTATCGAAGCTAAACCCTAGAGAACAAACTGACACAAACGTTAAAAGTAAGATTTTTTTCATTAAAAGCTCCATTTAAAGGCTAATTCAAGGCCGAATTGTCGGTAACATCTTTTGATTGTTTGGGCATAACTTGCCTCAAGGTCTACGATTACTTTGTTTTGCCAGTTCGAGGCAATCCCTATCTTTCCTTTCACTCCGTACGGATTATAAAACCCCTTCCCCCAGAAGTTCCCTTTCTCAGAAAAAACTAGTGAGTTGTTGATGTCTTGGAATCCAAGGACTTCGATATGAGCCACTAGTAAAGGATGAAGCGTTGCTTCATAGCCCATACCAGCAAAGAAGGTGGTCTTGTTGATATACACATCTTTAAGGTCTATCGCATCTACTTTATGGGTAGAGACCCGTGTAGTTAAAAGGGGGTAAAGGGTATGCACATTGTCGAGCGGAGATCTAAAAATCACCGAACTTTCGGACTCAACGAGTAAACTAGAACCCTTAGCATTGGTTAACCCAGAAAATTTCAAGTTTATCCCTTGAGGCCGCTTTAGGAAGTACTCATACCCTCCCCCAAATGTATTGTAGGAGTATCCGTCTTCTTTATGAATTCTATAGATACCCTTTGCCGATAGGCAATGTTCGTGTGTTCTGAATGTAGGATGGACATTAGTGATCTCAATCCCTTTGTCCTGAGCAAAGCCACAGGCTGTTAGTAGTACTGGTGCTAAGAGTTTCTTCATATTCTTCCTTGGGTTAGAAAAACACATAATATCTATGAATTTCTTCAACTTTGTCAATAGTAAAGAAAAGATTTGACAATATCCCCTACTACTAGCTATCAAAGAATTAATTGAATACAGAAACGTTCGGGTGCGTCAATCCCTCTGTATTCTGAACTTATAGGCGTAACGGGTCTCGCCACCCAAGGAGTGCGTATGTCAGAAGAAGTAAACGAGAGCGTAGAGGAAACTCAAGAGGTCACCGCTCAGACCGACCAATCAACAGAGCACAACGACGTCTCACAAGAAGCGCAGGAAGCTAAGCATCAAAAGCGCAACGATGCTGAGTATAACTTCGCTGAAATGAGACGGCAGCAAGAAAGAGATCGGGAAGAAAGGGAAGAGTTGAGAAGGGAAATAGCCCAACTCAAAAAACCTCCTGTTGAAGAAGACGACTACACCTTTGCAGATGATGACTTAGTAGAAGGTAAATACCTTAAGGATCTCAAGAAAGAGATCAAAAGCATGAAGTCTGAAATGCAGCGTAGAGAAGTGTCTTCAATGGAAGATCGTATGGCCCTCAAATATCCCGACTACAAGGAAGTAACGTCAAAAGAAAATATAGGGCTTTTGATTAAAACACGACCAGCACTTGCGAAAGCCTTGGGAAAAATGCAGGATGATCCATTCGATCAAGCCGAAGCAGCCTATGAGATGTTGAAAGGTTTCACAGCGAAACAAAGTGATCCAAATGCCCTCGAAAGAAAGAAGGCAGCGGAGAATTCACAAAAGCCATTATCGGCAAATGCTGTCACCAAAAATTCAGCTATAGGCAACGCCCATCTATTCGAAAACGGTCTCACGAAAGAGTTGAAAGATCAGCTCTGGAAAGAGATGCAGGCTGCGAAAAGAGCCGGCTAAGCATTTTCTGGTTAAACATTATTAACCAAGGAAAATGACGATGTCTATTACGACTTCTTCAGTCCTTCCAGCACCAGTTCAGCAGAGCTTTAGCTTTAAGCTGCTCTCTGTACCAGTTCCTTACATGATCCACAAGATCCCAGCTGATCTGAAGGCCATGCCAAGAAACGGTGGAACTACGCTGAGAATGAGACGATATAACCCTCTAGCTACCGCACCGGTACCTCTAGGGAATAGTGGGGTAACTCCTCCACCACAGCAGTTAACTGCTTTGAATATTGATGCAAAAATGGATTTTTATGGCACGTATATACTTCTAAATGAGCAAGTTACGTTGCAAAATCAGGACCCAGTCCTGAACGAAGCAGCTCAAAGATTGGGCGTCTCGTTGAGACAAACAGAGGATCAGTTGATGAGAGATATGCTCGCATCTACTGCCTCATTTATAAACTGCGTAAGCGGTACCAACGGGGACAACCCGACAGAGATCACGAACGCGGATATTTTCACGGTCATTACGACCCTGCGTGGAAATAACGCTTATTCGTTCCTTTCTGGCGTAGAAGGTGAAGACAGGTTTAACGAACCAGACCTGTATAAATCTTGGGTAATTGACTTGGAACTCCTAGCTGCATAATGTAGAAGGACAACAGGGGGCAAGATTATGAATTGTAAAAAATGCCACAGAAAATTGGTTAAAATAAATAATTTTATCTTAAATCATATTTGTAGACCTTTAACAATAGATATTCAGCCTGAACGACTAAACCCTGAGACCTTTGACAGGATTCTCATAGCTATTAGTGATAATACAATTGGGATGATGGAAAGAGGATGTGATAGTCTGACCTCTATGGAAACATAGAGAGGGAGATCCGAAGAGGTTTCCCCGCCAACTATAAGGTAATTCCTGATAGTTGGTCAAAAAAGTAACAGAGCGTGGGACAGCTCCAGTTCGTGATGCATATTTTGCATTAGGTCACACAGATCTAATTAGCCAATTGCAGAACGTATCGGGCTTTATACAAAAGTGGAACTATAAAAATTTGTGTAGTTCTAAAACCTTCGATAATTTTCAAGAAAACCTAAGGGCTGCATAGCCTAAGGCAACTTGAGGGAAGATTGTTAAAGTGAGTTTAAATGCTTAATTTGTTTGATAATGTCTCTAATGCGATTGATCTGCTCAAAGGAGTAAGAACTTTCTCGAGTCTTTGTTTTTTTAATAGCCAAAAATTCCAAGACAAGAATGCATTGGCCTCTTTTTATTTTAAGAAAGGGGAGAACACATTCACAAACGATTTGGGAATTTTTTTGATTGCAAACCCATTTCCAAATGGGGAATTTTGTCCCTTTGTAGGAAGAAATACTTCCGAGAAAGTGATCATTAACGAAAGAAATAGGATCGGGATGAGTATTGAAAATAGATATCCAAGAATCAAATATTGGACTCAATTTTCCTTTATATTCGTAAACGCAAAAATTGCCATCCCCATCAAAAAAACCCGCAAGCCATTTCCAAAAGGATTGAGTTGCTGTTTTAGGAGATCTGTTTTTTATAATTTCTTTAGTGATTGGAAGCGGTATTTTAAGTTTAGAAATTTGATGACTAATATCGTCGCGGATTTCTTTTCTAAATGTTCTGCTTTGAGACAGGTAGTCGCTAAGTCGCAGAAGTTGGGTGCGTTTAATAATAGAGTGAGGCGAAACGAGGGAAATAAACTCCCTTGCTTGAGGAAGATTGGTGGAAATAATCCAAGTCCATGTCTTTTTTCTGTCTTTTCTTTGTCTATTGTAAACGTTTCCTCCGAACTGTTGTTGAAAAAGAGCAGGGATAATTTCATTGGATATTTCCATTCCTATTTGAAATCGACCTTCTTTTCCAAGAGTGACATAACCTTCAGCATCAAAAAGTCCTGCAAAGTATTCCATATAACTCCTTGGTTTGGTAAGTTACATTTTATCAAACATAGCAATTACCCGCAACGACTAAATTCGAGGGACCGAGGATTAATTCTTCGGTATGCCATAGTCTAAACTGCTTTGAAAGATGCAGAGGAGAGATCGAAGAGTCTTTCCCGCCTAGATGTTTGTAGTCTAGGTCAGTAGGTGTAGAAGCCGAAAGTAATAGAATGCCGAATCAAAACTCAACATTAATGCCCGAAGAAGGGTCTGTTGGGAATATGCGTTTCCTCTTGTCCAGCATAGGCTCGACAACTCCGAACGCATCGTTACTAGGTGCTACTGTCTACAACGTATTCTGTTGTGGGCGTGAGTCCTTTGCTGCCATCGAACAAGATGGCTATAGTTCGCAATTTATTTACCGTCCGCCTATCTATGATGGGCCACTCGCTCTCAACGCGTCTGTCGGTTACAAATTTGCGGAAGTACCGCGTATCTTAAACGACCAGTGGGTCTTTAACCTGCGTTGTACGCTAGCATAAGGAGGCAAACATGAGTACACCAATTAACGCATGTGTCACAGGTACTTTTACCTCTGACGGACTTGCAAAGAATCTCAGTATTCCATCTGGATTCACTAAAGTAGAACTCGTCAATCTTACAGATTGGGGTTCTGCTGCTGCTAATACGAACGTGATGAAAGCCTTCGGGTATTCTGATCTTCCTGCTGGTTACGGCGAATACCAAGCCAAAACCTCAGGAGCTGCAACTATCGCTATACCTACAATGGTAGCTAGCAATGGTTTCACATTCGTTTCCGACAGTGCATTATTGAACAACGGCGCGTCTGTTGCTCTTAATGGTACTGAAATTAACCGCGCTGCGCCTGCTGTCGCCTCTACTGGGACAACTACAGGACTTATCGCGGGCTCTACTGTGGTACGTTTGTTTGGAACTACTGGGATGCTTCAAGTCTCCAGTATGGACTTTACAATCGGTACTATTGTAGGGAGTACATCCTTTCAATTAAAGTATTTAGATAACAGTGGCTTTGCTGCTGATGCAACCGCGGGAACTTATAGAGTCATCAATGCTGATTCTAGATTTTACCCAAAAAGCCGTTACATCACTGGCATCACTGCTGCTTCTAGTGCTGTCATTACAATGTCAGTGACTCACGGATTTACTGCTGGACAAGCTGTAAGATTCGTCATCCCTGATGAATTTGGAATGACTCAATTGGATGGTCTCATCGGTAACATTACTGCCGTCACTTCTGGTACAACAAACACTATTACTGTCGATATCGATAGTTCTGCGTTTACAGCATTTGCTTTCCCCACTTCTGCTCAGGCAGCTGCTGGCGTAAGCTTTGCTCAAGTTGTTCCAGTCGGTGAAACAGCGAATGCAACCTATGCTAACAGCCTTGGAGATGCGACGGTTAACCAAGCATTCTCTGGTGTTGTTGTAGGAACCAGCGTTCAGACATCTGGATCTGAATATCAGTGGATCGCTCAAAAAGGGCTATCCGTATAACAAATTGGGGGTGGGGGATTTCTCTTGCCCCCTTTTTTTGTTTGAAATGTAAAGTAAATATTTTATTATGAGGAATTATGACAACAACAAAAATTATTCAAGCGCAGCCAGCTGCCAAAGACTTTATGAAAAGAGGCTCGGGAGCTCCCGTTAGCCCAGAACTTAAGAAAATCATGGAAGAAGAGTCCAAGCTCGTAAAAGGAAGATTTAAGAACTATGAGAGCCCAGGCGGACCCCTTCCCCTATGTTGCTCCAAGTTTCCTAATCAACCAGTCTATAAAAAAACATTCCAAGATGGTGAAACCTATGAGGTCCCTCTATGGGTAGCTCGGCATCTTAATGGGATTGATGTAACCGCTAAGGAGTTAAATGGAAGAATCGGATCGTGCTCTTACGCTGTTCATGGATTCAAATGGGAGGCAGGTAAAGATCTTCCAGGGAATGAGCTGGATGGCCAGGGTGTGCCAGTCCCCAATACTGGAATTGCTAAGCGTGTGCAGCGTTTCGGATTTGAGTCTCTTGAGTTTGGTACTGGAGCAGCGTGAGTAGCATAGCTAACTTTTTTGTTCCTAACCGTCAACAGGTCTCAGCCATTACAAACGCAGACCCTGCGGTAGTAACAACGACACAGGATCATGGATATGAAACGGGCCTTTGTGTCCGTTTCTATTTTCCTTTAGACGTTGGAATGAACCTTTTGAATGGAGAAATAGTTAAGGTCACTAAAATAGACGACACAAGTTTCTCTATAGGGGTTGACACAACAAATTTCGATTCTTTCAGCCCTGTAGGCTCTTCTCAGGTCCCACAGGTCATACCACTTGCCGAAGTCGCATCTAGCTTAACACAAGCCGTCACAAACAACGATAATATCATACCGGAGCAGTAAAATTTATTTACTCGATAACGTCTTCACTTTCCTCAGGGGTAAGGGGAAATGGCAGGTCGAATGGCAGAGGAATCCAATGAGAAATATGCCCTAACTGGGTATTCGCCCCCCAATGGTAGGGTCTTAATAGAGTCCATCCTACGCAAGGATCAAATTTACAAATGTGATATGACTCCGAATAAGAAGACCATCCAATCACTGCTTCATGCGGATCCGGATGGTGTTCCTTAGCTTCATAAAAACGGGCGACATTCTTTTTTTCTTTAATTTCCATCTCTACTCCTATTGTTAAATAATTTTTTTAATGATAAAAGGAACCAAAGGAGTACCATATAATGTCTTTTCCTTCCAACCTTTCTCAAATTCGCTCAAAAGTGAGAAGAATCACTGGAAGGCCCTCGTCTGCTCAGATTTCCGATTCAGAAATTGATATCTACATCAACACCTTTTATCGCTTCGATATGCCCGAGCATATAAGGCTTGAGTCTCTCAGGGTAAACTTCCAGTTCACTACCTCGGCCAATATCCCTGTCTATGATTTTCCTAGAAACACCTACCTAACCAACATGCCTCCTGTTTTCATTGCTGGGTATCAATCATACATGACGCAGTCTAGGCAAAACTTCTTTCGAACGAATCCAGAGCTCAACTTTCTACAGCAATCCATTTATACTGGAGATGGAACCGATGGAAGCGGGGGAACATATACAGGACAGACGCTAACGAACTTGCCCATCGTCCCAGGTTTCAAGCAGAATCCCCCAGGCGCTTACAGTGATAGCACCATTGCTGGCCAAGACGTGGCAGCCTCAACTCTCAATTGGAATGTCATCGTTTCAGCTATAGGAACTCCCGATGCCACATCAGGTATTGCTCCTTCTATAACTCTAGTAGATGACGGACAGGGAAATCTCTTTGACCCCGATGACACATCAACAGATCCAGCAGGAGCTAGGGGGACAATCAACTACATCACTGGAGCCATTACGATCACCAATTTTAGTTCCGCTATACCTTCAGGAAATGCGATCAACGTCCAGTACATACCATATGTAGCATCGAGACCACAATCGGTTGCATTTTTCCAGGATCAGTTTATGCTTTACCCGATTCCGGATCAGGCTTACACGGTTTCTTTCGAGGTATATAAATATCCCACAGCATTGGCAGACAGTACGAGTGACCCCCAGTTGTCAGAATGGTGGCAAATGCTTGCTTACGGCGCTTCCCAGAAAATTTTCGCAGATAATGCAGATTTCGATAGTCTTTCAAAGTTTCAACCTCTTTTAGATGAGCAAATGCGCCTATGCCTAAGAAGAACCATCGTTCAACAAACCAGCGAGCGAACCTCTACTATCTATACAGAGCAGCTCAATGGTTCTGGGCAATACAGTTTTGGGAATTCTTTTGGTAATTCCTAGGATTGGTCGTAGTATGGCGAGTCTTCTTTATTTTGTTCTATGCTTTCGTTTCTTTCTTCAATATCTAAGGCTATTGATATCAAGAAAACCATAACCGCGGTATTTAAAATAATCAAACCGGTTATTAAAAAAACCCAGATTTTCAGTCTTTTTTCTAAGTTCATTTTCCCACCTTTCCAACTATTGTAGCTCGTGTTATATAAAAGGAAAAGTATTAAACATTTTTTGAGGCCATAATGACATTTTCTAATGATATTCCTCGTCCTACGGATATCCCTTCTCAATCCCAAGCATTGATGCGTATAAACAATAGCCAATTAGATACGGTTTTTGGGATTGACCATGTCAAGTACACGGATGCGGATACCACTATTAGAGGGAAGCATAATAAAAGTACCTACCGAGAACAGGCAGCTTCACCAGGTACAGCAACCAATGAAATGGCTGTATATTCGAAAGAAGTAAGTTACGGTGGATTAGGCTCCAATACTGAGTTGTTTATCCAAAAAGAAAACCTTGCAGCAGCCGGATCCGATATCCAGCTCACTAACACAATTAAAACTATTTCATCAGGGGCTTCAAGTGGGTTAAGTTTTCTTCCTGGGGGTACCATCCTTCAGTGGGGATTGTCTGCCGCAGCCGTAAACGGAGCTACTATTAATTTTGGAAGTGCATTCCCTACAGCATGTGTAAATGTCCAGGTTACGATAGATATTGGATCAACCGTAAGCCCTGTTGGTACTAATGGTTACACCGTAACTGGGTTTGTGTTTAGAACAACTGCGGCAGGTGGCGTTCCGATTAAATGGTTCGCTATAGGTAATTAATGTCCTATAAACCCTTCTATATTTCAGGATATGAGGACGCGTCCGGGTTAACCACCTATTATGAGCCTTTTTTAATCCCTGAAAAAGCTTTCCCTATTTTAGAAGATGCGTATGCCTTTCGTGGTAAAATTAAACGTCGACAAGGTTTTTTCAAACAAGGGCGACTTAGACGATGTATTACATCGGCGATAACACTTACAGCTCAGGCTAATGGAGCTTCATATTCTAACGCAGATATTTTGGCAGATGCAGCCGTAGGATTAAGAACTGATGAGCCATATGCAGAAATTGAGTTGGGTTCTCTTGAAGTTGTAGTTGGAGCAGAAACATTCGCTGACAATGCTGATGGATCCCTATCGGGAGATATGGGAGGTTCGGGGACAATAAATTACGTTACCGGAGAGCTAGATCTAACCTTTGTGCCCCCTCTAGGAATGGCTACCAACGTAGATATTACCTTTTGTTATTACCCAGCTCTTCCAGTTATGGGACTACCAACTCGAGAAATCCCTGCGTTTAATGATGAGCAAACAATTGCTTTTGACACTATTTATGCCTATAGATTCGCAGGTACGGAATGGGAGGAATTACCAGCAGCAACTCCAACAATTTGGCAGGGAACAAACTCCGACTTTTTTTGGTCAACGAATTATTGGAATAACGCTAATGGCAACCTTTTTTGGACGACAAATTTTAACGTAGGTGCTTCTCCAGACCCTATCCGTTATTATGATAGCACCGACTGGACTACATTTGCTCCGATAATTACCGGAGCGACTCTTCTTCAGCAAGCACGTATATTAATCCCATATAAAAATCGACTTTTAGCTTTCAATACTTATGAAGGAGCTACCCTAGGAACCAGCACGAATTTCCCTCAAAGGCTTCGATTTTCTCAAAATGGGGATCCTACCGATCAGACTAATGGTTGGCTAGAGGACGTAATAGGTAGAGGGGGGATGATTGACATCCCAACAAATGAACATATCATTTCCGTATTTTTTATGCGGGATGTTCTCCTTGTAAAATGTGAACGCTCCTCCTGGAAAATAGTCTACACAGGAAACGAGTTCCTACCTTTTGTTTTTCAGAAAATAAATACAGAGTTAGGATGCGAATCTACCTTCTCCATTGTCCCTTTTGACCAAGGGGTTTTTGCAATCGGTAACTATGGAATAACGGTGGATGATAGTGTAAATGTACGAAGGATAGACGAAAAAATTCCCGATATTGTTTTCCAATTTAATAACGATCAAGAAGGCATAAAAAGGGTTTATGGGATAAGAGATTTTTCAAACCAGCTCGTATATTGGACGTACCCAAATTCAGCTCAAGATCCTGAATTCCCCAACAAAACGTTGGTATTTAATTACATCAATAAAACATGGGCAATATTTAACGATTCATTTACATGCTTTGGATATTTTCAGAAGGCAGGAGATACTACTTGGGCGACTCTCCCTTATGCTAGTTGGGCTGACTGGGATGTGGCATGGAATTCAGGGATTACCCAATCCCAGTATCCTGACGTTATTGCAGGAAATCAGCAAGGATACACTCTTTTAGTCCAGCAACAAGTAGCAAATGCCCCCTCTCTTTTTGTTACAGATATCGCAGCTGGAGTCGTTACGTCGCCTAGTCATAATCTCCAAGATGGGACATTTCTTAAAATAACTGGAGCTCTCGGAACAGGGATTTCTACCGATATTGTCTTCAAAATCACGGTAACTGGTGTAGACACATTTACTGGATTTGATGCAGATGGAGATCCGATAGAAGGTTCAGATTATTTAGGAGGAGGGGAAATCACTATCCTCCAAAACATGGATATATCTAGTAAGGTTTTTTCTCCCTTTTATGATCAAGGAGCCCAGGTGAAATTGGGTTACATGGATTTCTTTTTAGATAAAACGAGCGAAGGGGAAGTGACCTTAAATCTCTATGTTAACGAAAATGATTCTTTGGCTATTAATGATCCAAACAGTGTGCAAAATGAAGGACTTTTAGGGGATAACATCATTTTAACAAGACCCGAAAATACTACTCAAATCCCCTTCCAACAATACCAGAAAAAAATATGGCACCGAATCTTTTTCAATACGATCGTGCAAAACTTCCAGTACCAAATTAACTTTGACGATACGCAGATGTATGATGAAGCAATCAATAGCGCGGATTTTGTGCTTCATGCAAACGTATTATATGTCAGCGATAACGTCAGGCTTATCCAATGACGTTTCTCCCCTCCAATTCTTTATCTCCTTTTCTTCCTACGTCTCAGGTATTTCCCGAGGATGAAGTTCAAAGGCTCATTGTTCATAACGATATTTACACCAACGTAGCTATTGCAGTGAACCAAAGAGAAATTGGAGTCTATGAAACTGTTGAAGCAATAACAGGGCAGCAGTTTTTCAATCCAACGAATGCCCAACAAAAGCGACTAACCTACAGAAGACTTTATGTAATAGGGGCTATAGCAGCGGGAGCCACACTTACGACTGCACATGGGATCACGGGGTTCTCAACTCTTACTTTTACTAGGATCTCGGGCACAGCGATTACGGCAGCGGGAACATTTAATAAAGTACCTATCCCTTATGCTAGCGCTACACTCATAACGGACCAAATACAAATAGACGCGGATGACACAAATTTTAGGATAATTAATGGAGCTACAGCTTCGAATATCGCGAGTGGGATTGTTATCCTGGAATATTTAAAGAATTAAACCTATCTTTCCCTTTTCCACTAAAATAATTATTTGATACTATAAGAAAAAAGGAGACCACCCATGAGCATGACACCTAGAGGTTACGAAAGATTTTCAACTCTTTCACCCCAACAGTCCGATATATTTAATACCCTTCAATCCCGTTTAATGGGTCAATTAGGAGGACAAGATCGAGCTAATTTTGAAGCTCCATATCTACGACAATTTAATGAGAAAACTATTCCTGGAATTGCCGAGAGGTTTTCGGGAATGGGCGAAGGGGCGCAAAGCTCCAATGCATTTAGGCAGTCTTTAGGGGCCGCAGGGGCGGGTCTTTCCGAAAATCTAGCCTCTTTGGGAGAAAATCGAGAACAAAACTCCATGCAACAACTTATGCAGTTATTAGGATTAAATACCGAAGGACTTACCAAAAAAGAAAAGCCTTGGTGGCAGGGGGCTTTGATAGGACTTGGGGGAGGTTTAGGACAAGGATTGGGAAGTTTGGGAGCTAACGCAGCCACTGGAGGGTTTTCAAAATTAAAAGAATTCTTTTCTCTTCTTTCACTTCTTGGAGAAAAAGGTCAAAATAATGGAGAAGGAATTTAATGCCTCAATTTCAAATTTTAGAAGAAAACCCCTCTTTTGGATCCCAACTAGGTCAACAATTAGGACAGGGAGTTGGTGGAGGAATACAAAACGCTCTTGGTGAATTTCATAAAGCCCAACAATTAGCTCAGACTGAAAATACATTTATGCGTCAGGGATACCCTCAGGATTTAGCTAAACTTGCTGCTGCGGCAACAACTGGGGGTCAAACCGAGGTATTAAAAACGCTTTTAGATATCAGGCAAAGAAGTAACGGGTTTTCGGAAGAAAATCAAGATAAGGACTCAGGTTTTTTTGAAGAGGAAATTGGAATTGGAAGAACTCCAAAAGAAAAAGTTGCACGCGTTGAAAAACAGGAACAGAGGTCTTTTGATAGAAATAAGAAGTACCTAGATAGGATATCAGCGATTGCGGATGAAATGCCAAAAGAAAAACTAGCCCTTTCTCAGATGAAGGGAGCTATTGATAGCAAAGATTTTAATTCCTACAAAAATATTGTCGCTGAAATGACAGGTCTTGAAGTTCTTAAAACCTCTTCAGCTCAAACAGTTAATAGTGCAGCTAAACAGTTTTTAATGAGTTCTTTGGCGTCTATCGCAGGAAGACCTAACCAATTTATAGAACAACAAATTAGCAAAGCTTTGATTAGTCCTCTCTATAAAAATGAAGTAAATGACCTGATTTTTGAAGGTCTTGAGGGGTTAAGTCGATTAAAAGAAAAAGAAGTAGAATTAGCTGAGAATCTCGAAGAAAAATACACTTCTCGAGGAAAGGAAATCCCGAGAAATTTCCAGAAGATTATTAGAGAAAACTTAAAAAAAGAAGCCTCTGATTTTGAAAAAAATTATGAAGAAAGAGTCGCTGAACTTTTAAGTTCCAAAAAGGGATCATTTGTAATGATCGACCCGGCAGGCAATAAACGTTCAGTCCCGAAAAAAGATGTACAAGCTGCAAAAAAAGCCGGCTATCGACTAGGAAAATAGAATATGAAAGAGTTTGGTGAAATTATTGAAAAAGCTTCTCCAAATTCAAGACCAGAGTTCGAAGAGTTCGGTGAATTAATAACCGATTTTTCATCCCCGTCTTTTATTTCGGAGGTAGGGAGACACACGTTGAGAACAGGATCTAGGATAGCAGAGTCCGTATTAGGGTTACCTTCCGACGTTCTTCAAGCAGGCCAACTAGGGGCTCGTCAATTAGAGAAAATGGCAGGTAAACTAAGGGAAAAGATTGGCTTATCCCCTCTAAAATCCGGCATAAAAAAACCCGGGTTACCAGGTTCAGACGACTTAAGAGAATTGTCAACCCGCATTTTTGGTGAAAAGGTTCTTCCTCAATCAGAAACAGAATCTTTTATTGATAATATAGTTGCAGATGCAGCGGTACTTGCTATCCCAATTAAAGGGAAAATTCCTTTTTTACGTTCTTTAGGAACGGCCCTGGCAGGAAATTTAGCCTCAAAAGGTGCTGAAAAAGCAGGAATTGGAGAAAAGGGACAGGCAGCTGCCAAAATGGGTGCTTTTTTTCTTTCAGGGTTATCGGGTAAAGGCACAGTGAAGAAATACTGGAATGAGCAATATAAACTTGCAGAAGAATCTATCCCCTCAAAAGCCCGTATGGATGCTAATAAATTAGAGAGGAATTTAGATATATTAGCATTTAATCTCAAAAAGGGTGGAATAGAGACCCCTTCCCAAAGATTTGTAGAAAAACCTTTAAAAGAACTGAAAAAGATAATCCATAATGGAAAAATCGGTGTCGAAGATGCTGTGAAAGCAAAACAAAAAATAAACGAATTACGTTCTGGACTTTTTGATGAAGTAAAAGGTAGGCCAGGACAAAAATATGCACGAACTAAAATAAACGATATATCTCACTTCTTAGATGAATCCTTAGATAAATATGGAAAAAATAATCCTAAATTTTACAAACATTATAAATCCGCCAATGAAGCCTATGGAGGATATCAACAAAGCAAGCGGGTAGGGAATTGGATTTCTCGTGCTATCCCAGGTGGGAAAATGGGAAAAGGTAGCCTTATTTTATTGGAGGCTATTTTTAAGCCTACTTCCTTAAAAAAAACCCTTCCTGCTGTAGCTGCTTTTACAGGGGGAGAGCTATTAACAAGGATGTTTAAAAACCCTACTCTACGAAGGTTTTATGGAAATTTAATGAAAGACGCAATTAACGAAAATAAAACAGGATTTTTGAAGAATTTAAAATACATAGAAAGGGAGATAGAAAAAACAGACCCTGAGGTATTTGGAAAAAACTCTCAATCTTCATAAGTATATGGGTAGCATTCTCCATTTTCGTCAATTTCATAGTCATGAGCGTCATATGGGTTTTCATTTTTAGGAAACATCAAAATAACCGCAATTATTATTAATATATCAATCATCTTATTTCTCCATTTTTTCTTGCTTCTCTTTTTTCTCTTGAATTAAAATCTCTTTAAGACTTTTCCCCATTGCTAACTCAAAAATTCTATGTTCGAGCATTTCAAATCTAGCGTCCATTTTTATAAATTGAGCGTCGACTTTCTCGAATCGAGCATCTACTTTCTCGAATCGAGCATCTACCTCAGCAAATCTTTTTGTAAAAAACGTTTTAAGCTTTTGAAAAATCGCATAAAGAGCTGCTATGATTGAAAAAGCTGAGGCTACCATGGCCAAAATATTCAATGCGTTCGGATTACCTACAGTAGGTGGTTCCCACATATTATTTCCTCCCTCTCTCAATCTCTAAAAGCCTGTAATGAAAATCTTTCATCATATCCATGGTTTCTTTATGAATTGCATGGATCAAGTCTTTATTAGCGTCTAATTTCTTATCCATGTGTCGTAGATCGGCTCTAGTCTCTGTTCGCTGCCACAGCCACAAACCTCCCACTCCCATGCAAAAAATAACAAATTGTACCCATTCCATATCATTCTCCTTCGAATCTTCCTTTGTCGTTTCGTTTCCTATAAACAGGAGACCTTCCCTTACGGGCGCATTCCCAGAACTCGTCTACATCAATTACTACCCTTTTACCAGTTTTGATAAAAGCCGTCTCGAAACCATTTTCTTTGCATCTCCATCGGATCTTTCTTAAGGCTTCTATTGAAAAGGCCTTCTGTAAGTAGGAGAACTCTCTAATTGAAGCGTAGAGCTTAATTGGTGCATTCATGCTCTTATGATACCGCAATTGGACAATATGGACAAGTCATACAAATATTTTGAATAAGTAAGTTACGCATGCTATTTTAAAGAAAAAACTTGATAAACCAAAAAGGACATCATGGCACGCAAAGCATCGGGACAATCCCAAGTATTCTCTGGCTCTCCTCAGCCTCAATTCTCAAATGTCGCATTTAAAGCAATCAAAAGCACAAGAGCCCCTACCTCGGCAGATGTTGGATATGATATTGGCCAAACATGGGTTGATACCGCTAACTCACTAGTTTACGGATTAGCTTCTGTAGCAGCGGGCGTTGCAAAATGGAATGTTTTCGGTCCTGGAGCTTCAGATTTTGATTCTATGGTTCCAGATGCTGGGACTGATCCAGTAGTCCCCGATGCTATTGGTTCTGTAACGATGGCAGGAACAGCGGATCAAATCACTACTACAGGGGGATTAAATTCTCTTACTTTTTCTACCCCTGCAACATTCATCGCTCCTGGTTCGATCGAGTCAGTTACATCTCTCACTGTAGGATCAACAGTTACTGCAACTGGTGGAGCTGCTTCTTTTGGAGGAGGTACCTTTACCGTCGCTTCTGGAACAAGTGCGATCAACGTTTCCGCAGATGCTGCTGCTACCACAGTGAGTATAGCTTCAGGAGCTGCTGCCAAAACACTCGTACTGGGATCTGCCACAACAACATCTACCACAACTGTATTAGCTGGATCTGGTGGGGTCAATGTTGATGGTGTGACTCTGATCAATGATAGCATTAACTCAAACACATCTATCAATACAGGAACTTCCACAGGAACCGTCACAGTAGGTAACGCAGCAGCAGGAGCAATCGCTGTCGACACGGCTGCTGGAATTTCTCTCGATGCCGCAACAGCTTCTAACTTCACAGTCACTGGCGCGGGGGCCGATCTAACGCTCGCTTCTTCTGGAGGCTCTGTAGCAGTTTCTTCTTCAGAAGCCGCTATAGCAGATGCAGTAACCATTAGCGCATCTGCTGCTGACGGGGGAATCACCCTCGATGCCGGAGCAACTCCAGGCGTTACTTTCACTAACGGCACCCAATCTCACCAAATGCTTGTTGGAACAGGAAACCCTGATACTGCTGTCACTGCTACTCAAGGATCATTATACGTTGACATTGGAGGAAGCACTTCAACAACCATTTTGTTCGTGAACACTGACGGAAGCACTGCATGGGTTGGAGTAGGGGTTTAATAAAGGAGATCTATGGCATACGGTACAAGAGCGGCTTTTGAGCCGATTAGAGAAGTCGCGTTCGGAAGTATAACCTCTTCTTATGCGAATTTAGGCACTCCTTTTACGGATCACGTCCGAGAAATTAGGATTGTAAATACGTGCAATACCGACATGTATTTAAGCACTAATGCTTCGGACAATATGATCCGAATGGCAGCCGGAAGCTTTTACATCATTGATTTCGCAGCCAATAAAGTCAGAGACGATGGTCTTTTTCTTCCTATTGGAACTCAACTTTCTATCAAATACCAAAGTGCTCCAGCTACTGGGTCTCTATGGGTTGAAACGGTGTACGCTCAAGGCGGAGTCTAATGTCACAGGGAGGAAAAAGCAGCGCTAGCGGTTCTGGCGGTCCTCCAATTGAATCTCTCGTAGGAAATTCAGGCGGACCAGTTTTCCCCGATGCAGCTTTCAACATTGACATTCTCGGAAATAATACCACGGGAATTGACATTGTTGGTACTCCTGCTTCTAGTCTTCTTACCGTCATAGGAATTGCATCTTCTACCACTCAAATTGGAACACTTGCTCTTGCCACAGACGCAGAAGCAATTGATGGCACTGTAACCGACAAGGCTATTGTCCCTTCATCCCTAGCAGCTAAGCTCAGAAGCCAAACGATCTATGGTCTTGCGATTGGTAATGCGACTACAGGTGCCTTAAATTGGACCGTAGCTGGAACCGATGGACAAATCCCTATAGCTGCAACTGGTGCAGATCCAGCCTTCGCCTCTCTTACCTCGACTGGTGCAACTATCGTTTATACCCCGGGGGCTAACACTCTTAACCTGGAAACAGCTGCAACGGTCGCCACTTCTTATACTTGTGACACAGGCTCAGCCGTTCCCGCTCTGGGCGTTCTAACGGTGATCGGTGCAGGAAGTATTTCAACTTCTGGAGCAGGCTCAACTGTAACAATTACTGGAAGCGGAGTTCAAGTTGTTACTGTAACACCTCTAACTGATGCCTCTTCTCCTTATGTCGTTCTTTCAACGGACTACTACATGACATGCAATGTTAGTGGAGGCCCTCTACAAATTAACCTCCCTAACGCTCCTACTACAGGCACCGTTTACATCGTTAAAGACTCTGGAGGCAACGCAGCCACCAACAACATCACAGTAACCACAGTCGGAGGAGTAGTCAACATTGATGGAGCTACTACGTTTGTGATGAATACAGCTTATGAAGCAGCAACCTTTCTTTTTAACGGCTCAGCCTGGGAGATATTCTAATGGCCTATAAACGCACCTCTCCAATGCCAGTCGAAGAAGGCGGAACAGCAGCAATAACCCTCACAGACCATGCGGTTATCGTAGGATCAGGTGTAGGAGCTGTTAGTTTCGTAGGTCCGGTAGCCTCTACTGGAGCATTGCTTGCGTCTTCCGGTGTTGGATCGGATCCCGGATTTACAACTGCCACTTACCCCCTAACTACTACAGCAAACCAGATCCTTTACTCCTCGGCCACTAATACTGTATCAGAAATTACCTCAGAAAACGATGGAGCACTCATCACAAGTGCAGCAGGTGTACCTTCTATTTCTTCTACTCTTCCTTCAGCGGTACAAGGAAATATCACCTCTGTTGGAACAATTGCTAGCGGAACATGGAATGGGACAGATATAGCCGTAGCGGATGGAGGAACTGGTTCTTCTACATTAACTGGTGTTTTAACAGGCAATGGAACCAGTGCGATTACTGCTAACGCAATTACTCAATATGGTGTTTTGGTTGGGGGGGCCTCTAACGCTGTTGACTCTACAGTAGTAGGTACAGCAACCCATGTATTAACATCGAATGGAGCTGGAATGGCACCTACATTCCAAGCTGCTGCCGGAGGGATAACAGGCCCAGTATCTTCAACGGATAATGCTCTTGCTAGATGGAATGGGACTGGAGGAACCGCAGTTCAAGATAGCACTGTTATTGTAACCGACAATGGTGAAATGACCAATGCATCTCAGCCTGCCTTTTTTGCTTTTCTAGCCACAAGTGATACGAATGCTACTGGGAATAATACTGAGTTCCAAATCGGGTCCGGAAATGCATTGACGGAGACCTTTGATCAGAATTCGGATTTTAATACAAACGGGACGTTTACCTGTCCTGTAACAGCAAAAGTCTTGCTGCAAATGGATTCTCGATTGATAGCAATGACTGGGGCAACTGTTCATAGATCTACGATCATTACATCCAATCGTTCCTATATCAATCTCCTGTCTAATTACCCTACAACGAGTTCTCAATATTACTATTCCGTTTTAGCCGATATGGATGCGATGGATACTGCAACTTTTTCAGTAGCAGCCAATGGAATTGGAGCTGATACAGCCACTCTTCAAGGGCTCGGTACTCCTTATACATTTGTCGCAGGATCAATAATTTGTTAACAAGAGGAAATTATGAAAATACAAGTAGATAACAAAACAGTCTTTGAGCTTTCAGAGATTCAAAAAAAGGTCATACAAAATGACATCCCTACCGAGATTTTTGTTTCGGATAT
>Ga0105051_10003491_pt1 | contig 19044 bp, 19 predicted proteins | sample FRY02_FD_78383 | JGI IMG/M metagenome (GOLD analysis project Ga0105051, IMG submission 78383) | Freshwater microbial communities from Lake Fryxell liftoff mats and glacier meltwater in Antarctica - FRY-02 (megahit assembly) | ecosystem: Environmental > Aquatic > Freshwater > Ice > Glacier... | reverse complement strand
TCTGTTGGCCGCGTGTGGGCAGTTTTCGTGGCCACCAGTGGGCATTTCTGCTGGCCGCCCGTGGGCAGTTTGGATTGGCCATTGACAGGCAGACGATGTGACCTGTTGATTGAGAAGGGGGCGTCCCACAAAGGGCTCTATGCCCAAAGCAGATCCCCCACTTGCACGTACTCGTTTTTCGCGAACCACACAATGGGTCGTTTTCCCAAAAAAATATCCAGACTTTCCAGCATCTGCGGGGAGTTACCAATTTCCTCCGGAAGGAGCAAGGGAATTGTTTCATCCACCACCGCCACGTTCGCAACATATAGAGCCGGCAGCACATTAGCAACCCAGTGGTACCAGTTAAGGAGCCCGCGTCCGAATGTAGAGAGCTCTTTGCAATGCCCTGGGATTGTTCGAAACCTTCAGGGCAACAAACTCATCTGCGTGTCCAACGATGCGCCCAACCAGCCTTGGCTTCTTCCCTTTGTATAAGGCCCAGGGGCCCGTTTCAATGCGGGTGGGTATGACAAGTGAGTTTTCGACAACGACACTGTTGAATCTGGAATTGTGGACTACCCCGGCATTATCCAGTCGACCGATATGCAGTGCTGGGACGTTAATCGTGGGTTCTGAGCCCTTGGGTTTTTGGTCAAACGATAGGTTTTCGCTCACCTGATTTTCACCAGCCGCGAACACCACTTTCTTCGCCGAAAACAGACTGTGGGGGTGAGCACAAATTTCCAAAACCCTGAGGCCGAAAAGACGGCGGGCCAACATAGGGAACTGTCTAAGAGAGAACCACCCAAGCTTCCTAAAAAGCCTGGCAGTGTTTGCCAGGCCAGGAAATCTACTCACCCTCCATCGACCCATAGCTTTCCCTCCGATACTGGTCGGCCCCTTTCACGGTGTGGGCCCAACCAGACCGAGATGACCATCCAACTCTTCAAAGCGGTCACCACTGTCTGGGCACACCCATTCGTCCTTTGTTTTCAGGAGACGATGTCCAGAACGACCAACCCAGCCGACGTGAGCTGCGGGGATGCCAACAACGAGCGAGTAGGGTTTCACATCGGCGCTTACCACCGAACCGGCCCCCACCATTGACCATGCGCCAATCCGGACTGGTCCAACTAAAACTGCTTTGGCACCAATCGAAGCGCCGTGTTCTATGTAAACCCCGACTGGAGTCCAATCCCCAGCCGATTTTTCCGACCCATCAAGGTTCACCGCTCTTGGGTACCTGTCGTTCGTCAATATCGCTCCTGGCCCCACGAACACGGAGTCCTCCAAGACTGCTGGTTCGTAAATGAGGGCATAGTTCTGGATCTTGCACGAAGCCCCCACCATCACCCCCGGCCCGAGGTAGGCACCTTGACCAATAGACGTGCCACTTCCGATGGTTACGCCTTCACGAACTTGTGACCACGCCCACACGTTGCACCCAACACCGATTTTGGTCTCGGCGTGGACAAGACTCGCTGGATGGATCTGACCCTGGCTCATGGGACGCTAGTGTCCTTCCTTGGTTGAGAAAGAGCAAAGAAAATGGCTGCCGTGATCAGGAACTTTATAGGCAACTCCCATCGGGATTCCATGGGAAAAACGAACACCACACCGCTCAGCGCCCCTATAAGGAGAGATGGCATTATCAAACCCCGAAGTCCCGCTTCCCGGTTCTTGACAAGAAAAAACAGACCTTCCAAAACTCTCCGCTCGCCAACCCCACATCCCGTCGCTCCGGACTATCTGCCGAGAGGCCATCCCAAAATATCTAGAACAGAAAAGCAGACATCCTCGCGCCACCTGCGACCACTCTTCTCGTGAGCAGGATTTATGTTTTGTCATATTGCCTTCCTCCCCCACAGTGGCAGTGATGGCCCGCAAACAAAGGGAACCAGAAAACAGAGAGCCAGTCAACCCACTCACCTGACTACGGAGGCTCATACAAAGAGATTCTGAACACAAAAGGAATGTATGAGTACCGTTCTATTTAAGTCATGACTATGAGACCTTTTTATGGTTTACGTTCCGAAAACCAATCGCATCGTCAGACCATTTTCCGTCAGGACAAGCTCGTCACTAGTGGGTCTCCAATTCTCTAAGTACCCTCTCTAGTTGCCCGATATCCACGTAACCGGGGGTTTTCGAGTAGACGTATTTCCTCCATGTACGCTCTACTACGGTCATCGGAATCGCGAACAAAACACCGTTGCCGACGTGCAGAAGCTTACTAAACAGGGAGCTTCCCGTGACAGAAAATCTGGCTCCATAATCAAGCATTTGGCCCCGCTAGAAAATATGGACCCTGTCCATTGGGCGCCTGTGGTGCTTACTATGATCTCGACTCCGGCAAAGACCCTAATTTGCTCTAAAAAAGAGTAGTTTTCGATCTTGACACTCACGAAACCGTGCTTTCCGAGCACTGTGCGGACAGCGTGCTCGTTAAAAGGACGAACTCTACTTGACCGACTCAAGTAGATCCGCGAAGGAGAAAAATCGCTCTCCCCGAGGGAAGCTTTCTCTTGTGAGTCAAGAAAAAACTCCCGATATGACCTCATGAAGGTGAAGTTAAATCCCCCAAGGCTGTCCCACTTAAACTCTTTGCTCCCCGAAAGTTTGGCTATTTCCGGCACCGCGGTCTCGACCACGTAAGCATCCAACACATGATGGGGTTCATCAGGAATAAAAATAACTTCTCTCCGTCCGGCCAACACCAACCGCAATGCTTCTTCTGCCGGTGTTCCTCTTACAGAGACTGACACTAGGACGGGCACGTCTTTGGGGACGGCTCCCTCTTTTTCTACTAGGAAAACCTTGGGGAGAATGTTGATAATCCAATGGTAATAATTTGATGGAAATTTTCCGTTGATTAGGATTCCAGACTCCAGGCGTTTCGACTTTGCGACGGCAGCGCAGCTAATAACGGCAATCCGACGATAACTCCATTGCACCAGCTTGGAATCAAGACCGGAAAATGCCTCGTTTACCACTTCCCACCGGGGTCCCGAGCCAAGGCGCTGTCTGAAAGCACGCCTTCCCTGCAGGAACACATCTTGGTGAGGTTCGAACACAATTGAACGGGCCCGAAGAATTCTCATCGGATTGGACTCAATTTGCACAGATTCTGGAGCGGAATGAATCTGCCGTGAGAGGGCAACAACCTGCCCCTCGCCCGCCGGATAAAGTGAGACAGGTTTCGCCTGAAGCTGTTCAACGAAATTGATGCGCGCAAAGGCAGGTTTTTTGCGAAAAAACAAGCTCAAGAACAACCCGAAACGCCTACGTAACTTGCTGTCGAGGCCGAAACGTTTTCTGGTCCAGTACTCCGCCTTTTTCAGGGGGAGTAATCGGAAAAGCTCTCTCACGAACTTCACGCTTCCCTCTATTCAGAAACTGTTAGTTGAAACCATAGTATCGAGCTATGCCTAAACTTAAAAGACCCGGAATTCCCCAGAGATGTATTGGAAGATGTGTCGAGGTGGGATTGCTCGTGGGGGGTTGGGTCGCGCTGAGGTTGAGGCGTTCGCGTTCGAGAGGTATTGGCTTGACCGCCCAGGCTCCCCTCGTCTCAGTTCTTATTCCCACTCACAATCGTTCGGAGCTATTGACAACCAGAAGCCTAAGGAGCGTCCTTGCCCAGACATATGTGAACCTCGAGGTGATCGTCTGCGCCCACGGTTGCACGGACGACACGATAAAACGGGTAATGGATCTTGGCGACGCACGAGTACGTGTTCTTGTTGTCCCGCGACACCGCCTTGGGTACCCGGCCACCGCGGCAAATCACTGGTTGGTTGGACCCGTGCGGCCCCTGAACGCCGGCACCAAGTCGGCCAAGGGTCAGATTATCGCCGTTCTCGGCGACGACGACGAGTGGGTGCCAGAACACCTTGAACAGTCGATTGAGGCCCTCCGCCGCAGTGGAGCGGAGTGGGTCAGCGGCTGGTCCCGCAATATCGACGTGGGAGGGCAGACCACCACAAACCGAGGAGATAAGGATGGAGAGCACATGGTGGGCCAGGTTGCGACGTGGGTGTATTTGGCCTACTTGGGTTTTGCGAAGTGGAATATTCACTCATGGAGAAAAGGCTGGGACAGGCCGAACGACATAGACCTCGCCAAACGCTTCCTGAGGATGGGGGTGCGCCACAGCAATGTGTCACGTATTGGGGCCATCTGGCGGGCACGTCCCGGCGAGCCCCTGGGGTCCGCTGCCTACATTGAAAACCCTGAGATGACGGTCGAAAAATTTTCCGTAAAGGCCCCTTCCCTCGGGAAGAAACCAAAAAAGCGCTAAGGCAGCGTTTTCTCCCAATCGAAGACCGACAACTGTTGGGCGAGGAGAGAATCCGAGCTCCCAACGACTATTTTCGCCCCAAACGTGGCCTCGGCAGTGTCCGCGAGCGCAAGAATTACTGTGTCGACTGGAAATGGCCTTGAGGTCGTTTCCAGAGTGTCATGGGGCAACCCCGACCGCCGAGGAAAAAAGTGGGCGAGCTGCGGGTCCGGGAAGGCATAGTTTTCCGCTAGCCAAAAATAAGGCCTCTCATCAAGATCAACGCCGACCAAGATAATTTCCTTGAAGCCCTGGAGTAAACCAAGCATGATTAGGCGGACCACCGAAGCGCCGTTGTCAAGCAATACGTTGCTTGGCATCCTCTCAGCGCTAAAGGCATCCATGGCAAGCGCAAGCTCTCGACGCAAGTTTTTCTCCAACCGGGTAACAAGGTTTGCTCGCCCGTAAACAAAAACACCTTCCCTAAGTGCAGATGGAAAACGGATAATCTGGGTTTCACCCGGCGCAATTCGTTGGCGTAAGAGAACAACTCTGGGGCACTTTTCTAAGACCTCCGGACGCCTCAGACGTTCCTCCAGGAACTCGACCTCGCCGGCAATTCCATCCAGCTGTGACGCACTCTCAAAACTGTAAACGTCTGGGACAAAGGGATGAACAGCCCATACGTTGATGCCAATGGATACGCCCCGAGAAATTGTCTGGAAGTTCTCAGCAGAAAGATCGTTGATAGAAGATCCACTCCCAAGAATAAACAGAGACTCCCGGGCCGAACTTTTGAAAAGGTCGGTGCTCTCGATGTTCAGGTCTCTGTATCCGAGGGAAGCGGAAATTTGAGACGCCACACGAGAATCACGCCGGGCTTGACGAAGAAAAAATCGGAAGCGCACCGGTGCCATAATCGGAGCCTCCAGAATTCGATGGGCGATAGCTCTCGGCTGAACACGCACAGCTAACCTTTCCTTCCCGGGCTAAATTCAGCCCTGCGTCCCGCAGCCCGCAGTGCAGAGTCTCATCCTTAGACTGCCAGAACATAAAACAAGTGCCAACGCTCTCAGGAGTTTGATCCTGACACGCCCCAATCCCCTCGATATTCTTCTGGAATTCAAATTCCCCCATCGCTATCTCCTATTCCAGGTTACTAGGCAAGCATGCTCCTGGGTGCTCTCCACAAAATTTTTCGAAGAGTGCCCTGGCTTTGCCGGCGCGTTCCAGGGCATCGCCACCGGACTCGCAGCTCAGAGCCATGGTCGAGGTCTAACCACAATCTGTGGCTTACATCTAGAGGCACATTTGGAGATGACAGCGTGTGTGCTAGTTGCAATGTCCCAGGGCTGGGCCGGGGAGCCAGCAGGACGGAGAGGTAGCCCAAAAAACCCTTACTGTCGAGCTTATTCTTGTCGTCGGGTCCTGCAAATTTGGGAAGACGTCTTGAGGCTAGTCAAACGAGCCGAATCTGTCCCGATGCCCACAGCTTGGACTCGCGCTCAGGCTAATCCATCTCCAAGAAAAGCGAGCAGGTTAGAAAAGAAGACTGCCTCCACATGGCCTTGAGCAAGACATTTCGCCATAAGAGTGGTGGGTCGAAGCCCCCTGCGGCAATCACAAGGATGTTTGGAGAGCCCCAGACTTTGTGCGTCTACAGGGGAGGATAGCCTTGCGCGGTCCTGTCCTTGTCAAAGAACTGAAGCACTACTTCCCCGAGCCCCAAGTTTTGGACGCGGATTACAGCGGTTTCGATGTCGGCCGCTTCCACTTTGCCATCTCGAACGCGGCGAACTGGAGTGTGCCGGACTCATCGGTCAAGAAATTTATGAACCCAACGGTGGCTTGTGTGCCATATCTCTCGCTCGTTGCCCGGATAAGCTCGGGCTGCCCCAGACTGAATTACTAAACATAATTCGGTCTGCCCCCAAGCAAAACATCCCTCCACCTCATGCACGTCTCACAAGCCTGTTAAGGGCCAGCGGGAACGGCCCACTGGCGGCGAGGAAACTGCCCACTCATGGCCACAAATCTGCCCACCAGGATACGGCGGCTTTGGCCATGCTCAGGAATAGTCTCAACTCACTGGTCTCACACCCTTCCCGGGGAGCGCGTACGTGACGCGGATGGAGCCGACGGTCAACGGTAGCTGTTGCGAGTGTTCTGGGCATGAGCTCGTCAAAATCGGCGGGGTGCAGATTCGAAGGGATCACGAAGAATCATTTTTCGTAGGCGGCAGGTCACAATTACATCGACACTCAGGCCAGGTTCCATCAGGGACAAAGCGTGTAAGCTGGGCCGCTTGTAGTCATCAATCGCGTTGTAAATAGCCAGAACATCGTCGTCCGTGTGCTCGATTACAGATCTAACGGCATTCCTAAAAGACGATGGAAAGCAGCACCCTCAACCGCGTGGAGCAATGTCTCTATCTAGACATTTCTCACTTCGGCGCCCAAAGCGCAACCCTCGGCCAGCATCCCACAGAACACCGACGGACCTCGGCGCCTACTCGGGGCACGTTTCCGACCATGTGTCGTTTAGAGGGAGACGGCGGTAGGAGTTCCAACACTGGCGTCGCGACTACATTAGGTTTGGCTTCGATTCTGGTTGCGACAATCGCGCCGCTCAAACCTGGATGAAGCTGTCGGGCGCCCCGGCTTTCTCAAACTCGCGCACATCAGCTTTTGCGGGATAATTCGGCCTCGCCCTCGATTAGGGACATCTGACTGGACCCAGTGTGCCGGTTCAACCTGGCTCCCGCACCAAAATTTCGCCTACTTCAATTGGAGAACCTTGAGCAATACCCCGAAGAGCAATTCCGCCCACCATTGCCGTCCAGGACTCGGCCATCGCCCCAGATTCGGCCCGCAAAAACTCTACATGCTCATCGAGGACTCGGGTGCCAGGGAGAATCTCCGTTGCGGCAACAACCCGCCTCCGAACGAAGGGTATGTTTGCAACCTCGGAAAGCGTGGGCAACTTCACACCATCGCCTAGGGCGACCGAGGCCTTTGACAGGTCCTCCACGTATTGGCGAAATTCTGAAGGATCGGCCGAAGCTTGATGGTCTGGGCCTTTCATATCGTGGGCGAGGGTTATATGTTTTTCGAATACGCGACACCCCATGCCTACCGCCATCACGGCGGGAATAGAGCTCACGGTGTGATCAGAGAATCCGATCTCATAATCAAATTCTCGCTCGAGTGTCCTAATTGCAGCAATGTTGGCTTCACCTAGGGCGGTCGGATAACTCGACGTGCAGTGCAAAAGAACCAGTGCTTCCCTTGCAGGATTCCCCAGGCGTTTTAAGGCTTCGTGAATTTCTGGCAGGGTACACATCCCCGTTGACATAATCATGGGAAGCTCCGCAGAGAAAATCTGTTCCAAAAAACGATAGTTTGTAATTTCACCAGATCCAATTTTAAGCCGTTCTACGAGGAGCTCGTCCACCAGAAAATCGAGACTGTCGGCATCGTCCGGAGTGGCCAAAAACCGCATCCCCAGGGCCTCGGTATATTCCTTGAGCCTGAAAAGCTCCGCAGAGCGAAGTTCCAGTTTTTTGAGGAGATCATATTGACTATCGGTCTGTTCACTCCGTTGATAGTCCGCGACCCCTACAGTCCTGGTGACCAGACCCTCAGTCTTGAAGACCTGAAACTTTGCTGTGGTGGCCCCGGCGGCGGCGGCGGCTTCGACGAGCTTCATCGCCAGGGCTGGGTCCCCATTATGGTTTACCCCAATTTCAGCGATAATTTCGAACCCATCAGGTAAGTAAAGGTCTCCACTCACAGAAAGGACATCCAGTCTCTCGGCCTCACATCGAATACTAACTTCTTCTTTATCAGTAATTCAGGTGAGTATTGGTTGAGTGCAAAAGACAGAGACTTCACAGCTCGGGCCGTGTTTTGCCCGTCTCCAAAAGGGTCGTAAGGATTCGCAAAACTCCCGCGACCCTCATCAGGGAGAGCCGTCTGGCGCTTTATTTCTTCGACCAATGCCCCACATTCAAACTCTAAATCTTTGACAGAATCCGCCTTCAACCTTCCAGACTGCCTGGACCCAAGGTTAAGGGTGCGAGTGCCGATTGTCGGGGCCTCAACAATCCCACTCGAGGAATTCCCCACCATCAGCGACGAATGCGAGATGGCTTCGATGAAACGATCACGGCCCAGGCTATCCACGTACACGAAGTTTTCATTCCCGCTCATCTCTGCCCTCCCCCAGTTTTCGATTATTTCGGAACCCGGCTCTGAGCCGGGTGCGGTCATGACAAAAGAAAATCCCGAGAGGGCATGCACCGTATGACTCAGGGCTTTGAGGTTATCAATCAGGGTCGTGTCTGACTCAAGTGTCGCCGGATGCAGGGCCAGAAGAATAAGCGGCTTCGCGCCGTCAAGACCCAGGGTCGCACAGAAAGCTGTTTTGCTCCTTGGCTCCAGCTGGCTAAGTCGGTCGAGCCCTGGCTCTCCGCAAACCGAGATTCTCCAGTCTTCCTCTCCCATCTGGCTTACCACCCGCCCATAGGGTTCTGCCGCAACTAAATGAATGCTCGAAAGTTTTGTGAGAGCGTGGCGAATCGAGTCGTCGAGCGCGCCCGCGGTCGTTTCGCCTCCACTCAGATGAAATAGCGGGATACCGGCCAAGTAGGCAGGATATACAAAGCCCCAAAGTTCCCAGCGATCTCCGAGGAAAACTACGGCATCAGGCCTACTTGCCTCTAGGTAAGACCCCGTTTGGTCCATCATCGATGCGAGGGTGTCACTCCGGGTCAATAGATGACCTCTCTGACTTTTCCCCTCACTCCCTGCGTTTGGAACGGGCATAGCCACTTGTCTGGCCCCAATTCCCGCCAAGTTTTCGCGGACTTCACGCAAGGATTCCCCTGATTGATCCAAGAAATGAGATCCTGAGACCACCACGTCCACCTCGTAGGTTTTAAGAGCGACAAGAGAGGCAATAAAATCACGTTGAAGCCCAAAGTCGGCCCGTGACGTCGTCAGTACTGCGACTTTTTTCACAGTGTGATGCTACTCTCAGCCTCAAAAATTGATCGCATAATGTCTTTCGTGTATCGAGCGTCGACAGGAACACTTAGTGAGCGCAGAGAAAAGTGGTCGGGCGCTCTGCTTGCGATCCCTGGCCAATGCTGCGGCAAGAAAACCCTCCTCTTGATCAGTTGTCCTCGAACACTTTTCATTTCCTCGGCCGTGTCGAAAATCACAAGAACCAGCGGGCTTAAGGAAGTGAGAGGACTCGGGCTATGCGACCGAGGGGGAAGGTTGCTAAGGAGCGCTCTTGTGTTGGTTGCTATGGCGTTTGCCTCGAGGTCAAAATCAAAACTGTGGAGACATTCTCTACCGATATCGCTGATTGCATAGTCACCAGGATCCAGCTTTTCCAGCTCCTCCTCTGCATTAGCGAAATATGGCCGGTTCTCTTCGCTAACCAGCCCACCGACAGTGGCGAAACCGCGGGACACTAATCCTGCGGTGCGATAGGCAACAAACCCCATTCTCACCCTGTCCGAGGGGCCAGGCAACTCATGATGCACACTGCCGATAAAGCCTCCATCGGGCGTCGCAAACGACTTGCGAAAACTCGCAAAGACATAGTCAGATTGTTCCGCAATCTCCCTCGTCACTGCCGTATCGAACAGGAAGTGTGTCACGTCACTAACAATTATCATTCCTGATCCACGAAGGCTCTGTAACAATTCAGTATTAACAACTCCAAAATAATGGGGAACTACGACAACATCCCCGGGGTTCCAGGCGTCGGACATGTCCCTTTCCCCGAGCAACGCTTCAGAGATCGGATAGTAGTCAAACCCCACTCCCGCAGACCTGGCCGCAAGGGCAAGAGAATTGCAACCGTACATGGGGACCTTGACTCTAAGTGGCTCTAGTTGGGCAATCAGGGAATACAGCGCGTCCCTTCCAGTCGCAAATAGCTCGTAGGCGTCGCCGAGGGCTCCATTGAAAACCGGCATTTGCATCCGGGGTTGTGTACTGACGAAAAGGCATCGCTCGCCACCCACAAATCCAACCGGAGATGAACGCTCGTCATCCATCAGCGCGGCTCTCCCTCACCACACACCCCAGCCACCATCAACTCTCAAGACCTGGCCGGTGATGTATCGTGCCCTCTCTGAGATTAGAAACAATATGGATTCGACGACATCTTCCTCGCTCGCCATCCTTGCGAGCGGCACCTTCGCTGAGTAGCGCTGAACAAATGTGGGGTCTTGGTTTCGGTAGACACCACCGGGAGACACCGCATTCACTCTCACATGAGGTGCAAGGACAGTGGATAGCCACTTCGTAAGCTGGATTAACCCACCTTTACTTGCAGCGTAGGCAGCGGGATTATTCATGTCGAGACCCTCGTAGAGCCTCAAATCCGGGCCAAACTCACCGTAGATTGAGGCAACGTTCACGACGGAACCGTCCTCGGACTTTTTGAGTAACTCGGCCAGGTCCCGAGTGAGATGAAATGGCGCGGTCAAATTAACTTCCATTGCTCGTCGCCATGTCGCTACACTCTGATGGCTCAGGTCTGTATTCCAACCGTCGAGAGCAGAGTCTCCGACAAAAGCGGCGCAGTGAATAAGAGCATCAAGGCGATTAGACGCAGACCTGATTCTCTTTACGGTGGAATTTCTGTCAGATTCACTTTCTAAATCGGACGGCAAAAATAAAAGGTGACCCTCGACGCTCGTGACGTTCCCAACGTCGGTGGCACTCTCGTAGTCAACTGCAATCACAGCCCAATTCTCTCCGAGCAGCTTCCGCACAAGCGAGGAACCAATGTGTCCGCTAGCTCCTGTGACCACAGCAACCCTACAAAGGTCAACGTTGAACATCAAAATCTCCTTCCATCTTCAAAAGTCGATCCTTCAGCACCAAGTCTGCAACCCTAAGGTCAAAATAGGTATCAATGTCAAGGGCTCGCTCTTCCGGGACGACTGAACCCAAGACTTTCCCGGAGAATAAATTCGCCGCTTGGAGGACGTATTCTGGTCTAGCGGCGTAACACACTGTGGTGACATTAAAGATTGACGAACGAGCTGGCGGAGCTTCCGGCGAGGAACCCGCGCCGAGCAAACGTAGGCTGCTCGACTCACCCATTGCGACCATGTTATAGCCGGGCAAAGTCTTTGCCCTAGTGACGGTCATAACGAGGTCTGCGCCCCCTTCGCTTAAAGCTGCAACGCACGCTGCGATATCTGAGGGCTCCCGCAGTGGTGCCGTCGTTGGAACAGAAACAAACAACTGAGGGAGCCGCCCCGTTTCCTTGTGCTCCCACTCAATCGCATGGCGCCACGCGCCCAGCTCTTCACTGCCACTCTGGCTCAGAAAATCCGGGCGCATGAAGGGCACCTCGGCACCGAACTCTCTTGCAATCCCGGCTATTTCCGGCGAATCAGTGGAGACGAATACTCGTTCGAAGAGCGCGGTCCCTTGAGCATGCTCGATGGCCCATCCGAGGAGAGGTTTACCTCCCGCGCTCGATAAATTCTTTCCGGGGACTCTTACGGATCCGCCCCTGGCAAAAATCCATGCGCTGTCAAGCATCAGTGGCGCTCTCAAAATCCAGCCCTGCTCCTTGAGATGCAGCCGAATGCCGACACCACTCAATCACTCGAAGGACGTCAACCGCTTGGCTATCTGACGACGCTTCGGCCGATGACCCCGAAATTTTCTCCCTAAATGCTCGGAATTGAAGGCGAAATGGATCTCTCCTGCCGCGCCCGGGCACCCCGTGCTCAGACCAAGTATCGGACTTGGCCCGGTATAGGCCGATGGTCTGAGCAAGAACGTCCCAAATTAGCACGCCGTCGTCACCATGGACTTCCACCCGCCGAGATGGGACGCGACGAAGGAAATCGAGCTGAATATCGACACGCTGAGGAGCCCGAGAATGGACGGGATATTCGAGTGAGATGTGTGCGAAATCTTCAACGTCTATTGCCAATCCGCTCAGTGTGCTCGCTCGGCATGAAACCCGGGCAGGAAGCCCAAAGAGTCCGAGGGCGGTATCAATTTCATGACTTAGTTCTAGCAGCACACCTCCCCCAAGTTTTTCTTGTGCCGACACTGACTCTTCGTATCTTTTCTCAGGCCGCCAATCGGGCAAGTACTGTCCAGCTTCAAAACGGGCAAAGGTGAGATTCCCTATCGGGTCACTCGCGAGAAGAGACCGAAACGCCAAGAAATCATCGTAGAACCTCATCACATACCCCACCATTAGTGGAGCGTTATTGGCGTGCGCCACCTCCGACATTTCTCGCGCAGTCTCTGCGTCCGCTGACATGGGTTTTTCCACAAACACGGGAATTCCTGCTGCCGAGAACGCTGTCGACAGAGCACGGTGGCTCGGTGCCGGCGAAGCGACAATCACGAATTGAGGTCTCTGCGCAACGAGCTCGCGCAAGAGGCGGTCTTGAATTTCTCTCGCTCCGTAGTGACGCACCGTTATTCCTGGAAGCTCATGAACCACGATGCCGCGGTGCCTCTGCCCCGCGCTTCCTTTCCCTACCACGAGCACAAAATCTCCACGCGGAGACAGGGAGCCGAAGTTCCTCCTCACTACCTGTCACCACCTGCAGCGTAGAAGTCAGCCGGCCTACCCACATCGAACCAGGAACCCACCAAAGGAAAAGCGTGAATTCCGAAACCCTCGGATATCAAATTCTTAATGAGGTCCGGCATGTCAAGTCGTTCCTTCCCATCTAGGGGCTGAAGCGCTTCCGGGGAAAAAATATAGAGCCCTGCGCTGATCAAGGAGGTCAGAATGGGTTTTTCAACGTAGTTCACTACGGACGCCCCCACCGTGTCTAAGACGCCAAAAGGATTCTGAAATTGAACCTGCTTTAAGCCAATGGTGCAAACAGAACCTGACCTTTCATGCGATCGAATCATTTCGCCGAAGTCCGCGTCGGTAAGGACGTCCCCGTTCACAACAACGATGGATTCAGACGTCGATGCTGAAAATAACCCCAGCGCTCCCGCTGTGCCCAATAATTCCTGCTCTCTCAAATATTCAATTCGCACGCCCCGACTGGATCCATCCTGGAAGTACTCCTCTATTTGATCAGCCAGATAGTTGACCGAAATAGCAAAGTAGCGAAAACCCTGGTCCACGAGCATTGAAATAATGTGGTCGAGTATGGGCTGTCCGCGGACCCTGAGCATAGGTTTAGGAACCCCAAGCGTATGGGGGTGCATTCGGGTGCCCAGACCGCCCGCCATGATGATGACCCAGTTTTCTCTTTCCACACCCGCGCTCGTAAGAATCTCAATATCGAGAAACCGATTCTCTTGATCAAGAATGAGCAATTGCCGGACACCAGAAATACGCATTTTCGCTTGGCGCTCTGCTTTGCTCGCCGCCGAGCCCGCCACTACAGGATTAACATTCAGAATTGTGAGAGGAGAATCACTCAATGCAAACCCATCCAGAAGAGCACGTCGAATGTCTCCGTCCGTCACGAGCCCTTCGACCCCTCCATCTCGGCCAAGGGCGACATAAAACCCACGCCCGCTCCTGTTAAAGGCGCCTAAGACGTCAGCAATCGAATCCGGAAGTTTTCCTGCCAAATCATTCGGTAAGCCATGGAGCATCCGCCTAGTCTAGGCTTTTCCATCTCCACGGACATTACTCGTCTTCTCAGACCAGAAGCTAGGTGAGTTCGAGCTGCTTGAGATCTCGAAGCAGAAATATTGCATCATCCTTATTTTTGATGTCGGACCGAAGATTGTAATAGGCCTCATCGTCGCAAATCAGCTTTGAGACAAAATACGGGTGCTGCTGCGAAGACCAATTCCTCTTGAACGTTCTCAGGCCATCGCCGCTGAGCGCGGTGGCGCCTCCCAAGTTCAGGAAACTGCAACCGCGTTCAGAAAAATATTGAGCAGCTCGAAAAATAATGAGATCTACTGCATTAGATGATCTTGCCTCCGCGAGGGCTCCGCTCAAAAAGTAATGGAGGTAGGAATCATTACCGCCAATAAACAGCGCGGAGGCCACGGTGACACCCGCGTCTCTGTCCACCGCTTCGAACAAGAATAGGCTTTCTGAAGACTCTTCAAAGAGCCGAAGAAAAAAGGGTCTGTCGAATCGGTAAAATTTTCGAGCACCATTGTCCTCCATAGTTTTTAGGTAAATTGTCTGAAAAGATGCCCTCTGCTCTTCGGTCGCCTTTGAAGCAGGGGTTACACGCACCGTGATATTTCCGCTGAGAGCCTTACGCAAAGTGCTGCGTCTTTTCTGAGGAACTCGAGATAGGTCATTGTGCGCCTCTGAATGAAAGCCTCGGATGTCTAAGGAGAATACGACACCTGCCTGCGCAGAGAAATTGGGAGAGAAAATGTCCTGGCTCGCCTGCCATGGATTGTGCCGGAGGAACAGATCAATGACCTGCTGTTGCCTGAGAAAAACCGTGAGAGTGGACACTTCGTCCAACGTTAGTGGTGGGCCCTGCGGCATTGAGGTGTAACCATAGGGCGAGAACGCCTCCCAATAGCTGCCAGCCACCGGAGCCACAAGCAGAGGAAAACGGAAGTGGCTTCCGGAATCTTGAATACCCTCCAGTACCCGAACTTTCGCATGATCAAACTCAGCGAAATTATGGAGTAGCGAATGGCCGCCAAAGTAAAGAGACCCCGCGTCAGCTTCCCTCCCCCACTGCCAGCGTGTAACGGCCAATCGCCGACCTACACTGTCGATTTTGCGAGCTGAGAGCTACTTGGAAGGCATAGCAGTTGAGCCGATATTCTCTCGGTCACTTCTAACCCGGCCCTGGGCGCACGAGAATACGCCTCCATGCGGTGAATGGGAGTCCAGGCCATCCGCGCCTGAATACCGTCGCTTGTCAAGGCTTCCAATAATTCTTGGACAAAGCCGGGCTTCGCTTTATCTACGCACAGGGCTTGAAGCCAGTAATTGGGCTCGGTTTCAGAACGACCAGCGACCATGTGGACGGAGTCTCCGGCGTCCAACATTCCTTTGTACTCAAGATGTAAGGAACTTTGCTTGCGCAAAAAGTCTGGTAAACGCCGCAGTTGGGCTAATCCCAACGCAGCGTTAAGATTGGGCATCCTATAGTTATAGGAAATTCCGCCATGTTCTACCTTGTACGGGTGCGGGATTCTCCACGTGTTTGAAAGATTCTTTGCTTTCAGGGCCAGGTCTGGGTCCCCTGTGATGAAGGCGCCGCCGCCGCCTGTTGTCACTGTCTTATTTCCATTGAAACTAAGAACCCCAACGTCGCCAGTGGTCCCGACGTGCCGGCCGTCGATTCTTGAACCCAGGGCTCCTGCAGCGTCCTCCAATACCGGAATTCCAAATCTCTCAGCGACCTCACAAAGCTCATCAATCATGGCCGGAAGCCCTAGTAAATGAACGACAACCAGTGCCTTAATAGGGCGGCCTGTCATCCTGTTAGTTGTCTGACCATCTTGGGAGACACATATTTCCCGGAGGTAGACGGATAGTTTTGCAGGGTCGACACCTAGGCTCTCGTGTTCGATATCGACAAAATGAGGGATCCCTCCACAATAGGACAGCGCGTTTACTGTCGCCACGAACGTCATAGAAGGCACCAAAACTTCGTCTCCCGGGCCAACACCCAAAGCCATAAACCCAAGATGCAAGGCGGAAGTCCCATTTACTGTGGCCATCACAGCTGGGGCTCCAATGATCCCAGCCAGCTCTTCCTCAAAGAGACCTACATATTCCCCAACACTCGACACATAACCCGAACGCAAGCAAGTCTGCGTGTATTCCTCCTCGAGCGCCCCGATATCGGGTTCGTGTAAGCCGGTTGGGCCTCGCCCAACCGTGCAGCGAACTGCGGAGACAATTGACTCAACCGTTACTAAAGTTTGCATCAGACCCCGTTCAATAACGAAACGTTCTCAAATCCCCAGCATAGCTACTCTGGTTTTGAGCAAACCATGAGGCTGTCTCCGCCAAGCGACTGGTGAAGCGCTCGAGGGGTGACTCAGAGAAAGTTCCCCATCCAAAAACCGATTGAGCCTTGCGAGAATCCGAGTACAAGCGAGAGACTTCCGAGTTTTCAGGCCTAAACCGCCCCTCCTCAGCCTCAATCTCTAGTTCCACATCGAGAATCTGGCTGACCAGCTGAACGACATCTGAAATAGATATCTCAAAACCGCTGCCCAGATTGAACACCTCCCCCTCTCCTCTGTCGCTCTCCAAGATATCCGCAAGTCCAGCCGCAAGGTCCTGCACATGGGTGAAGTCGCGTGTGGAGGAAGTCGACCCCAGTTTCACTTTCCCGTCGCCGCTAATCGCTTGCAGAATAATGGAAGGAACCACAGCACGCAAAGATTGGCGGGGGCCGAAAGCGTTGAACGGCCGAGCAACCACGACAGGAAGCCCAAAACTCTTGTTGTAGGAGAATGCCAGCTGGTCACTCGCAATCTTGGTTGCCGCGTAGGGGGACTGCGCACTTAGAGGATGGCCCTCGTCCATCGGAACATACACAGCCGAGCCATACACCTCACTTGTAGAAAGCTGGACGACTCGCTTCACACCACTTGTCCTGCACGCCTCCAGAAAATTGTGTGTCCCCAGCACGTTTGTGTCGATGTAAGAACGCGGAGAGGAGTACGAATGGGGAATAGCGATGAGAGCTGCGAGATTGATGGCGGCATCGCAACCCTCCACAACGGTATTAACCAATCCGGGATCCCTCAGGTCTCCAAGGACAATCTCGAGGCGTGTTCCCGGGTCGACGATTTGGAGTTCTTCCAGCCATCCGATCTCACTTCGCGAGTTGTATTGGACAAGGGCTTTAACCTCATGGCCGCGCCTCAGTAATGTTTCCACGACGTGGGAACCAATGAACCCCTCAGACCCCGTGACGCAATGCCTCAAAACACACGCTCGGATGACAGGTGGCGACTGCCGCAATTTCGATTTCCATTCATCTTCATAAACCTTTCTGCACATAATGATAGGTCGAGTTTTGTCCCGTCCTCCCAAGTTGCGAGGTTTGACAGAGCGAGGCCTTCCCCCGGCAAACAGACAGTCACGGTGGCATTGTTGATTTAAGCAGTATGTGTGGCCTTCCTGGTGTCCTGGGTTGACCCACTCAGACGCCGGTCCAGCGCGCCGGACTAATCCCACTCGGGCACCTTCAGTCGGGATGCTGCGAAGTTGGGATCCCCCAATGCTAAATTTGGGCCATCTTCTCGGCCCACAGTAGTCTGCTGATGGAGCAAAATGGCCCGTTCCGGTAGGTAGATTAGATGCTGAAAGAGGTGTCGCTTTGGAAAACGTCGAAGACTATTGGCTGAATCGGGCGGTTTCGTTCGACGCAGCTCCCGACAACGCACTATTTCGTTTCCTAGGCTCAGTTGGGTCTCATGCAAACCTCACGGGAGTCAAATTTCTTGACGTAGGCTTTGGCCACGGCGCGGACCTGTTGGAAGCCGCCCGAAGAGGGGCAGAAGTTTATGGGCTTGACATAAATCCAAAGTCTGTTGAAAGATTGGGCAAGGTTTTGGGGCCGGACAATGTAGAGATTTGGAAGGGAGGCGAGCGTTTCCCTTACTTGGTCGATTTCGATGTAATTGTCGCTAACGATGTTATTTACTACTTCTCGGAGCAAGAACTCAGCTTTTTTTTTGAAGAGACGTCACGAACGCTCGCCCCAGCAGGGACAATCATCGCTCAAATCATTGAGTCAGATATCGAAATCGCTGCGCCCTCTCCGTCCCTCGAGGTTGACTTCGAAGCTTTTTTCAATGCACACTCCAACCCCATCTTCCCGGAAAATAATCTCATACAGCTGCTCCAGGCAAGTTCCGTAATTGCTCTGGCTTCACAGCAGGGATTGACTCTGAGAGGGCACAAGGTCTTGATTGAATCGTATGATTTAGCGGCAACTCGGCTCAGGGTCACCCGATACTTTGCCTGGGATAAAGGGGCTGCCGTGGAGTGTCAAGATTGATTGCTCATGAAGAACATCCTCTTCTGACGTGATCTCACTGCGCAGAGAATTGGGATCGATGTTGCTTATGTAACCCAGAACCTAGAAAGGCGGTCAACAGTGCCGTTTCCCACCGTCTGCCGCGCCCCTAGCTTGATTCAAAAACATACGGTGGCAGCTTTTCCCTCAAAAGAGATTGTTCCGATGCTACAGAAATCTTTACACCCTTCCAATGACAATAATCGCTAATCGCAGTCACCATATCCGTGACTATAAAACGCCTCCCAGTGCGGGACATTGTCTCGTGAGTATTTGACGTCTGGCCTGAGACAAATTGTTGAGGCCCAAATTTAGACAGGTGCGACGGGTTTCGTTCCCAGAAATAATCCGTGTTGTTGAGAGAGATCTACTCCCACGAAGACAATGTGGCGATATCCCGGATTCCCAGGCACGCCATTCTGACAACAGATGCCCCAGAATCTGGCAATACCGGGTCATTTCTCTTCCCTAGGTGATCGAGGACATGGCCCAAATCACGAGCCAGATTGTTTGCGCTTCTGGTGAACGGGTGAAACCTCCCATAAAGATACGTGCGCTGACGTAACGCAGGCGGGATTAAGCTGCTCTGCCTCAAACTGAGTTCTAGGCTTCAGGAAAAGGATGCGAGGCAGTGCGTCAAGTACGTCGGACCTGTTAAGTGGCGAGTAGCCCTTGTTGGTACCTCTAGTCCACGTAGTTGGTACCCCTTGTTCTGGGTAGTTGGTACTGCCGTGGATTCTCCGATTTTCTAGTAGCAGCGGTGGCACGTTGGTGTCACTGC
>Ga0105051_10003486_pt1 | contig 19068 bp, 15 predicted proteins | sample FRY02_FD_78383 | JGI IMG/M metagenome (GOLD analysis project Ga0105051, IMG submission 78383) | Freshwater microbial communities from Lake Fryxell liftoff mats and glacier meltwater in Antarctica - FRY-02 (megahit assembly) | ecosystem: Environmental > Aquatic > Freshwater > Ice > Glacier... | reverse complement strand
TTTGATGACTCATGATCCCTGATAATGTCTTCATCCGGGTGTCATTCTTTCTGGCGCAACGACCATCACCACGATCCTTTTCAGAATCGCTCCGGTGTCATTCTACTTGGCGCAATGCGCGGGTCGATTGGGCTATTTTTTTCGCCAGCGTCCCCAAGCAGTCTTAGATCTTGCCTCCCAATGATTCGAATATAGCCTGGCACGCAATGCCTGAGCTTCCCCTCGGAATCTACGACCACCTCGTCAGCGAGAAACTCCGACTGGCCCTCGATGCACTCAATGCCTCCGAAAAGGTCCAAGCCTTCGGCAAACTGGACGAGTCCCTCTCCTCCGATTACCTCACCCGATTCCTACGTGCCCGGATCAGCCAGGCGTTGCGCATCGTCCCACTTGACCGCCAATTGGAACTCGCGAATCAGCTCATTCGATCTCTCTCCGAATTTGACGAAAGCCTTTCCTACCTGAATTCGGATCAAATCGAATCATTGACCGAACTACTCGCGGAAATAGGCCCTCCCGACAGCATCCGGCTTGCCAGACCTGCAACCCCGCTCGGAAGCCCGAGCCTATTCACCGGCACCGGGGCAAGCCCCCAACTCGGACGGGAATTAGAACTCGAACTGGAAAGCGCCGATCGAGTCGACATGTTGGTCTCCTTCATCAAGTCGGCCGGCCTGAAACTACTCCTCCCCGCCCTCCAGACCTTTACCAATCGCGGCGGCAAACTTCGCGTCATCACCACCACCTACCTGGGCGCCTCCGACCCTGCCGCGATCAAGATCATCAGCGAACTCGCCAATACCGAGATTAAGATCAACTACGACACGAAGCATTCCCGCCTCCACGCCAAAGCCTACTTCATCCATCGAAACACCGGACTCTCCTGCGCGTTCATCGGATCAGCAAACCTCTCCCACGCCGCCATGACTAGCGGCCTGGAATGGACCGTCAAACTCCCCGCGACGGAACTTCCCGACCTCTACCGGCGCTGCGAAGCCGAATTCAGCGCCTACTGGGAATCGCCCTCGTTCACCTCCTTTTCCCACGACGATTTCCCGAATCTCGTCAAGGCAACCCGACAGGAGAAGGGACAATTCTCTGACAAGCCAACTCTGCTGACCATCTTCAATCTGGGCCCTTTTGACTACCAACGAGCGATTCTCGAAAATCTCCGCGACGCTCGGACCAATCGAAATCACAAGCGCAACCTCGTCATCGCCGCGACCGGGACAGGGAAGACGATGATCGCGGCCTTCGACTACAAGCAATTCTCCAACAACAAGCCACGAAACCTACTGCTCCTGGCCCACCGAAAGGAAATTCTGGAGCAAGCCCGCGACACCTTCCGCCAGGTGTTGCAGGACGGAAACTTCGGCGAGTTCCTCTTCGACAACCACCAACCATCCTCGCACGACCACCTCTTCTGCTCCATCGCCAGCTTTCACTCCAAGAACTTGCTCTGCCAATTTCCGTCCACCCACTGGGACATGGTCATCCTGGACGAGGCTCACCACGGGAAGGCGGCCAGCTACCGGCCAATCCTTGAGATTCTCGACCCAGAAATCCTCCTCGGTCTCACCGCCACCCCGGAACGCGCCGACGGCAGCACCATCACCGATGACTTCGATTCGCCGGTCGCCGGAGAAATTCGCCTCCCCGACGCCTTGGAGCAAAAACTCCTCTGCCCCTTCCACTACTACGCGGTCAGCGACCATACAACGGATCTCTCCGCCGTGGAATGGAAACGGGGACGATACGACACCCAGGCCATCGACAACCTGATCAGCGGAAACGAACTCCGGGCTCAACTCGTCCTCGACAAAATTGTTGAGCACTTGCCCGATCCCTACGATCCAACCGACTTCGATCGACATCAGGTGAAAGGGCTCGGCTTCTGTGTTTCCAAGGCTCACGCCCACTTCATGGCGAAGATGTTTACCAAGGCGAACATCCCCGCCCTGGCGCTCGATGCCGACACCCCAGCAGAGACTCGCCGCATCGCTCGCCAACAGCTGCAAACGGGCAAGATTAACTTCATCTTCACCGTCGATCTGTTCAATGAAGGAGTCGATATCCCCGCCACCAACTGCCTCCTCTTCCTTCGCCCCACCGAAAGCCACGTCCTCTATCTCCAGCAGTTCGGCCGAGGCTTGCGTCACGCGGAGGGTAAGGACCAAGTCATCGTTCTCGACTTCATTCCGCGATCCCGACGTGAATTTCGCTTCGATCTCCGCCTGTCCTCCCTCCTCCCGGGAAAACGAAAAAAGCTGATCTCCGAAATTGAGGCAGGATTCCCCCATCTCCCTTCGGGTTGCCACATCCAGCTCGAACGGCAGGCCAAGGAAGTCATCCTGAAGAACATCACCCTGAGCTATCGCAACCCAGACCTGCGAATCAAGGAAGCCCTGCTCGAATGGGCCGGAGGAACACCTCCCATGTTCGTCGAATTCATCAATCGCAGTGGGGAATCTCCCATCGACCTCCTCCTTCGCCGGTCCTGGTCAGAGTGGAAACATATCAACGGATTCTCCGCCGAGCTCGGAAACTCTTCACGATGTCCCGACCTCCGATCGCTCGCCCGCGTCAGCGAAATCACCTGCGCCCATTATCTTGATTTTCTCCGCGATCTCATCAACGGAGCCTCCTCCCTTAGGAATCATCCCCTCGCTCCATCAGCACACTACCTGCTCTGGTCAAAATCCCCTCGCGATCTGGAATTCTCATCCTATTCCGAGAGCTTCGAGCAATTTCCGCGACACGCCTCCATTGGGAAAGCCAGTCCAACACTTCTCAGGACACGCCCACCGGCCAGAATTACATCCACCACCTCGACCGTGGCTACACCATTCTCTTCTTCGCGAGGGTGCGAAAGTCAAATGGCAAGCTCACCAGCCCCTTCACCTTCCTCGGAGACGGCAAGTTTCTCTCCGCAAAAGGCGACCGCCCCATCGCGATCGAGTGGGAACTCGCCCACCCCTTGCCCTCCGCATTCTACCACGAGGCCAAACTAGCCTCCGGCCTGTGAACTCGTATCCCGCCTCACTGCCTTCTCATTGAGATCAGCTCTCCCGTCCGTAGTATTCCGGCACATTTCCAATGGAGAGCGCATCTTCAGTATCAGCGACTCGTCTTGCCCTAGACCCTTCTGGTCGCCCAAGATCGCGGGAATCGGGGTCAATATTTCAAGAATCCGACCGAATCGCAGGGCCAAGAGCTCCCGTTGAATCAGCCTCTGATTGGTCGATCCTCGTCGGCCGGCAAGTGAGTTCAGGTCCGCCTCAGAGCATGGAGGATTGACGCATCGTTGCGGCCCATGTTCGGCACCTCGCAACCTCTCCGCCCCTCACCGCCCCGGATCAACCAGCTGATACCCCACCGCCCGCACCGTCCGAATAAACCGCGGTGACTTCGGATCATCGCCCAGCTTCTTCCGCAGCGCGGATATATGCACGTCGATCGACCGATCAAAGATGTCGAACTTCCGCTGCGAAACCTCATCGATCAACTGCTCCCGCGTCTTCACCCGCCCTTTGCCGCGCAACAGCGACGCCAAGATCGCAAACTCCAGCGGCGTCAGTTCCAGATCCTCCCCCTCCATCGTCGCGCTGTGCGTCCCCTCGTTCACGCACAGTCCCCCCGCCACCAGATCCTCGTCCGGCAGTCCCGTCTTTGTCTCCTGCACCGCCTGCTTCCGCCGCGTCACGGCCCGCAAACGCGCCAGCAATTCCCGCGTCGAAAATGTCTTCGGCAGATAATCGTCCGCCCCCATCTCCAGCCCCACGATTCGGTCCGCCTCGTCCCCCATCGCCGTCAACATCAACACCGGCATCGCACACCGCTGACGCAACTGCTTCAGAACCTCGAACCCATCCAACCCCGGCAGCATCACGTCGAGAATCACCGCTTCATAGCCCCCCGCAGCCGCCTCCTCCAAGCCCTCCGGCCCCGTGTGCCGCGCCGCCACCTCGAACCCATGCGGCTTCAAATAATCCCGAATCAAACCACACAATTTGCGGTCGTCATCAATCACCAGAATCTTGCGAACTTCACTCATGTCAAACACACACCCAGGGCCAAATCCGGAACATACCTAACAATTCTGCTGATCTGCACCATGAATTTTACAGGCTCTTAACACTTTAACCCCCTCCTTGAAATCATTCCTTAACACTGCCTCTCCACTTTAGTCCCCACACCGGGAAAGTCCTTCCCCGCGAAGAACCCGGCCCGAACCACCAACCAAGGAGAACAAATGAATAGCACACCTCGATTCCTCCTGGGACTCGGTGCCAGCGCCGCCCTCATCGGCAGCCTCGCTCCCTCCCAGCTCCAAGCCCAAACCCGCATCCGCCCCGGCGGGGACCGCCTCGACAAGAAAGCCCCCACCCGCCAGGTCGCCGACATCACCCGCTCCCGCAAACGCCCCGACAAGCAGGACGCCCCAGCCCCCGGTGAGGCCCCGCCTTCCGTTGAGGTCACCTTCCCCGAGGAGTTCCGCTCCCTCACCGGCCTCGGCAACAACCAGGAGAATCCCGCTTGGGGATCCATCGACCAGATCCTCCTCCGCCGCGTCCCCGCCGCCTACGAGGACCTCGTCGGCAGCCCCTCCGGCAGCGACCGCCCCAGTGCCCGCGCCGTCAGCAACGCCATCTGCGCCCAGACCGACTTCACCCCCAACCGCCGCGGCGCCACCGACTACCTCTGGCAATGGGGCCAGTTCCTCGACCACGACATCGACGAAACCCCCACCCTCGATCCCGCCGAAGCCTTCGATATCCCCGTCCCCGCCGGCGACCCCTGGTTCGATCCATCCGGCACCGGCACCCAGACCATTCCCCTCAACCGCTCCTACTTCGAAATGATCGACGGCATGCGGCAGCAGGTGAATGCCATCACCGCCTACATCGACGCCTCCAACGTCTACGGCTCCGACGAGCAACGCGCCTACGCCCTCCGCCGTCTCGACGGCTCCGGCAAACTCAAGACGAGCAACAGCAATGTCGGCGAACTGCTCCCCTACAACGACGCCGCCTTCGACAACGCCGGCGGCACCAGCCCCGCCCTCTTCCTCGCCGGCGATGTCCGCGCCAACGAACAGGTCGCCCTCACCGCCATGCACACTCTCTTCGTCCGGGAGCACAACCAATGGGCTCAGGAATATAGCGACCGCAACCCCGGCGTCACCGATGAGGAAATCTACCAGTTCGCCCGAATGATCGTCGGCGCCGAAATGCAGGCCATCACCTACCGCGAATTCCTCCCCGTCCTCCTCGGCCCCGACGCCATCCCACCCTACGACGGCTATCGCCCCCGCACCCACCCCGGCATCTCAAACCTCTTCGCGACTGCCTCCTACCGCCTCGGCCACAGCCTCCTCTCCCCCACCCTCCTGCGTCTCGACGCGGACGGATCGGAAACCGCCGCCGGCCACCTCCCCCTCGCCAACGCCTTCTTCGATCCCGCCCACATCGAGGAGGAAGGCATCGACTCCCTCCTCCGCGGCCTCGCCAGTCAGACCTGCCAGGAACTCGACGGCCACATCGTCAATGACGTCCGCAACTTCCTCTTCGGCCCTCCCGGCTCCGGCGGATTCGATCTCGCCGCCCTCAACATGCAACGCGGCCGTGATCACGGCCTGCCCAGCTACCCCGAAGTCTGCCAAGCCCTCGGCCAGCGCCCCCCGCGCGAATTCCGCGACATCAATCCCGACCCCGCCGTCTGGCAGGCCATGGAGGAGGTCTACGGCTCCCTCGATCTCATCGACTGCTGGGTCGGCGGCCTCTGTGAACCCCACCTCCCCGGCGCCATGGTCGGCCCCATGCTCCACCGCGTCCTGAGCGAGCAATTCATCCGCCTCCGCGATGGCGATCGCTTCTACTACGAATCCCATCTCCCCCGCGAACTCATCGACCTGGTCCACCACCAAACCCTCGCCAACATCATCCGCCGCAACACCGAAATCGACGCCGAGATCCAGGCCAACGTCTTCCTCGAACGCAGCCAGAAGGCCGCGCCTTCCCCCAGACAATCCCCGCGCCCTCCCCGCAAACGCTAATCTCCCCCAACCCCCACCCACTTCCCCCTCGCCACCCCGCTCCCTCATCCCCATCCTCCCCCAATGCGCATCCTCCTCTTCTTCCTCCTCACCCTCACCACCACCCACGCCGCGCCCCCTCCCAAAAAAATCCTCTTCATCGGCAACAGCTACACCGCTCAAATCCGCCAAGCCGTCACCGGCCTCATCGCCGCCTCTCCCCACCAGGACACCCAACTCGAATTCATCACCCCCGGCGGTCGCACCCTCCAACAACACCTCCACACCCCCAAAATCCTCGAACGCATCGCCACCGGCGGATGGGATCTCGTCGTCCTTCAGGACCAAAGCCAAACCCCCGCCCTCCACCCCGACGCCTTCCTCAAAAGCTCCGCAGCCCTCCACGCCGCCATCACTGCGGCCAAGGCCCGCACCGTTTACTACGAAACCTGGGGCCGCCGCGACGGCGACACCCAAAACGCCCCGCGCTTCCCCACATACCTCTCCATGCAGCAGGCCCTCAGCAAATCCTACCGCACCGCCGCCAACCGCGACCAAGCCCTCCTCGTCCCCGTCGGCACCGCCTGGCAAACCATCCGCACCCAGCACCCCGCCCTCGGCCACGCCCTCTACACCAACGACGGCAGCCACCCCTCCTCCAAAGGCGCCCTCCTCGCCGCCGCCTGCTTCTACCGCGCCTTCTTCAATGCCTCCCCCACCACCATCCCCATCCCCTACATCCACGGCCTCCCCGCCAAAGAAGCCACCCTCCTTAAGAAAATCGCCGCCGAAACCACCCCCTGAATTCCCGGCACTTTTGCATTTGGGGACTGGATTTTATTCGAAATTGGATCGTGGAAATTCGACGGGCCGAACCCGATGAACCAGAACAAAATTCCAAATCCCAAGCTCCAAATAAACTTTAACAGTGCCCTCCTGCGAACCCATTCGTCCGAATGGTCTTGGCCACCGCTATTAAAACGGAATGTCGTCGTCCTCGCCAGGCATGTCCTGCGACTCCGCCGGTGAACCACCTTGCGGACTCGATTCCTGGTGCGAGCCGGATGAGGAACGACCCTCACCACCACCACCACTACCACCACTACCACCACTACCACTACCACTACCACCACTACCACCACCACCACTACCGCCGCCACCGCCGAGGAACTGCATGTTCTCTCCCACGATCTTGAGCCGGCTGCGCTTCTGTCCGGAGGTCTTGTCCTCCCATGTCTCCATCTGCAACCGGCCTTCAATGAAGACCGGCCGCCCCTTGGAAAGATACTGCGCCGCCAGTTCCGCCTGCCGACTCCACAGCGTCACGTCGAGAAAGGTCGTCTCCTCCTGCCGGTTGCCCTGCTCATTGCTCCATTGACGATTCACCGCCAATCGCAGGTCGGTCACCGCCGTGCCCTTCGGCGTATAGCGCAGCTCCAGATCGGCAACCACATTGCCGATCAACATCACCTTGTTGAGATTCGCCATAACGTTCCCCCAAACCTAGCCGGACTTCCGGCCTCTCCAAGAAAAAATATGCCCAAGAAAAAACGTGTCCAGCCCCCCGGCTCAGGACAGCCGCTGGTAATGCTGCAAATGAACCGTGCCGTCCAATTTGAGACGACTCTGGATCTTGCTCACCTGATCCGGCTCCGCCTCAAAAATGTAATTCACATAGTGGCCGGCTTCCAGATGCCGCGCGTTGTAGGCAAAGCTTCTCCGTCCCAATTGCTGGATCTCGTCGAGCTTGGCACCCTCCGCCTCCATTTGCTTGGCAACGGCGCCGACGAGATCGTCAACGCTATCTTCCTTACCCTTCGTATTCAGAACAATCAGACTCTCGTATTTCCGGCTCACACTTTTTGTCTTTGGCAGGTTTCTCCTTCACATTCAGGGTGTTCGCTGCGTGACCAACACCCCTTGCGAGGGCAACCTGAACAGCTTCTACTGCTCTGGCAAGGCTGTTTTCCACATCCTCGCCCTCCTCTTCCCGGAACCTCCCCAACACGTGCCCGGACAGCTCCCTCCCACCCGAATCCCCGATCCCCACTTTCAACCGCCGGAAGTCGGGCGATCCCAGTTCCGCCAAGAGCGACTTGATCCCATTGTGCCCCCCCGCCCCGCCGGTCATCCGGATACGCAGCTGCCCCAACGGCAGGGCCACATCGTCAAAGACCACCAGGATCCCCTCCACCGGAACCTTGTAAAATGCCGCCGCCGCCACCACCGCCCGTCCACTCAGATTCATGTAGGTCTGCGGCTTCACCAGCAGCGGCCCCCCCTTCAGCTTCGCCACGTGCGCCTTCCACTGCCGCTCCGACTTGAACTCCACCCCCTCCTTCGCCGCAAGGTGATCCAGCACCTCGAACCCCATGTTGTGACGCGTCCCCACGTACTCCTTTCCGGGGTTTCCCAGTCCCACCACCATCTGCGGCACATCCTGCACCCCTGCCAAATAGAAAAGGCACGAGCCCCCCACAAGCCCGCGCCTGAAAAATCGTCTCCCTCAAACACAAACAACCCGGAGCGGGATGCCCGCTCCGGGTTGTGAAATCCGTCAGATCCCCGCCTATCCCTCGTCTTCGCCCTTCGCCTCGTCCCCGATAAGTTCAGGTGCTTCGGCTGTCGCTTCGCCGGCGCCCTCCTCCTCCTCCTCGGCAACGCGGGCCTTGCCCACCAGGGCCACCACCACGTCGTCCGCATAGGTCGGCTTCACACCGGTCGGCCACGCCACCTCTCCCACGTGCAGGGCATCACCAATGCCGAGATGATCCACCGCCGCATGCAGCATTTCCGGCAAATCTTTCGGCAGACTGACAATCTCCACCGCGTGCAGCATCTGCTCCAGCACTCCTCCCGCCTTCACCCCGGCCGCCTCCCCGGTCAACTCCAGGGGAATCGATGCAGTGATCTCGGTGTCCTTGTTCACCGCAAGAAAATCAATGTGCAGAACCCGACCACTGATCGGATGGTGCTGGACCTGCTTCAGGAAGGCCGACTGGCTTCCGCCACCCTCCAACTCAAGGGTCACCAAAATGTTCTCCGAGGCACTGTGCGCAATGAGATCCTTGAAGGCCTTCTCGTTCACCTTCAAATTCCTGCACTCGGTGCCACCCCCGTAAACCACGGACGGCACAAAGCCCTCCCTGCGCATTTGTTTCAAGACTCCGGAACCAGTCCGCTTGCGGGGCTCGGCTTTGAGGGTGTGGGTCGTCGACATGATCCTGTTGGTGTTTTCCGGCGGTGCTCCCGCGCGGGGGCGGTTAGCTACACGGTTGATCCGTCGATGTCAAAGAGAGAACTAACCGATTTCCCCTCCCCTATCCGCCGTATCGCCTCCCCCAGGAGCCCCCCCACCGAAACCCGGGTCACCTTCTCCTCACATCCCCCGGGCGTCGAATCGGTCGTGATTACTTCATCTATCTCAGATTTCAAGATCCGCTCACAGCCCAGCGGCCCCAGCACCGCATGGCTCACCGCCGCATAAATCCGCCCCGCCCCGTTCTCCTTGAGCACCTCTGCCGCCGCACAGAGCGTCCCCGCCGTCTCCGTCATGTCGTCCACCAGGACCACATCCCGCCCCTCCACCACCCCGATCAGCGTCGAGGCCTCCACCTGCGTCGCACTGATCCGGTTCTTCGCCACGATCGCCAATTCCGCCCCCAGCGCCGACGCATAGCTCCGCGCCATCTTCACCCCCCCCACGTCCGGCGACACCACCGTCAAATTCGTCCCGTCCTCCCCCCGCACTTCCTTCAAATACCGCAGCAGCACCGGCTTCGCATAAAGATGGTCCACCGGAATATCAAAAAAACCCTGGATCTGCGCCGCATGCAAATCCATCGTCAAAACCCGGTCCACCCCCGCCGCCGAAATCAAATTTGCCACCAACTTCGCCGTGATCGGCACCCGCGACTGATCCTTCCGATCCTGCCGCGCATACCCGAAAAAGGGAATCACCGCCGTGATCCGCTCCGCACTGGCCCGCCGCACCGCATCCACCAGGATCAACATCTCCATCAGGTTGTGGTTCGTCGGCGGACAGGTCGGCTGAATGATGAACACATCCTCCCCCCGTACGTTTTCATTGATCTTCGCGTAGGTCTCCCCGTCCGGAAAGGCCGAGACACTGACATCGGCCACCGTCGTCGCCAAATGCGTTGCAATCGCGTCGGCCAAGGCCGGATGAGCTGTCCCGCTGATGAGTTTCATACGCTTTGGAAAGGGAAAGTGTCGCCATTCAGACCGGCTTGGCAATGGCTTATCAAGAGTTTCACTTCGCCCCCCACCCGAACAACACCGCCGGCACGGTCTTCAGCAGGAGCTTCAAATCAAGCAACAGCGACCAGTTGTCGATATACTCCAGATCCATCGCCACCCAGTCCTCAAAACTGGTGATCTTGTTCCGCCCCCCCGCCTGCCAAGTGCAGGTGATCCCCGGCTTCATGCTCAGCCGCCGCCGATGCTCCGATTTTTCGAACTGCTCCACCTCGTAAAGCGGCAGCGGCCGCGGCCCCACCAGACTCATGTCCCCCTTCAGCACATTGATGAACTGCGGAAACTCATCAATGCTGAACTTGCGCAGGAAGCGCCCGAATCGAAACACCCGCGGGTCCTTCTCCAACTTGAATACCGGCCCGCTCATCTCGTTCCCCTCCTCCTCCTTCAACGCCGCCAGCTTCGCCTCCGCATCCGGCACCATCGTCCGAAACTTCCACATCCAAAACGGCTTTCCATAGCGCCCCGCCCGCTTCTGCCGGAAGAATACCGGCCCTCGCGGACTCGCAATCTTGATCCCGATCGCCACCACGATCCAAAACACCCCGGTGGCCACTATGATCACCAGCGCCCCCACCCGGTCAATGACCTCCTTCACCCAAAGCGCCCACGACAAGTCCGGCGTGGACCGCAGCACCAGCATCGGCTTCCCCCCCAGGTTGTCAAAGTCCGGCCGCGCCACCTGCGTCCGAATGAAGTCCGCCGAAATCCACGCCTCCACTCCCTGCAACTCACAGGTCTCCACCAAATCCGCCAAAATCCCAAACTCGGTGTGCCGCGCCGCAAAAATCACCCGCCCCACCGACTCCTCTTTCAACAGGTCCCGGAACTCATTCACCGTTCCCTCCGAGGGATTAAACCGCGCCACCACCTTGAACTCCGCCCTGACATCCGCGCTCAATCCACCATCAAATTCATCCAGCGATTCCCCCGATCCCACATAAATCACCGCCTCTTTCGCATCCTCCTCCCGCACACTGTGGAACACCAGCGTCCGCACCAACCCCTCCCGCAACAACAACAAGACCACCCCGATCGGCATTGCCGAACCAAGAATCAACCGACTCTCCACCGGGATCCTCAGCGCAATCACCAGCGCCCCCACCAAAAACCCCACGATCACCAGCGCCTGAAACAACTGCACCAGCGAATCGCCGATCTTCTTCCGCAGGGGATGCCGATAGTAGCCGAACCAATCCAAGGTGATCGGTGCCGCAGGAATGATCACGAACAGCAGCGTCGTCAGCTCCCCCAACCCCGTCCCCTCCATCGGCACCATCCCCAGAAGCTCCCGCACCGGATCACGAATGATCCCCGCCAACCAGAACGACAACCAGATCAGGAACGCATCCACGAACTGGAGCGCCTGCACTAACAGAGCTTCTTTACGACCTTGGGCCATTTGTATGAATCCACTGAACTCCCTGAGTCCGAGTCTCTTTGCCCTGTTCCGGGCCATCCCTCAATCCCCAATTCCAAGTCCGCGCCGAAAGGGAGGGACCACCACCTCCGCGAGGGGCGCAACCACCCGATCCGCCTATCCGTGGCTGCGGCCTCCCGCCGCAGGCCGTTCCCGCGGCGTCCCGCCGCAGAAAAAAAAGCCCCTCCCTTCAGTCGTTGGTTCTTGGGATTTAGATTTGAAATCTATTTGGAAATTGGGGATTGGAAATTTTCCGATCAGTCAGGTTGGCCCCGTCGAATTTCCACGATCCAGTTTCCCGCGTTCACCCGAACCTACTTCGCAAAGACGAAAAACTTCCGGCACACGAAATTCATCACCGCCGAAGCCACCACCGAAGCCGCCGTCCCCGTCCAGTTCGGAGCCGACCAGATGCGGATGAGCACATCGGTCGCCAGGAGCCCGCAACCGGCCGAAACCATCGCCACCACCGTAAACCAAAAGAACTCATGAGACATCCTGTGCCGCCCCGGCGTGAACACCAGCGTCCGGTTCAACAGGTAGGCCACCACGTTGGCCGGCACAAAGGCAATGCCCTGGAAAATGTTGAGATTGCGCGAACGCAGCGCATCCGGAAGAGATTCCGCCACCCGCTCCGGCCACAGCGACACCATCAGATAGGTCGTCCCCGCATAGACCACCACCCCCAACACCCCGCAAATCCCGTACTTGAGGAACTGCACCATCCAAGGCGCTTCCCGCGTCGTGAGCCACCGCTTCAACATCTCTAATCCGTTCCCGCTCATTCCTCCGGCGGAGGCGGGATCTCCCCCTCCACGTCCTCCGCCACGATCCCCGCCCCAACCAAAAACTCCACCCGTTCCTTCAACACCTTCACCTTCTTCGCGTGCCCGCCCCACCCATCCCCCCGAAACTTCAACTCCCAGGAGCGCTCCAGATATTCCTGAGCCCGCTGAAAGAAGGCCAGGGCCCTCTCCGGCTTCCGCTCCTGGAAATACTCCTCCCCCCGGCGGGCCAGATGATCCGAGAAGCCCGCCAGCGATCCGAATTTCTCCTCCCGGCGCCAAGTCGCCTCAATGCCCGCCAAATATTCCCGCATCGCCCCTTCATCATCACCATCCAGCTCCAGGAAATTCGCATACACCAACCGCGATTCCCCATCATAGGGATGCCGCTCCACGGCCAACTTCATCGCCCACAACCCCTCCGCCAACAGCGCCTCCCGGCTCCCCGCCCCCCCCTGCAGCTCCCCCATCACCATCCGCCCATGGAATCGCGCCAGCTCAAAGCTCGGGGCCTCCTCAATGATCGCCTTCAGCTCCGGCCTCCGCCCCCGGGGATGCCCTGCCTCAATCACCTCCTGCTCAAATCGGAACCACTTCGGCAACACCGCCAACTCCCGCTTCCCGGCCGCAAAGGCCCCGCCCACCCCCACCACGATCAACAGCAAACCGAACCCTCCCGCCAGAAAGCGCGACACCATTCCTCCTTCCTCCTTCACCGGCTCCCCCCGATGAAACACCGCTCCTATCAAGAAACAGAACAACAACGCGTTCGGCAGGACATGCAGCGAAAAATCAACCCCCGCATGCACCATCGCTCCGCAAATCCCCCCCACCGCCCCCAGCTGCACCCCCAGCCGCAGGGAAGCCCCCCCGCTCCACTTCGTCCAAACCTGCTGCGCCCCCCGACCCAGTCCCAGACCCAGCACCAACAACGTCAACCCGAACCCCACCAAGCCATACTCCGCCAGAGTCTGCAGATAGTCGTTGTGCGCCATCTCCGGATTCCCCAGAGAAACGTCCGTTCGCCCCCGCACCCAGTTCCGGTTCACCAGGTATGAAAACGTGCGTGCCCCGGTCCCGATCACCGGACTCTCCAGCCATTGGTCGTAAGCACTCCCCACCAGCGCCAATCGCACCCCGGATTCCGTTGCCGCGGCTTCCAGAATTTCGGACTGCCCACGCTTCACCGACACCTTCGAAGCCATCGTCACCGTCCCGGCCACCAGCACCAGCGCCGCCACCACCCCCCCAACAACCAGACCCATCTTCGCATTCTTCGACCGGGCCTGCCACCCACACATCAGCCAGACCACGAAACTCACCGTACACCCCACCCCGATCGCCAGGAGTCCGCCCCGCGAACTCGAAAGATATCCCAGCACCAGCCCCGCCGCAGCCAGGCATCCAAACCCGATCCGCAACCAGCTCCTCCTCAAGGCAAACGCCACTCCCAAAAACACCGGCACCACCAGCTCCAACATCCCGGCCAGATAGTTCCGGTGCCAGAACAGGCCGCTCACCCCATGCTGATCGACCCGCGGCATCCGCAGGAAGGCATAGCTCGGATCGCTCGTCTTCTGGATCACCGCCACCCCCGCGTTCGCCAAAAACAGCAACACCAACCCCGCCAACAAGACCCCGACCGCCCGACCCGGTCCCGCCACCCGCGCCCCCACCAACACCGACACCAACCCGAGACACACCGGCAGCAAATCCAGCCGCGCCAAATCCCACACCGGCGAAGCCAGGGCACGCCACACGAAATACACCCCCGCCAAACCAACCGCGATCAGCCCTGGCCACCACACCGCCCGCCCCCGCACCAAGCCCGGCAACACCAACAACCCCGCCAACCCCACCCCCGGGATCGCCACCACCATCCGCTGAATCTCAAACCCCTGCCCATACCCCACCGCCATCCCCCACCCCACCACCCAACACAGCGTCGCCAACAGCAACACCCAACTCCCCGATTTCCGTTCGCTCCTCATCATGCTCTCTCCCTCTTACCTCAATAACCCAATAACCAACAACTAATAACTAATAACTAATAACTACTTCCCATACCCCCGCACATCCATGAACTCCGGCAGCGTCCCACAGGCGATCCACAGCTCCCCGTCAGACAGCCGTTCCTCCTCCAGCACCCTTGCCAACTCTTCCCCCGACACCCCCCGCACCCCCCGCACCCGCCACGGCCGCGCATCGTAGTCCGAACGCAGCTCCACCTCCTCGGCCACCCCGCCCAGCGACCGCGAAATCTCCGTCAACCCGTCCCTCGATCGCGAGGCCAAATAAATCCGGTGCGCCCGCCAGTCCCGCCCCTTCCATGCCGCCTCCTCCCAGGTCCCGATCCGGAAATCATTCCCCCCATAGCGCTCCGCCAAGGCCATCCGCAGACTCACCCAATCGTCCACCACCCCCCCTACTCCCTCCGGGGTCCAAAGCAGCACACTCCGCCCCTCCGCCCGTCCCACCACCTCGATCCGCCCCTCCGTCAACAAGCCCCCCGCCCTCTCCCGCCCGCCATGCTCCGACCGATCCACCGACAACTCCCGCTTCGAAATGGTCCGATCATCAAAGAGCACGTAGTCGGCCCGCTCCACGTCTGCGGTCAGCTCCCGCCCATGCCACATCAGCGCAAAGCGCCCGAACGACCCCAATCCACTGCTCACCACCGCACCCTTCCCCTCCGGCAACTCTTCCCCCTCCACACTGGCCCACGCCGCCCACAACTCCTGATTGTGATCAATCGGCTCCTCCGCCGCCCGCGCCAAACGTCCCAGAAAAACCCCATAGCCACCCAGCGGCCAAAATCCATCCGCGCTCGGATAGAGCGTCGCCTCCTTCACCACCAAACGCCCCCGCGTCCGCTCACTCATCCGCACCCCCACCACCCAAGGCACCAGCGTCCCCACCACCGCCACCAACACCACCACCCGTCCCCATCGCTTCGCCACCAACGCCTGCCACAGGGCATCCCCCCGCGGCAACAGCACCGTCCCCAGCACCGCCAGCGCCACCAGAAACAAATGACGCGGCGTGTAGAGCAGGCATCCGTAGAACACCAGCGGCAGCAACAGCGCCCCGCCCAACAACAGCCTCTCGCAGCTCCTCCGCCCCGGCAGATGCCCCGCAAACACCAGCACCAACAACAAGACCGCCCCCAGCCCGCCCACCAGATACACCACAAAGGTCGGTGCCACGAAAAAGGGGGCCGGCAAACCCGTCGGTTCGGAATCCAACAGCCGCCCCAACACCATCGCCGACAAACACCCCCCCGCCATGGCCCACACCCGCCGATTCCGCATCAATCTCCTCAACGTCCCGTCCTCCGGAGCCAGCACCGCCAGGATCGGCATCAGCAAAATGGCGTCCTGCCGCGCCGCCGTGGCCGCAAAGGCCAACAACCCCGCCAATACCCACCGCCCCCTCTCTTCACCCCGCCCCAGCACCGCCACCAACAGCAGCACAAACGCCCCGGAAATCAGGTTCGGCGACAACAACACCCCCGTAAAGGCCACCACCGGACTCAATAAAACACACCCCAACAACAACACCTTCACCCACCTCCACTCCCGCTGCACCAACACCACACTCAACAACCCCAGCGCAAACAGGAGCACCGCAGCATGATTCGCCACCCGCACCACCCCGTCAATGGTCGCCTCCTCCCCACCTCCCCCCGTCGCCTTCAGCGCACCCCCCACGATCCAGTAGGATAAATACTGCTTGTCGTAATTATAGCTCTCGTTGCCCACCCACCCCGCCTCCCCCCGCGCCAACTCCACCGCCCCCGTCAACAACGACGCCTGATCACTCTCCCGCATCTGCCCCCCCACCACCCAGAGCGCACAGACCACCCAAGCCACCGACAACAGGAGACCAACAAAACGGGGTGTCAATAGTGCATTCATCGCAACTCGGATCCCTTCAACAGGTTCGCTACTCCGTTTGAAATTGGCCCATGGAAATTCATCTCCCCCATCGAGTCCACTCCTCAAAATTTCCAATCCCCTCAAACCAAAAACACCACCATTCCCCCCCACACTGCCACCGAAACCAACAGCACCGGACTGTGCAGGAACAAGCGCTCCGGCGTCTCCACCTGTTCCGAGCGCCACGCGAACCGCAGGTAACTCATCAACCCCATCACCACCGGCACCGCCGTCAGCAAAAACGGCATGCGATCCGGCCGCTGCAAACAATACATCAAATACGCCCCGCCCGCCAACACCGCACTCAACCCGATCGCCCCGTCCAGCATCCCCCGCGGATAACCCCGCAGCGCCTTGCGCGTTTCCCCCACCTTCTGATGGTGTGTCTCCAGGCACCGCCACTCGCCCTTCCGCTTTCCGAATCCCAGCAAGAGCGACAGCGTATAGGTGCAGGCCAGCAACCACACCGTCGGCACCAGAGCCAGGGCAAACGCCCCACCCGCCACCCGCGCCACAAAGCCCAGGCCCAGCACCACCACATCCACGAACGGCACCTCCCGAAACACCAGCGAATACAGCCCCGTCACCAACAGATACCCCACCAACACCCAAAGCACCGGCCCCCACCCGTAATACCCCGCCACCAACAGCACCGCGGCCACCGCCAGCAGAACCATGACCCGCGCCGCCGCCCCCCGCGAGATCCGTCCACTCGTCACCGGCCGCTTCCGCTTCCGCGGATGGCGCGCATCCTCCTCCGCGTTGAGCAGGTCGTTCAGCAGATACCCCGCACTCGCCGCCAGACTGAAACTCACCACCACCGGCAACAACTGCAGCCACTTCTCCACATGCAACGCATCACCATGGAAAAAGAGCGCGGCCAGACAAAACCCGCTCTTGATCCAGTGCGTTACCCGCAGCGCTTCTATCCAAGTCTTCAAAATGACAATTCCTCTTCCAATCACCAGCCCCCCGCTCCTATCATCGCTGGCCGTCCATGCCTTCCTCTCAGACCAGGAACCCCTGCTTGCTCCAGCTCTTCAATCGCTACCGGGAGCGCGGTGGCGAGGAGCAGTCCGCCGAGCGGATTTTCCTCCACGCCCAGCGCGACTTCCACATGGAGCGCCTCTGGTGGGACAGCCGCGACTGGGATCGCCCCGACGCCCCCGGCAAACTTGGCCAACTCCGCCGCCTCTTCTACAACCCCGACTCGGCCCGCGACATCACCCGCCTCGTTGACGAGCACCAGGTCAAGGCCCTCCTCTGCCACAACATCTACCCCATCGGCTCCCCCTCCCTCTACCACACCGCCCAAAAGCTCGACCTCCCCGTCATCCAATACCTCCACAACTTCCGCCCCTTCTCGGTCGGCGGCCCCCTCTGGGCCGGGGATCATGTCGCCGAACAGAGCATGCGGCTCCATCACCGCGAAGAAATCCTCGCCGCCGCCTGGCAGGGCTCCATCTTCAAGTCCGCCCTCTTCTCCCTCGTCCTCAAACGACTCCACGCCAGCGGCTGGCTCGACTCCGTGAAATGCTGGATCGCCATCTCCGACTTCATCCGCACCAAATTCATCGAGGCCGGCATTCCCGCCGATCGCATCCACACCCTCCGCCATTGCTGGGAAATCCAAAACACCAACCCTGATCTCCCCGACCAGGGCTACTACCTCTACCTCGCCCGACTCATCCCCGAAAAGGGCGTCGCCGTCGCCCTCCACGCCTGGCGCATCCTCGAAGAAAAACTCGGCCCCGCCTGCCCGAAACTCATCGTCGGCGGCACTGGCAGTCAGGAAGACAACGTCCGCGCTGCGGCCGAAGCCTCCGACAAGATCGAGTTCCTCGGCTTCGTCGAAGGCACCGAAAAACAACGTCTCATCGAGAACTGCCGCGCCATGCTCGCCCCCTCCGTCTGGTGGGAAGCCCTCGGCCTCGTCACCTACGAAGCCTACGACTGCCGAAAGCCCATGCTCGCCTCCGCCTCCGGCGGCCTCACCGAAACCATCCAGGACGGCCTCACCGGCTTCCATCACCAACCCGGAAACGCCGCCGACCTCGCCCACTCCGTCCAAAAACTCGAGTCCCTCCCTCCTGACGCCCGGCGCGCCATGGGCGAAGCCGGCCATCGCTGGCTCATCGAGGAAGCCTCCCAGTCTCATTGGCAAAATCGCTTCACAGACATCGTCTCCACCGTAGTCAGCTGACCGCCCCCTAAGCTCTCCCGGCAAGGAAGGGCGTTCCTCCGGGCGCCCTCTAAACCCCTCGCCTCAGCGACTAACTCCTCCCCCGCACCACCCCAGCCGCAACACCCACCAACCCCACCGGCCAACCCTTTCATTCTCCCGTTTGGAATTTGAATCCTGATCACTGGAACCTATTTGGAAATTGGTTCGTGGAAATTCAACCTCACCACCGAGTCCACTCCCTAAAATTTCCAATTCACAAGTTCCAAATAAATTTCAAATCCAAATCCAAACATCAACCCCGGATCTTCAGTCCCAGTTGGTACTCCGTTGCCAAGTTCACTAGTCAGCTTCTTCCTCTTCGTTTGTCTTTTGAAATTTTCCGACTGGAACTTATTTGGAAATTGGTTCGTGGAAATTCCACTCCCCCA
>Ga0105051_10003464_pt1 | contig 19182 bp, 18 predicted proteins | sample FRY02_FD_78383 | JGI IMG/M metagenome (GOLD analysis project Ga0105051, IMG submission 78383) | Freshwater microbial communities from Lake Fryxell liftoff mats and glacier meltwater in Antarctica - FRY-02 (megahit assembly) | ecosystem: Environmental > Aquatic > Freshwater > Ice > Glacier... | reverse complement strand
TTACTTTCCGATAAAGTGATTTTCTTAGATTTCTCTTCCTCACTTAGTGGTTCATCATCCATTGGAGGTGCATCTGCACCCATAGGATCATCACCCATATCACCACCCATATCACCACCTTCGTCGGGAGACATTGAATCGTCCATAGCCTGTCTATCCTTTTCAGGAATACCATATTTCTTATCTACCTCATCAAACACACCAGTTCTCTTGATAATGTTTTGTGTAATACCTAATTCAGCACCAAGAGCCCTTTCAAGTCTCTGTTGTTGTAAATCAAGTACAATGTCATTATCACTCATACCAAGAATATTCTTCTTAGCCCATGTATGTGACACTGGTTGGATACCAACTTGAGATTGGTCAGACGTAGCGTCTTTATATAATGTAACCTTTTCTTTCCACTGTTCGATCTTTAATAGATCTGATTGTGCGGATGGATTGGTTAATGATAGTGTAAAATTAGTGAGTTCATCTTCTAAACCTAAAAGATATAAATGAACTAATGCAATTTTATTTAATTCTTGAATAAGTGACTTCTGTATTCTATTAATGGTCCTCGCGAAACGAATATCCATTAATGCTAATGTTTTACCATCACCAACAATCTCCTCAAACCCTAAGAACGCCTTCGGTATTCTAAGTGCCGCCAATAACTTCTTTTGAATGTATTCAATATCCGCAATTTCACCTAAGTTCTGTGCCCCAGGTAATGTTTCAATTGGGTTGGTTTGTGATGGATCACGTACGGGTATGAAGTAATCTTGATCTACCGCCATTTGGTTGTATCTCATATCAACTTGTCCATTCGCGGGGTCAACCACTTGATCTCTTTTGAATTTGTTTGCAACACGTTGTACATACGCTTCAATATCCTTATCGTCCATGTTACCCACGAACACTTTAAAAACTCTTCTTTCGGGAGCTCTTGAAGTTCTATATATTAACATCGCATCTTCCGCAAGAAGTAATTGTTTCCAAATACGTCTTACCTTATCTAACATTGATGTTCCATAAGGTAACTTTCTATCATCACCCAATAATCTAAAGTGTGCAACTTCCCATGCTTGGAATTCCATATCCTTATTTTTCCATGCAAATCGTAATTCACGAGTTTTCATGTTTAAAGGAGTCTCAGCCTTGTGTACGTGAGACGCAGCACCTTCATGTCTTTCAATTTCAATGTTAGGTAACTGTTGACACCCAACAATTCCTTTTGATGGGTCAATTTTTAAATATACAAAGTTGTCACCATATTTGGCAACCCCTCTACACCACATTTGTAAGTTTGTGTTAATATCAAGTACGTTTTTGAATAAGTCTTCTAAAATGTTACTTACTCTTTTTGATTCTGAATATATCGTTAGGATTTCTCCTTTTTCTGAAAGGGTTGTTGACTCTTCAGAATAGATATCTAAAGATGCTGATATCTCAGGTGTGAACTCCATTGATTCGTAATCATAATATGCCGCCAATCTATTTGGTTCATAATAAACCGATTGATTATATAGTGATTGGTCCATCTTGGCCCACTTGTCGGCAACGTATGTCGATTGTTTTGCTTGGAGTAACTCTCTTTCGTAGTCCTCTTTACTGTTTGTTTTTAACAGAGTATCTTTGTCGAAACGATATTGCGGTGGATTAGGGACATCATTCTGAAATCCGAACACCTTTGTTAACCTTTGATAAACTGTTAAGTTTTTGTTTGCCATATTAATAAATATTATACTTTATAATATAAGGAAAATAAATGAATAAATAAAGTTATCTTGATCTATATGTATTTTTACCGAATAACCAATTATGTTCCATGTACTGTTCCTTACTCGCATCTTTCTGACCTATTGGGTATGGTCCCGGATCCGTACTCATTGACCCAATCGCGTCAAACGCAGTACCATAGGAGTAAAACGACTTTTTAGTGTCGTAAGTTCTTTCACTAAACACCCACGAATCTAACATCGCTTTGTTTGTGTTCTCATTACGTTTTAACTGTGTAAAACACATATCACCCACATACATTGCAATTGACATTGCCATAATTGCGTCATCATGAGCACCTTTCATGTGGTCAGGTCTTCCATTAACGTAAACAAATGTATTCAATTCATTTAATAGTCGAGAGGACTTTACTTTAAAACCGTGTCTTAGGTTCTCTTCAAAACTTGAAACTATCTGAGTTCTCTTATTATTAAAACTAATACCTGGTATTTTCTCCTGTGCTTTTTTATTGTATTCCCACTTGTTTTGGGAATTAACACCTTCAATATATTGGTCCTTATAACCCAACTCCTGTAATTTACGAGATGTTGCAATACCCATACCACCTGTTATATCGGTTGCTACGAATGCATTATAAAGTGTTCCCCATTTATAAACAATAGATGCTAAATTATCCGGTGGTATCATACCAACGTATTCTAACACTTGTTCTCCCTCGTCAAAATCAATAATACATATTGATGATGCATCGGCACTATCTCCACGAGAAACGTCAACACCCATAATATAACGATGACCCTCTACTGGTTCTTTCCATACCCACAGAGTACCTTGCATATACTTCTCAACTGGTTCTGTTATCATTTCTTTTCTGATCTTCTCTTGTATGGTATTAGATATAACACCATCACCCGACCCTAAGAAATCACATTCCAATTCCTGTGCAATCTTTCTCTTATCGTATTTAAATTTCTTAGCCATATTCTCAAACCAATGAGAATAAGGTTTGTAACCTAATTCATGTAATTCTTCGTAACGTTCCCAACCTTCGTTAAGTGTAATGTCCTCATCAACGTATTGTTCTCTATTCAACATGTAATGAATAATGTCGTCAACCTTTAACCATTTAAGGTCAGCAGCATAACGAGGATCTTTAAACCACCTTAAATCGGTAATTTTAAAATCATTCATTTTTCTTAATGCTTGATCATACACTCCGTAGTAAATTGGGTCATAACCGTTAGGTGTTGAAATAAGTATTACCTTACCACCTGTAGATAATGATGCCATACATGCACCCCAAAAGTCATCACCAGCATCAATATATGCCGCCTCATCAAACACTAACACCGTTGGTGTATATCCACGAAGTGCATCCGCTGAGGTTGCAACCGCTTTAATTTCACAACCGTTATTCATTCTAAAACGACTCTCTGAGTTTTTATCGGGAGAAAACCCAACATTCATCCATTCGGGCCATTGAACTAAGAAAGCTCTAACTTTGTTTGCCATTTCAATCGCAGTATCACGTTTGTTAGCAATAATTAATATTCTTTCGGGATTAGATGGACTTGCTGTTTGTACACGTTTTGATAACCAAGCGGCAGTTACTGTGGTCACACCCGCCTGTCTATACTTACGGGTAATGTTTTCATTGTAGTTATCGTAATCATGTATAAGTTGTATTTGATCGGGAAATAATTCTAATGGGACAAACTTCTTTTGTGTATTATCAAAAGTTTGCAAATATGTTCTAAGAGCATAAGGAGTGTCCTTCATGATCTTAGCGTATTCCTTAAGTTGTATTAGTTTATTCTTTTCCATGTCTATATATACAAAAAAAAGTGGTCAATTGACCACTTTCATATTTTATACGGTTGGTCCGTCATCATCATCATCATCATCAGAGGAAAGTGATATTCCGAGTGAACCTAAGAAGTTGTTAAACCCATCGTCCTCGTCGTCATCGTTATCCATTCCGTGTTCTCTTTCGTATTCGTCCTCTTCATAATCTTCATTTTGTAGGTCAGTAACAATTTGATCGACCATCTTACTTAAGATCTCTTTTCCTAAATTACTACCTTTTAATATTTCTCTTGAAACTTTAAAAAATTCATCATTATCTAAAGAAGAAAATCTTGAGAATAGGTAATTTTGAATATGTTTTAATTCCTCACCCATAATTGCTTGTGGATATGACTCTCTAAATTTTTCCCAAATAACAGGACCTAATCTTAAATCCCATATTTCTGACGGTAATGTGTCTGTTGAATTCATAACCATTTCGGCTGCTCGTGGATCGTCAGGTAAACCTTTAGTTCCCATAACCTCCATAACACCTTTAATTAATTCATGAATCAATGCCGGAAAGAATACCCCTCTTGCTTTAATTGTTGGAGGGTCTGTTTCGGTATCAATCTCTTCTTTACCCGCAAAACTTCCACCTTCCATACCTTGTTGGACTACACCATCAGGTAATATCCAATACATAAGATCGTTCACCGACATTAATGTACCATATTGTGTTAGGATGTTAGGATCTTTTTCTGCCAATTCCGTCGCAACCAATTCGAACATATAATGTCCTTTTTTAGATGCCCCTTGAATTAGTGCATTTATAAATCTTCTCTTAGCCGTCTCTTGGTCAAACTGTTCAAAGGCATCAATAAAATCCTCAATATCGTCTTCCGCTTCTTCAGCATCAACCCCGAATTGTTGTTGAATTTCCTCTTCACTTGGTTCTTCACCTTGTTGTTGGAAACCTTCGGCTGAAATTTCACCCATACCAACTAACTTAGCATCAAATTGTAATGATCCTTCAGGTAATGCCATTTCTTTCTTAACTAACTCTACCGCTAAATTTTCTAAATATTCTTTGTTGTTTGATTCAAACTCTAAAACACTATTTAACATTTGTTGCATAGTACCCACAAGGGTCATAAATGTACCTTGGTCGGTAACGTTACCTTCGATCCCCGTATACCGTTTTACTTTCTCCACAACAGATTTAAATCTCTTAGACGCTAATAATTCTTCCCAATTAGATGGTAACCCATCAGGGGTATCTTGTGGAAATGCGGGATTATCTTTAAATGGAGTATCTTGTGTTGCAAGTTTATCCTCAAGACCCGGTTCTATTCTCTCAGGGTTGTCACCATAATCTACTGGCATTTCCTTAAGATTTTTAATTGTTTCTAAAAGTGATTTTTTACTGATCATTCCGCCGCTTGTTTTAATTCAATACCTAATGAAGCAAAACTTAATTGTTTTGGTAACTTAGCCTTAGGTTTTGGTTTATGTTTTGGTTCGAACGGATTCTCTCTTTTCGGTTTATCCGGTTTTGTTGTTGGTTTCTCTCTAACAGGTGTCTCTCTATCTGGTTCGGATGGTTGAGGTGATTGCTCCCCAACATCAAACATTGCGTTTGCAGCACCTAACGCATCAGGACTATCAGACAATGCACCAATCATTTCGTATATTTCTTTTTTGGTTGTTACTTCGGGATGGTAATTAGTTTTAACTAATCCTTCAACCCACTCGTTCACCTCGTTAGATTCACAAGTACATGGTTCTTTTTCACATACTTCACATAAGTCACCAATAGAATCTTCCTCATAAGTGACAAATGCTTGACCACCTTTTTTGGCTTGTTCTATTGACGGTTTATCGTCTTTGGGTATGTTTAGTGTTTCTTCCGATAAAACTCTCTCAGATAAGTCTTTTAGTTGTTTATCTGTTAGATTTGAAAGTAGTTTTTCACTTAAACCTTCATTCATGAGTTTTTTTACTAATTCTGGTCTTTTCATATCCCCATTTTAAATTTTAAATCTTCGTTTATAAGTTCGTATCCACGACCACCTAATTTCTCGGTTACCTTTTCTATTTTTTCACCAAAAGAAAAAGTGAGACGTTCGAACTCACTTTCATAATCAAACTTCTCCCAACCTAAGGCAACAATACCGTCAACCGAATCGATAACACCAAAGTAATCAGATTTCTGTATAAGGTCAAGACTAATGTCGGTGTTTTTTAACACACCAACAGAATCCACATATTCTAAATCGGGTGAAAGTGATTCAGGACATGTTGATGCCGGTACGTGGTACCATTCTTCTATATCAAATTCTGTTTGACTACTGAAAATGAATTCATATTGTTTCTGACCTTTATAGTCGGCACCAATCTCATTGATATAGATTAATCTCATATTTACTTAAAGTATTTACTTAAAGTCTCCTCAACGTGTTTGTTGATTTCACCTTTAAGTTCTTCTAAGTCAAGTTCAATGTCCTCATCTTCTTCAGAAACGTTTTCTGCCATTCCAAGATCGTTGAACTTAGTAACGTCAACTTCATCAGACTCTTTAACCTCATCTTCACCCGTAATTGTGTCGGTGTTAACAAAACTTTCGAGTTTATCCATGATTTCATCAAGTTCAGCGTCGGCATCTGAAGGAATCTCTTCATCTTCGAATTCATCATCAGACTCATCCTCGATTGGATTACCTTCATCGTCAAATTCGTCTTGGAAATCTTCATCTTCTTTCGTTTCAAACTTCTCAGCAATATCTTCTCTATCGTCATCATCTAAAGCGTCTAAATCAACAGCAGAAAGAATCATATTAATAACATACTTGATGTCATCACTTTCCATTTTTGATTTAACATCTCTTAATGATTGACCTAATTTCCCTGAGAATTTCTGTACTTCTTCCATGTAGTCAGATTTCTTACCTTCTTCACCTTCTAAATCATCAGATGGTAAATCCTCAATTGGTTCTTCACCATCAACAGGTCCCAATTCAGGGCCTTCAACAGGTGCGTCGTCAATAGGTGGTGCATCCATTACTGGTTCGTCAGCTATTGGTTCGGCAGGAATGTCCTCAACAGGTGCAGACGATTCCCCACCTTTAGACTTTAATATGTATTTTTTTGCTTCATTAAGTGTTTCTTGACCACTTATAAGTTCTAATCGTTTTAATGATCCAGAGTAAGACGAAAACTTATTTTTGTCTTTCATAAACATACCACCAATGTAATCAAGCGATGATTCGTTGATACCCTTTTGTACATAGTATGAAGATCCTTCTCTAACAATACCGTACACTCCGTTGGTAGATTCCATAATGAACTCTACGTTTTTGAATGACTTATTATCATTAATTGTGGATTTTGGGGTTCTACCATAATTGGCAATCTCCATAATCCTTTTTATTTTCTCGTCTACAGGTAATTTTTCACTACCTAATGGTCTAAGTTCTGACATATTAATATATTTGATTTTAACTTATTCTTTTATTATAAATACAACAATAACAAGAAAAACATTTAGTTTTCTATTGTTCTATGGATAATTTATTATCTGTGAGTTTAGTTTGGATACCCAGCAACTTACCGATATAACCATTTCTCCTCAAAAGTTTGAAGGCTAAATTCTCATATGAGTATTCACCACCTTTATCCAAACCACATTGTCTAAATGATTTTAATTTCTTTTTTACTTTAGATATGTCTTCGGAAACGTCCTCACCTTTGTCAAAAGAATCTGAAATATTATCAATTAAACCCTCAAATACTTCTGATTTTTTAATGATTATATTTTTATCAATTGATTGGATTGTGCGTTCAGGAGTAACCACCCACTCATTATTTAAAACGGAATAGATACCCGACGCTAAATGTTTTTCATTCACATCTTGTACATATATTTCACAATCAAAACCCTTTATTAGGATTTCATGTTGTTTATTCCATAACCTCCTCTTACTGTTAAAGAAGTTCTTTAATAAATCGAGATTGTATTCTGTTTCGTTATAATCAATAAGAATGTGTAAATCAACATCTGAGAACTTGGACCAATTGTAGTTAGCTAATGAACCTGTTAATATGATGTCATGTACGAAGAACTCGATATCAATAAAGTTCATGAATTCTTCTGTAACGACCATTAATCTTTCTTTTATTTCATCGTGCATAAAAAAGTCACCATCTTCCTTTCCAAATATGTCGGTAGATAGTGTGTCCTTTATCTCAAATGATTTAACGATTTCTTGATTGTTCCCAATCTCTTCGATTAACTCGTCTACTAATTGAGTGTTTTTCATTATAATTTCTTAAACTCATAAGTCTTTGCAATACTTAAATTGAAAAACCTACCCTGTGATTCTGCGAGCCTTAACTTGGTAAACGCAGCCCACGGAACTTTATAATACTCATAACTACCACCACCTTTAAATGTAATGACTAACGTTCCATCTTCCGTATTGTAAGATGCAGACTTTAAATTTGAGGAATCGATTTCAACTAAAATCTCTTTTCCGTTGATTTTTTCTGATAATATTGCCATAATAAATATATTTTAATAAAATATAACAATTTATCACGATATAGTCAAGTCAGTCTGATGTATGATATAAATATCTAAGAAATGATAAACCCCCTTGTGGGGGGTATCTTAATTAACTGAAATCGTTCTTTGGGAGTTTTTCTTTTTTGTTTTTGGTAGTAACACCCTTAAAACTCCGTCCTCAACCTTAGCAGATATTTTCTTATCGTCTATATTTTCGGGTAAATCAAATATCCGACTAAATGAATTAACATATTTAGAGGTCTCTTCTGTCTTTTAAAAAATACATTTGACTTTTAGCATGATTTTCGTTATGTTTATACAAAACCTTAAAATATATGTCTGTAGAATTTTTTGAAGAGGGTACACCTCAACAACAACGAAAAGGAAAGAAGGGAAGTACGACCCCAATTTTAGATAACTTTTCAAGAGATCTAACCAAACTCGCCGAACTTGGATCAATTGATCCTGTTATTGGTCGTGATAAAGAGGTTAAACGTATTGCACAAATTTTATCAAGAAAGAAAAAGAACAACACAATAATCGTTGGAGATGCGGGGGTTGGTAAATCAGCATTAGTTGAAAAACTGGCACTTATGATCAATGACGGATCATGTCCCATTAATTTATTAGATAAACGAATAATGTCTCTTGATTTAACATCTTTAGTTGCGGGAACCAAGTTTCGAGGTCAGTTTGAAGAAAGAATTAAGGCGGTCTTAAATGAATTACAAGAAGCACCTAATGTGATTCTTTTCATAGATGAAATTCATACAATGGTTGGAGCGGGAAATGCGTCGGGTTCCATGGACGTGGCAAATATACTTAAACCCGCATTGGCAAGAGGAGAAATACAATGTATTGGAGCTACAACATTCGACGAATATAAAAAGAACATTGAGAAAGACAGTGCGTTGGTGAGGAGATTCCAAAAGATTATCCTAACTGAACCAAACACAGACGAGACAATTAACATTTTGAAAAACCTAAAAGAGTCGTACGAAGATTATCACATGGTTGAATATCAAGATAATGTTATTGAAACAATTGTTAATTTATCAAAAAGATACATTACCGATAAACAGTTTCCCGATAAGGCGATCGATATACTTGATGAATTAGGTTCTGAGAAGAAAATTAACATAAAGGTACCCGCAATTATTGAAAAACTAAGAAACCAATCAGACTCCATTAAGTTGGAGAAACAAGAAATGGTCAGGAATCAAGATTATGAGAAGGCCGCGGAACTAAGAGACAACGAGAAAAAGGTTATTAAGAAATTAGAATCGGAAAAGAAGAAGTGGAGTGCGGAACAAAAGTTAAATAAAAAACCTGTGGAGGTAGATGATGTGTATAACATCATAACCGAAATGACGGGTGTACCAATAACTAAACTTGACGATAAAGAAACAAAGAATCTTTTATCATTAGAGAAGACCATATCTAAGAATGTTATAGGTCAGGACAATGCAGTTGAGATCATCTCCAAATCAATTAGACGAAATAGAGTCGGTGTAAGAGGTCCTAACAAACCAATTGGTTCATTTATGTTTTTAGGGTCCACAGGTGTTGGTAAAACACATTTGGCCAAGACATTAGCAAAAACATTATTTGGTAATCCTGATAAGATTGTTCGTGTTGATATGAGTGAGTTTATGGAGAAACACAATGTTTCTAAACTTATTGGATCCCCTCCGGGTTATGTTGGTTTTGATGAAGGTGGACAACTTACTGAGAAAATTAAAAACAATCCATTTTCTGTTATTCTGTTTGATGAAATAGAAAAGGCACATAAGGACGTGTATAACATATTACTTCAGATATTAGATGAGGGGTTTTTAACCGACTCATTTGGTAGAAAGATTAACTTCACCAACACACTAATAATTATGACCTCTAATATAGGGGCTAAAAAAGTTTCTGAGTTCGGGGGTGGTATTGGATTTAGTGATGGTACCAATAATGATAAAATAAAAGATTCAATTATACGAAAGTCGTTGAAGAATCAATTTTCACCTGAATTCTTAAATAGAATTGATGACATTATAGTTTTTAATAAATTAGATGATAAATCATTAAAGAAAATTGTTCAGATTGAATTAAATAATTTAAATGTTAGACTTTCTGAGAGTGATTATGGTATTACTTTTCATAAATCAGTCGTTGATGAAATAATGAAACTTAATTCTGAGGAGGAGTATGGTGCAAGACCAGTGAAAAGAATCATTCAGAACTTGTGTGAAGATTTTATCAGTGATAAGGTTTTAATGGGTGATATCACGAAAGATGTGGATATTATATTAAAAATAAACGAGGGAAATTTAGAAATTCTAAAAAAAACCCCTCTTATTTAGTTAAAAACTTGACTTTTTAAGTTTTTATATATATTTATACATCTAAGGTTATCTTTGCCGATACACCTTTTCGTTTTTCACGTTACATTGGTGGTGTTGAAACCACTATAGACCAAAAACCCCAGCAACCTGCTGGGGTTTTATTTTTTATAAACTTAATAACATATCGATTAGTTCCTGTTGTGGAAACATATCAGATTTATCTTTACGAGTATTGGTGTGTGTCCACAATCCTTTTACTCTCCCATAATAAGCATCGTCTTGGAATTCAAATGCGGATACACCCATCTTACGAATAAGATCAGGTAATCCCTTACGCACATCTATACCATCTCTTTCTGATACCCAAAGAATCCACATATGTAGTGACTCAATTTGTTTGTCAGAATATCTATGCCAATCTTTGTGACCTCTAAATGGTTGTGATAATGTAACAATTTGATCATCAGAAACTCTTGTCCCCGCGTATGTTTTACCATTCTCTATATAACCAAAATTACACGTCTCAATTGCAACTGAATGTTCATGCATAAATTGTGAACCATTTTTCCCTAAGTGCCAACCATATGACCCCTCGGGGAATGCTTGAACCACAACACCATCGTATTTATCGTCATTCCCTTTAACGGATTGACCACCTAACACAAATTCGGTAGCGACGGCACCTCTATCATCTATACCCCAAGAATCTATACAGTTATATGGGTTATTCCATCCGGCGGTGTGATGTATGAATACATACTCCTTAGATGTTGGACCTGTTTTATATTGACCAACAGGTAAATGGTGTTTATTGATTATTAAACAATTTTCCGTTGTAAATACCTTCTCCGAATTATCAGTAGTAGCCAAACCCATAGCATCCCAAGTGGAAGGACCAACAATACCGTCAGAATCCAAACCGTTATCGGATTGCCATTTTTTAACAGAACCTTCAGTTCCTTTACCAAAGATACCGTCTGAGTGTAAACCCAAGTATTCTTGGAGATCTTTAACCTCTTTTCCTCTTGTTCCAAATTTTAATAACATATTTTTTTATAATTAATTATTTATTATTATTCTCCTTGTTCTCCTTTTTTTCCAAATATTTTACCCACCTCAGCAATACCGAAAGATCCAAGGGTGATAACAACGAATGAATTATAAATAAACTCATTAATTACAAGGTCCTTACCAAAGTAACCCGTTAGTAAATCCGCAACTGCGAATATTACCATAATTGCGAATGATGCAAAACCAACCACTGATTTCTCATTGATATTGTTCTCATCTTTGAAAATGTCTTTGAATGCCATAACTTTAAATTTTAGTTTTTTATTTTTACTTATTAATAAATATCATGTGATAGTTAAATCTCTCAAATCTTAATAAAAGACCTACACAAGAAAAGTCAGTGGTTTTATTGTCATTGTATTGATTTTATGGAATTTTGAACGTATATTAAGAGTGTTCTTTGACTTAATGAGTGGCGGAATTGGTATACGCGACAGACTTAAACTCTGTTTCCCTTTGGATTGCGGGTTCAAGTCCCGCCCCGAGTACAAAAAATAAAGGGGAAGTTAGTGAAGCTGATAAAATTGGGAATATGGTAAAGGTTAACCTCTCATTCACGCAGTAACCTTGGAAGACCCGAAGCTTCCCTTTTTTAATATTTAAAACCGCTCCGGTTAAAGGATAACTTAGTCACCGTCCTCTGTAAAGAGAAAAACTTTAGACTAACACGTAAGGAAAGTGGGAGCCTTATAATGGCCCCATAGTTAAAGGGATATAACCTCGGTTTTCTAAACCGATATTCCAAGTTCGAATCTTGGTGGGGTCACAATAAATTAAAACAAATAGAAATTATGGCAAATAAAATTAGAACAGAATACAAAGAATCAACTAAGAAAGAGGTGTGGATTGATGGTGTACTATCAAATTTTATATATGGGTTATTGGGGAGTATGGTAATTGTAACAATAACATCGGGTATTGATATGGCCGTGTTATTTGCATACCTACTATATTACTTCTTTTTAGGTAAGGTGGTAAATCGACCTAAATATGTAACATCATTGGGTAAGTTTATAGTATTCCCAATACCAACATCAATTGGGGCATTTGTAGGATATAAATTAGCACCATTCTTAATTGAAACTTTATTATGATGAACAATATTTATTAAAAAGTGTCTTGGTACACTCTGAAGAAATTCAACGACAAGGTCTCGGTAGACAGAACGCGTCTGATTCTACCCAAATTGCCCGAGTAGCTCAGTTGGCCAGAGCGCCGCTCTTGTAAAGCGGATGTCATCAGTTCGAATCTGATCTTGGGCTCTAAACTTATTGTAATGTATTTATTTTTATGGGACTACTAATTAAAACAGTAATAATGGAACTACGAAAAAAACAGTTATTAGATGAAATTCGTAAATTAAAAACTGATACAACTCGGAATTTTAAATTACAAATTCAAAAATTACAACAACAACTTGACACCATTACAAATGGGAAACACTAATAGTGATCAGTTAGAAGATTTATTATACAAAGCACATGGGTTGGGTATACTCACTGAGTTACGTGATCGTGTGTCTAAACAACCCGAATTACCCAGATACTCCACAAATCCTATGTTAGAGAGATATGAGAGTTGTTTTCGTCAAATTATGAAAGAGAGGTCAGTAAAATAACCTTTTTTAATCTTTTTATTTTCCGTATATTATCACTATGGATACAATTACAATAGTTTGTTCAACAAGATCAATAAAACAAAAATATGTTGATCATGTTAGGAAGTTCTTTTCCCACCCAAAAAACCAATACATCTTCATAGAGAATAATGGAGATAAATCCTTAACCGAAGTTTACAATCAAGGAATTCAGGAGTCTGAGAATGATATCGTTGTTTTCATTCACGATGATCTTGAGTTTGAAACTAAAAACTTAACCCCCAAAATAATTAAATTGTTTAATCGTAACCCCGAATATGGAATAATCGGTTTGGCGGGTAGTGACAATTTAATAAGTGGTCAATGGTGGAATGATAGAGAGTCAATGCAAGGACAAGTTGGACACATTAATGGTGGTAAAAGATATATGTCAAAGTACTCACCTTCATTTGGGGACGACTTAAAGGAGGTTGTGGTCATTGACGGACTATTTATGATGGTACATAAGAGAAGGGTTAAACATTTATTCAATACAGAGTTTGATGGATTTCATTTCTATGATTTACCAATATGTTTAATGAATTATATGGAAGGTATAAAAATTGGGGTGACAACTAAAATTAAACTCTACCATCTTTCGATTGGTGAAGTGGATAAGAAGTGGAAAAAGAGTAAATTATTCTTTGAGGCACTCTATGAGAGGTATTTACCTCTTAAAGTTTGACTTTTCATTACTTTATGTGTATATTTACACTATAAAACAAATATTATGAAGAAAATTATTGCATTTTTTAAAAAACTATTTGGTTCTAAGGAAGAGGTGTTAATAACCTCTAAACCTAAATCAAATAAATGGGACACTCAACGTAATGAGAGAAAACCAAGACCCAAAAGAAAACCAAAACCTAACAATGGTGGTGACTTAGGTGTTACAGGTAGTGGAAGACAGCCGTACAACTCAAAATAATATGGGGGTGAGATGGTATTGATTGGCGTCGTTAATCGTACGGGGCACGTAGTCAAACTTCATCTATGACTTTAATCTATGATGGAAATTTTCAAACGGAAACGTTTATAGTGAAATGGCAATATTAGGTCTTGTATCTGATAATGTCGCAGTTAATGCATAACTAAGTTAGTGTTAACAACGGGTCGGTGGACATATACCCTGGAACAGAAGTCCTTATAGTGTGACACCACTTTAAAAGTGTTAGAGGTTTAAGGTCGTCTCTATAAATAAGGATTGGACCGAGGGTGTGGGTTCCCTCTAAATAATTCTCTATTTCGAAGTATTAGAAAATACTGTACTAAACGTGTAGTCCTTTACGGGTGAGACGAGCAAGACGCGGGTTCGACACCCGCCACCTCCACAAAAAGGGAATCGTAATGGTTCCCTTTTTTTATGTATTTAAAAGTAATGAAGATACCTGTAGTGGTAGTTTATAAAACTACGTACCGTAAGAAAGAGAAATTTCACTTAAAAGTGTTCAGAGATGTATGTGTTGATGATATTATCACCATTAGTAAAAGAAAACCTTTAATACCTAATGATGCGGAAATAATTGAAATTGGTGTGGGTGTTGTTTTTGAGAAACGATATATGAAGAAGTATAAGATTACTAAATCAATTAAGGAAGAAACGACATCGGAAAAAACAATGAGAGAATTACAAACTATTGTAAACAAACAAAGAGGTCAATAGACCTCTCTGCCGAGATAAGTTTCATTCTCCTTTCCGTTAAAAAACGTTTATCAGTTACAGACCGACCAAAGTCCCAACCTCTTTACTATAAATATCAGTTAGATCAAAAAAAAACCCCACCGAAGTGAGGTTTTCTATAAATTTTTTACTTTTTTTATTCCCCTGCTACTGAGGTTTTTAATTTGGATAATGAACCTTTTATGTCTACATTACATATTGCACCGGCAAGAACCTCACCAATCTGAGATCCTTTTACGTACTCAGATAGTGTATTTCTCATAAAGTTAAATGCTATTGAATTTTTATCAGTACTTCCCGATAGATAGACCATAACACCTTCTAATACTGCGTCGGCTATTTTAGGACCATGTTTTTCACAATTACCACCACCCTTAAACATACCAATAATTTCACTTATTCCTAAGTCGGCAAACCCAGCAGATAATGCATCGGCCAAACCACCGTTAAATCCAACAAGACCAAACATCTTTCTAATGACATATTCTCTAACCTGAGACATAAAACCACTTTTTACTTTTCCAGCGTTGTCGGACATATTTGTTATATCGTTACCCTTCTCAACCGAATCGTCGTTACCACCAGGGTATAGATATTTACCTATTTTATCCATGAAATTCTCATCAAGAGAACCTTCAATTTCTTCATCAGACATACCTTGTTTTTCTAAATCAGCCAAGGCTTGAATTGCGTCATCTAATTTTTCAGAGTCAGGTTTATCTTCGTTTTCTAAAATTAACGAAAATCTTTCATTTATAGAATATCTCTCGTTGAGAGTTTTTCTAACCATTTCCTGTATTAATTCTTTATTCATGTTATTTCTAAGAACGTCCGCCTTATCTTCTTTTGATTTAGTGGATTTTTCTAATCTTGCTAATTTTTTAGTTTCTTTACTATCCGCCTTCCAAATATATTTACTACCATCTAAGGTTTCACGTTTCTTACGAAGTACTTTAAATCCTTTGGTTGCCAAGTAAAGATTAATCATGTTAAGTTGATTTTCTGTTAATTCGTCATCCACTTTAAGAACATATCTACCACCACTATAACTTAATTGGTTATCAATAATATCAGTTACTCGTCTACCATCGATAGTTTTCTGGAGGTCCGACGCCATTTTTTTAGGGTCAATCTTCTCAATTACCTTTTCAGTGTCATAAGCGATTGGTACTATACCTTTAGGTTTCAATTGTACGACTGGTTCAACTTTCTTTCTTTCAGTTCCGGGTGTGTCCTCACCGTTCTTCTTTTTACAATCAACCATTACTTTGTCAAAAACTTCTTTTGTAATATCTCCCCTTTCTTTTCCTTGGTAAAGGTTCCATAATGCATTGGATGTTTTAGGTCCGTAATATCCGTCAGGTTTTAATTCTGCCGGTAAACACTTCTGAATGGATATGATTTTATCACTGATACAACCATATTTAAATGGAAGGTCCGTACATTGTACAAACTTAACACCACCATTAGATCCACCACCACTTCCCCACTTAATGGTTATGTGACCAATACCAGTACTGGTATTACCATCACCTTTTATGTCAGAATCACCTTGTTTGTTACCACCACCCGATCCTGATGTAATACCAAGAATACTAAGTAATTCTTCTTTTCGTTCAAGACCCTCAAAATCTAAATTTACAAGATTTTCAATGTCATCCTTTAGAGAATTACCATGAATTTTAGGGTAATTATGTATTAATGTTTTTATTGCTGTAGCCCCTTTATAAGTTTTACCTTCGATACCCTTAACGATCTTAAGTGCATCTGACATATCAGTACTATCACCCTCAAAGAAATCACCCATTAGGTTGTCATTTAAGTCGTCAATAACAATACTTAATTGTTTAGATGTTATTACATCTCCTGTTGACTGTTCTTGTAATGCAAGACCTGAGGTGTTACATGACCATGTACCCGATTTAGATCCATCACCCGTTTTAACTGAACCATCAACCCTAAAGATTAAACCACCTTGATCGTCGTATGATGTTCCTTTTGTGTAATGAAGAATTAAGGTATTACCTTCTTGGATAACTTTCGCCCCTTCATCATCAGCAAGAGGTATTAGTATACACTTAAGGAAATTTGCTTCAGGTTCGAAATCATGATCAATAAAATCATCAGGGTTACCATCACCAGTCCATTCGTCCCAGTTCCACATTATATAACCCGCAATACCTAAAGGGATTGCAAACGCCAGTATCTTTGTGGCTAACCACAATTTACCAGCAATACCGACCATTTTTATAACTTTACTGGTGTTTCCTGCGGTCTTAATCACCTTACCAGCACCTATTGCTGATTTATTTTTATTAAATACGTTAAGTAACTTACGTCCAAACCCTACCTTACCCGATCCCGCCACGTTACTTGCCGCTTTACTTAGTGGTATCGTACCTTTTACTGTTTTAGTTGATTTTAGTGCTGATTTTGCGGTTTGAAATTTATTACTCTGTTTAGCGGCCTTAAGTATTTCCTCTATACCACTCTTGGAGTATCCACTATTTGATAAAGATTTCGCCGTAAGTGGGTTACCCTCTTTTGTGTATTTCCTTATAAATGCCGACGTTTCTACAAAATCAGGTGCCAACCTTGCAATTTGAGTTCTACTAACATCTTTTGTTTTCATAAACCCCATTGTAACATCACCTAACGCAGGTCCTGTAAGATTACCTTTCGCCATAGCAACAACTAACTCATCAGCAGTTTTTACACCTTTAACGGTACGAGCCGTCATAATCTTTGTTATGTCGTCGGCCAAAAGTTTAAGTGATGAACTTTTTGATTTCTTTAATGTTGCAATACTTAAATTTGCAACATTAGATAATAATCTTTTGAATAACACCCCCGCATTTTCTTCAACCTCTTGGTGACCTTCCACACTCGGTGATTCTTTTATTATATTAATTAATTTCATTTGTTACTTTTTATGTATAAATAGTTATTTTTTTAAATTTCATCGTAATTGAACTCAGCATTAGATAAGTCAAGATTAAAAACCTCGTCTGGAATTGATTCACCACCACCTTTACTTTGTGAGTATTTCTCAATACCATATGAGAGACCCCCAACAACCGCGGCCGCCTTAGCACCCGTCTTAATGGCCTCTTTACCTGTTTTTCTTACTACAAAACCTTTACCTGGTTTAGTTTTTGCCATGTTTTGAACACCTTTAAGGTTAGACTTACCAATTAATTTACCACAATACGTTTGTAATGTTTTAATTATATTAGCCATACCACTAATAATTTTACTTATCCATTTGAAACCTGTGGGCCACTTTTTTGATATTGATTTTGCCACACTTTGTAATTTACTTACTGCTGACTTAGAACCTCCATGTATTTTAGTTACTAACTTCAATAAGTTAGGGTTTTTAGCAACTTTTGATGCTAATTTAGTCCCTTTTAAACCTGATAATGGTCTGAATATTGCTCGTGCACCTTTTGCTGCAACTCCGGCAAATACTAAACCAAGAATATCAAATCCTAAATCTAAGTATCTCCAAATTGGTTCTCTCTCATCACCTTCTGGCCAATCGTTATTTAGAATTTGGTACACATCTAATGCTGTAATTAAACCCCAAACAACCATTTGAGCTCCCTTACCAATACCGGTAGCAATTAAAATAGCGTCCACTATCATACCTAAAGTACTGTAAGCCGCGTCTTTTAATTTCCTCAGTACAAATAAAACACCCCTACCAAGTAAACTCATTATCTCACCCCAATCTCCTTTGGAAATTGCAATGCCCATTTTCTTAAGTCCGTCCCATGAATCAGTTGCGAATTTACCAATTGCTTTACCACTATCAACGACAGTATCTACTGCCCAATTACCAACATCCTTAGCACCACCCACAATAGAATTACCCACACCTTTCCAAGTCCATTCAATTAAAACGTCTCGGATTGCGTATAGATCTGTTTTGTTTTCTATTAATGGAAGTTTTGCGACACCTTCTTGTATCTCTTTATACTCCGCATTATCAATTTGGACATTACCGAATATAGTTTTAAATGTATCTATAGAATCCCACAGATATCCTAACGTTGTTTGTTCTTTAATGTCAAAAACCTGATCATTCATTACAAAATATCTTTCATCGACCGATAAATGACATTCGAATAAATACTCGGGTCTCTCTTTAGGTAGTTCTCTTTCTGTCACCATCTTTAATGATGGATTCATATAACCATTATAACCAATTAATTGATTATGTCTTTCTAATATTAATCCTTTGTTGTTTACCATATTGGGTTTGCTTTTCCTCTTGATATTTTAATGCCGACAATGTCGGACCACTTAGTCACCGCAAGTTGATTAGCGGGACCTCTTTCAATACCTGTTTCCCACTTCTTTGAACCCGCTATTGTTGTAGGACCAGT
>Ga0105051_10003451_pt1 | contig 19216 bp, 21 predicted proteins | sample FRY02_FD_78383 | JGI IMG/M metagenome (GOLD analysis project Ga0105051, IMG submission 78383) | Freshwater microbial communities from Lake Fryxell liftoff mats and glacier meltwater in Antarctica - FRY-02 (megahit assembly) | ecosystem: Environmental > Aquatic > Freshwater > Ice > Glacier... | reverse complement strand
GCAAAACATAATTATTCCAAGAAAATTTGAGCTTCTTTTAAAACTTTCATTGTCTTGATCAAATGTTTGCACATACCTTCTAGTTCCATTGGATTAGCTGGATGTCCAGTTCCTGTAGCAATGTATTTTTTTGGAGGTCTCCCGTACAAACTGTGATCCAATTTATTATACCAAGCAAATCTATATTTGAAATCAAGACAATTACATCTCAATAAAACATCTGTGTTTTCCAAAGACAGTTTGTTGAAATTGTACTGTAGACCATCATTTGCGGTAATCTTTACCTGATTTCCATTATAATTTACACCTTTAAACAAAATGCAAGGACCATATTCACGATCTTCATTTTGTGCTAGACTCTTGATAAACAAAGTTTTAACGCCAACAAAAGGCGTCCATCGTAGTTCCTTAATAACAATTGTGTCTGTAGAGTGTTGTCTGCGTGTTGTATTAGGAAAAGCGGCTACAGCATTTCGATAAAGGTCTTCAGCACTGGATTCAAGAAAATAGATCATACAGTATCTATTCTACACATTTTGAATTATTGACTTTTTGAATGTCGCACTATCTTAAATCATGAAACTAACAGATTCCGCCGCCACAGCCATTCTTGATGTAATGAAAAAACGAAAACTCGATCCTAAAAAAATCGTATTTGAGTTTCATTTACTTAAAAATGGCGGGGTTGGAATTGGATTTTCCAGAGACAAACATGGAACATCCTTGCAGTATGGAGATCTTACTGTAATAATAGGGAATGGTGTTGATATGGGAAACACGGTCATTGATTTTGGACAAGTTAACGGTCGCATGGGAATCATCTTTTTAGACAACAATTAAACAACAAAGGAAAATTATGTCAATCACAGTAACAGAATCAGCAATGAATGAAGTCAAAAAAGTCATGGAAGAACAAAAAATGTCTCCAGATGAAAATATCCTTCGTGTAGGAATCGTTGGTGGCGGATGCAGTGGTTTCAGCTACTCAATGGGATTTGAAAAGAAAACTGAAGGCGATTCATTAAACGACAGTGTTTATACATTCTTTGGAGTAGAGACCAGAGTTGATCGCAAGAGCGAACTTTACCTTGAAGGAACGACCGTTGACTTCCATAGTGGAATAGACAGACGTGGATTTGTATTCGACAATCCTCAGAGTGTAAAGTCTTGCGGATGCGGTTCATCTTTCTCAACTTAACATCAAACAAGAAACCATGCAAATAATAGTTAATTTAAAGATCAATCAGATATCTATAGGTTTTTGATTTGGTTAATTGCGAATACATATTCTTAGAGTCAAACCCCATGGAGGTGTGTTATGTCTCAAAGGAATGTATTGCTGCTGGTGCTTGTATCCATCGTAGCAATTTTTGGTGGGTTAATGGCATATGATATGTCCGTCAATCATCGTCTTGAAAAAGACAAAAAGGATAACTGGCAGTGGAAAGATAGCTGGTCCAACAATCAAAATAAAGTTGATCCAGAATTGAAGCCAGACGATCAACAAGAAGAAACAATAGAAGAGACTCCAAAATCCCAAATTGCAGCTTTAACATATGTTGAAGCAGTAAAAAAATCTGGAGAGCTTGGAATGCCTGTAATGATTTTGTTTAGTGCAGAATGGTGTAACTGGTGCGTTAAGATGCACAGTGAAACTATGACAGATGAAAATGTCAAAGCAATCATGATCAATTACATACTGCTAAATGTTAACACGGATAATGATAAAGAGACAACAAAAAAGTTTGGAATTACACGTCTCCCTTCTTATGTGATAACAAATAGCAATGAAGAAAAATTAAAGTCAGGAAATGGTTTTCAAAGTGCCGACAGTTTTCATGATTGGTTGAATGATTCAAATATGTTCAATCAACCAAAAATCGAAACGACTCCTCCAAAAGAGGAAGATGAAGGCATTAAAAAAGAACGAAAAAAACGCAGGAATTAAAAGTACGGCGTACAAAAGGCTTCAATGGTTTACCATTGAAGCCTTTATTTTTTAAGACCATGATTTTGTAGACATATCTGGCAAAGTTAACGATAGATGAGAAATACCAATCATATTGGCAACATCAAAACAAACAACTCTAGAAATTGCGTCAAAACTGGTGATACTCCACTGATCTTCATCCAAGGAATCTAACCAACGTCTAGTTCTGGTGTTGGGTTCAAACATTGATTTTACAGTTTTCTTTGAAATTGACTGATAAGAAGAACAAGCTTGAGCAGAGATTCGTCTGGTCATATTACACCGTTCCTAAAAACCTAACTAAATCTAACTGGGATTTTAAGTTCGACGAAACCAACCCGCACTCTGCCGTTATACGCAGAATACTTTTAATGGATTGATCCGTACTGGCCTTGCGGCAAGGCTCCTATCCAGTCGTCCGAGAAACTCGGAGTTCTGGATTACTTTTCTCCCGATATTACTTGCTCCATTAACATCGGCATTCACCAATGTTCCATCACCTGAACGATACAAACCACGTTTTACTCTCGAACCATTAAACTTAAGATTATTCCCTTTGTCATAAGCAGGAATAACATCACGATCCAAGAAACTCGCTTTGCTAGTATAGGCTTCCTCGGTAAATATAACCTTAATCCCAGACAACATCGCTTTGTATTCGATCTTCTGAATCAACTTGAAGAAAGGCACAGATTGAAAATTCTGGTTATTGCGTTTTCCATGTTTTTGTCCTTGTTTCCAACCATCATTTTTACCAATAATGATCGTGCCAATCTTATGTTCTTGACACCAAGAAATCAACAACTTGCTTACATGATGAAAGTAATTTTCAATTCTGAAATAGCGTTTTCGGCTTTCTCGTTTGGTCTTGTACTTGTTGAATTTCTGATTGATTGCCTTGATTATGCGACCGTTGACCAGTATAGGAGTTGTCTGGTCTGAAGTTATCGCACATAAGTTATTCAACCCAATGTCTACACAAGCTACACCTTTTGCTGTGCTTTTGTTTGGAACATTCTGTTCGTATTGAACATCCACAATGAAACCAAATCGTTTAGGCGTTACAACCACTTGCTTGTAGTCTCGAACACTCTTGATGCCGAAGCAACTATTGGTTGGAGTGATTGTGTCTAATTTCTTTTTGCCTTGCCCACCTTTGATTGTCTCTTTGTAAAAAATGACTTGTGCCATTTTGTCTTTGTAATTAGGTGGTTGTGGCATTCGCAAAAATTTACTTTTATCTTTCTTCCAAGCTTTGAGTGCTTTTTTGAAATTTGTCCAATCGGTTAAACACTTTCTTACAGTTTGCTTAGCAGTTTTTGTGTTGTGCAAATTCTTGAAACTTGTTTCGTGTTTAACCAGTTGGACAAGTAAATTGATGTCAGGCAGTAGTTCGCTACTGAACCAAGCTTGTCGCATACAATAATTACACTTATTGTAAAGTTCTTTGCTGAGTTCGCAAAGTCTTACAATTTCGTGATTTCCTTGAATGTGGTGTCGTTCTACCAATAACATACCTTTATATAGTAGGGTTGAACCTATTTTATAAAAGTAATTTTGTTTATTTTTAGATAGAATTAGTTAGGTTTTTTGACAACAGTTGTCAACCCCATAAAAAAGATAAAACTATACTATTGTATTTAATCATGAATGACTGTTACTTTTTCGTTGATGAAGAAGTTCCTTTAAAGGAACAAAAAATATCGGTACTTTGCGTAGAGTGCCACGATACAAAAATGCCAAAAACAGGGATGTTTTACCAAGGCAGCAAGGAAGGCTATGGCCCGTTCAATTACAAATGTTGCCTTTGTGGCAATCTAGTACATGAGTCAGATGAATCAAATGAAGATGCGACCCCCGATAAAAAATAAGGGAGAAAAGTGGCAATTGAGAGAATTTATCATATCCAACTTCCCTGAAAACTATGAACAGATGACTTATGTAGAGCCATTCTGTGCTGGAGCAACTATTTTCTTGAACAAAAATCCTTCTAAAACAGAGATCATCTGTGATTCAGATGAAGGCATTGTTTCAATATTAAAAGCCATTAGAGATGAGCCAAAAGAGTTTATCGCTCGCATCAAACGCACAAAATATAGCGAGCGAGCTTTTAAAATTGCTTTTAACAGATCGCAAAGTGAATTTGAAGATTACATTGACAAAGCAATCAATGAATACATACTCAGAAAAATGAGTCGCAATGGATTTAAAAAAAACTTTGCTTGGTCTGATAAGTTAGCAAATGAAACTGCCGATGCGTGGGAAACCACGACAGATAAGTTGCAAGAGATCTCTGATAGATTAAAAAACACAACTGTTATTTGTAAAAATTACGTAAAAATTATCAAGGCGTGGGATGAAGAAAATTCGCTATTCTATTTAGATCCTCCAGCATTGCGTTCTATAGAAATTGAAGACTCTTTAGAAGAGTATGAACTTTCTGTAGAAGAACACATGAATTTGATACATTTGGCAAAAAATTCTAGGGCCAAAGTGATCATCAGCGGTTATTCTTGTCCTTTATACAACAGATCTTTTAAGAATTGGAAGTGTAAAAAGAAAACTCTTCCGGAAACTCAGGTTAAAACTAAAAATCGTCGTGTTGAATGTGTTTGGATAAATTACTAACCTCTGAATTTGTGTTATTTTTGCTAGAACAGCAGAATATATAACACATGAAATTCAAGAATTGGTTAGAAGAATCTGGAACAAGCATGACATATGGAGGAGCAACCATACCTGCTTTAATTGGCACTAATTCAAACATGCCTGTTAGATCAAAGTACGTGACTATGGATGTTAGCCCTGAAGATACGTCTAAAAACACAGTGTCTCCTGACAAGTCGTTTGGTTTCCAGACACCAAAACAGAAGAAACAGGCTATAGAAAGCCAACCGAACATCATAGATAAAGGCAGAAAGGCAGTCCCAATGCGGGATGACGATTTAGGTATTACATACTAAGGAGATAATATGACTATTCCTACAGATTTTGAAGACAATGCTGGTTCCATCGGTTCTACTAACATCTTGCACCCGATCATTACATTCAGAATGGCCATTACTCGTCGTGCTCAGGAAACCATTGGACCAGTGACAAACTCACGCACAGGCAATGTACTGCACCCAGATATGTATAATAGCAGCCCAGACTCAGGTCGCACAAACGCCGCACAGCATGAAAATCAGTTCCAACCATACATTCCGGGATTCCTTCGTGGAAGCAACATCGTTCGTAACGATGACGGAACATTTACGGCTTACGGAAATCAAGCAATTTATCTAAAGACACAGTATGCAGACATCGCCAATCCGCTATTGGTGATCACAAACAGCCCTCCTTACACAACTGCTTAATCAAAGGTTGCTATGAGATTATCATTTAGCTCACTCTGGGAACAGATGGAAAAGAACCCGCTGATGACAAGCGGGTTAGACTCTCAAGCTTTAAGTGCTGTGAGATCCGGAGAAAGTCTGCATGATAATGGAGAAATGTCATTCTGGGATGAATTTATTTCTCTCTGTTCAAACAGAGAAGGAATGGCAGAATTATTCGATGTATCTCCTGACAAGGTTTCCAATTGGCCTGCCAGAATCAAAGAATATTTGGAAGACATGAAGAAAAAGACTGTTGAAAATCCAGATGAATCAGAAGAGAACGAAATGATTCCAACCGGAGACAATGGAGCGATTGTCACAAATCAAGATCCATATATGGGAGAAATTTAATGAGATCCTTCAAAACTTGGCTAGTTGAAGATCTCGGTTACTCTCTTACACCAACTAACATCCAAAAAACTCAAACAGGAGTTATTGGAAATGAACTGAGAACTGACTCAGGTCGCACAGCACGTGCAAGATCTGGTGAATCAGAAAATCGTTACAATCAATTTCAAACAAAGATTACAGAACTTCCTGTTCCTCGGTTTAACAAAGCCAAAAAAGGCTTAGGCGAATTAGGAATGGAAATTATCGGCAAGACAACATTTGGGCATGGCAAATGAAAGTGATGTGGAATGGAAGAAAATCAAAAAAAGATAATTAGACAGCGTCTTACTAGAAGTGGACGTTGGGGCATGACTCCAGAACAAATTCGGAAAGCCTACGATAAAAAGCCATATAATCCAGCCAATATTCTTCAAAAAGCCAACATTCTGCAAAGCACCAAATTGCAGAAACCTCTTCGTGAAGAGCGTCCAATCAAAGCTCAAAGATTGACATCGCCTTTCAAAAAATCAAAGCTACTATTGCTTGAAATACCTGTAGTCGCATCACATTTGTTTATTCCTTATCGTGTTCCAGAATGGTTTGAAAGCAAAGAAAAAGCCGATGTTTCAATTATAGTTCCAATGTACAAAAGTGCGTCTGTTATTAAAGATCAAATTGATTCTTGGGACATGATAAACGATGGAACAAAAATTGAGATAATCTATGTTGATGATTGCTGTCCTCAAAGCTCTAAAGATGCAGTTATTTCTAAATGGACTGAACGCAAAGAACATCTTAAAAGTCGCACAGTAGGCAAGGTAATTTACAGTCCAGAAAACCAAGGATTTGGAGTCTCTTGTAATATAGGAGCAAGACATGCTTCCTCAGACAATCTGATTTTCTTAAACGCAGACACTCTCATGACGCCCGGATGGATCAGACCCATCTTGAGATTGATGTCAAAGCCAGAAATCGGAATCATCGGCAATATGCAACTCAAAAGCATCAATGGAAAAGATGTTTTAGATAGTGCTGGTTCCGAATGGAACTGGGAAAACTTATCATTCCTGCACATCGGAAGAGAATGTTATGACGGTAACAAGATTCGCAATCCTTTTTCACTGACAAATTGTCCCAAAGACATGTTTGAAACACAAGAAAGAGAAATGGTCACTGGAGCTTGCCTTGCAATCAGAAAAGAATTGTTCGAGGAGATTGGTGGCTTCAATCCAAATTATAGAATAGCCTATTGGGAAGATTCAGAAATTTGTATGTCTGTAAAGGAATTGGGATACAAAGTCATGTATCAACCAAATTCAAGGATTTATCATACAGGTCAGCATTCCAAATCCAGTGGACATAAGTTTCATGAACACAATCGAAGTTACTTCATGAACAAGTGGGTAAATTCAGGAAGAATCGACAAAATAGTTAAATCAAAAAGAACGTCTGGAATAGAAGTAAAAAATATTGTCATTAGAAGACAAGCTGCACATGGAGATGTTTTGATTGCTGCCGCAGTTGCGCCAGCAATCAAAAAAATGTATCCAAACTGCAAAATATCATTTAGCACTATTTGCCATCATGTGTTAAAAGACAATCCTTACATAGACAAAATTGTTACAGATCAAGAGTTGAGCGAAAGATCATTTGATCTATATTACAACTTAGACATGGCTTATGAATACAGGCCAAATACAAATATTCTTAAAGCATATGCTGACGTTGTAGGAGCGTCTATTGATGATTGTAGTTTATTTTTGAAAACAAATGCAATTGAGGGTCTTCCAGAAAAATACATAGTTATTCACGCAGGAAACACTAATTGGGTTGGAAGAAATTGGTCTCAAAATAAATTTGACATCTTATCTGCTCAATTGCAGAAGGCTGGACATACAATTGTTTGTGTTGGTTCGAATAATGACAATCGAGTTTCTTGCGATCTTGATCTCAGAGGTAAAACAGGAAATCCTGAATTAGCATATGTCATACAGAATTCCAAAATGTTTGTTGGCATTGATTCCTTCCCAATGCACGTCGCTCAAACATTTGATATCCCCGGAGTTTGTTTTTTTGGATCAGTCACTCCAAGCACAAGAATCCTATCAAACAAAATGTTGCCAGTTACTGCAAAAAATCTCAAGTGTTTAGGTTGTCATCATCGTCAATTTTCACCATGTACAGTAACTTCGTCATGTGAAACACAATTTTTGGATTGCATCAATCAAGTTACAGTTGCTCAAATGATGGAAAAAATACAACAAATTTTAGTCTCTTAGATTAAGAATCATATATAACTCTGGAAATGGATTTTCTTGAGGTGTTTCATGTCCAAAAAGAAAGACAAAAATCACAAATGCAAACTCCTTCCTTATGAAAGAATAGAATGTCTTTCAATTCAGGATGCGAGTCAAAAATCAGGATGGGGAATCACAGCTTTTGATTTGCCAAAAACTTGGCAGTACACACAGGGCGAAGGCGTTAAAATTGCTGTCATTGATTCAACTCCTTCTTGGTCTCCAGTAATTTGCAAAAATGCAATCACAAAACAAATTTTTGTTTTAACAATACAAGAAATATTTGATATTCAAAATACCAATGTTATTATTACAAACAAAAAAGAAGAAGTCAGAACTGTGGATAATTTGTTGGTTTGGAATGGTCATTCACAAAATGGAAAAAATTGGCAAAAAATAATACATGTTTTAAGACATGATTATAACGGTTTAGTAAAAAGGATTTGTTTGCGAGGCGGAATAGTTGATGTCACTCCAAATCACAGCTTAATATCATCGAATGGTAAATTGATAGATGCAAAAGACGTAAAAACATGCGATGAATTAAGCTTCTCTGGTCTTAAAAAGTTTTCATTGAAAGATGGTTTGTTTTTTCAAGGAAATGAAGATTTAGCTTGGTTTATGGGATTTTTTGCAGCCGAAGGATCAATTCCGCTCATTACAAACAGAAATTACATAATATCTTTATCTCAAAACAAATTAGGAATACTTGAAAAAGCACAAAAAATAGTCAAAGAACAATTGAATGTTCACAGTAGAATTGATGGACCGCACAATGGGATGTACAAGCTTGTCATTAGCAACAGATCATTATGGAATAAAATAAATTCAGAATGGATTATCGATAAAGAAAAAAGAGTTCCAAATGAAATATTTAATTCACCAAAAAATATCCAAATCTCATTTTTAGACGGATATAACGATGGAGACGGATACCATAAAGATTGTAGATTAAGCTGGAAATTTCATCACTGGACAACAAAAAGTCAAATATTAGCATCTGGATTGTTGGTATTAAACAATATGTGTTTGGATCAAGATTATTCAATACATTGTAGAGAAGATAAGAAAAATATCATAGGAATTACTCTTAACAAACCAGAGTCAGAAAAGAAAACTTTATCCAAAAGAGAAATAAAAAAGATATTCGATATTGAATACAATGGTTTTGTATATGACTTGGAAACAGAAGATCATACTTTTGGTTGTGGTGTTGGTCCAGTTAGAGTACATAATACAGGATGCGATCTCGATCATCCCGATCTGAAAGACAACCTGATAGAAGGATGTAATTTTATCAAACCGGGAACTCCTCCAGAAGACGACAATTGTCATGGATGTGTTAGTGCAGATACATTGATTCATACTTCCTTTTCTGGGATTGACAATATAGAGTCACTTTATGAAAACTTACAAGTTGATTCAAAATCTGTTACGACAAATGATGGAAAATATGAAATAAAAGATATTTCTGACCTAAAAATACACACATATTCTTTTGATGTAAAAACACAAGAATCGGTTTCCGGACATATTACTTCAATTCAAAAACTGCCAATTGATGGAACTATTGTTAAGGTTCAACTTGAAGGAGGAGAAGTTTATAAATTGACTCCATGGCATCCTGTTTATCTTCTCAAAAATAGACATCATAAAATTTTTGATGTAATTAGAAAAAGAGCAGATGAAATTTGTGTTGGAGACGGATTCATCTTTGGAAGAGGGGAATTCTCTGGCAAATTAGGGCAATCAATGTCTTTGACATACCAAGATACATTTGTTTGCACAAAATGTAATCATCATTTACGATATTGGCATGGAGATTTCCCATCAATGTGCAAAAAATGTTATAACAAACATTGGATCATGGAATCTAAAACATTTACTATCACAGAAGATTTAGCATATATTGCTGGCATTGTTTTAACTGATGGGCATGTATGCAAAGATAGATTCGAAGTACATTCAGAAACTCCAGAAATTCTTCATAAGATAAAATCTATTGCAGACAAACAACTATGGTCATCTACTGTAGAATCAAACAGGATTTTGGTTTATGGAAAAAACGCCGTTAAATGCGTATTGGCAATGGGTGTTAAATCAGGAAAAAAGAGTCTTATACAAGATTTTCCAGAATGGGTTGGAAAAACAGATCAAGAGTCTGCTGCTTCGTTTATTGCTGGAATAATTGATGGTGATGGTTGTATTTCAGAAACCAACACTAGAAACAGAATTACTACAGCAAGTCTCGAATTCGCTAATAAGTGTTCGTGCTTTTTGAATTCATGTGGATTATCATCTTATGTTTCTGGTCCATTTTTTGATAAAAGAAAAAATAGAAACATTCAAAGCGACAATCCAGTATATCAAATATCATTTACAGCATTGCTAGATGTTTTTTCTAAACATCTAACACACCCAAAAAAAATAGAAAGATCTAAAATAAAGCCATCATACTTACGTTCCTTCAGAAGAGTCAAATCTGTTTCTGTAGAAAAGTATGAAGGATATTTTTATGATTTTACAGTTGATAAACATCACAACTATATTGCCAATGGACATTTTGTTAGCAACACGCACGTTACTGGAATTTTAGTTGCGGCCAACAACGATATAGGAATGGTAGGAGTTTGCCCAAAAGCCAAAGTTATGCCAATCAAAGTATTGAACAGCAAGGGTAGCGGAAGTCTATTGGACGTTGCAAAAGGAGTTATGTGGGCTGCCGATCACGGTGCCGATATTATTACGATGTCTCTTGGATCGCCGATAAAAGTTCAACAAGTAAGAAAAGCAATTCAGTATGCAGCGTCAAAAGGAATTCCAACTTTTGTAGCGGCAGGAAACGCTGGAAACACAAAAGAAATTTTCTATCCAGCAAATTACCCAGAGACAATCGCAATCGGAGCAATTGATCAAAACTTCAATCGAGCTAAATTTTCCAACACTGGAAGCCAATTGGATTTCATGGCTCCGGGCGTGGACATATTCAGCACGGTTCCAGACAACTGGTACGCTACATTATCCGGAACATGTTTAGTTAAAGGCAGTTACGTGTACACTCCAAATGGTCCTGTTAAAATAGAAGATATAAGACCAAATGATATTGTTTTTGCTTGGAAGTCAGGAGAAATTGTAAAAAGACCAGTGTTGTTTAATATTTATCGTGGAAAGAATACAGTTCACAAAATTGTTTCTGCTGGCAGAGATTTATTGGCGACAGAAACCCATGAAATACTAACTGTGAATTTAAAGAACAAGGAAATAGAATGGACAAAATTAAAAGAATTAACAAAAAATCACAAATTATTGCTTCCAAAAAAATTTAAAAGAATTGGAAATCAATATTTAGAAGAAGTTTTGTCTAATGATTTTTGTTGGTTGTTAGGATTCTTTTTAGGAGACGGATGGATTAGTGACACTAAAAGATCGATGCGTGTTCAGTTTGCTACAGGCGAATATCCAACAATTGACGATAAAGTGAAATCAATATATTTTAATCATACTGGTAAAAAGTTAAAAGAAAACATTGGTTGGAATTATGATGATTCCACAAAAACAGCTATGATTATTCAATGTCTTGGTTTAAATCACTATTGTGGAGAAAAAACTATTCCAACGTGGCTTTGGAGTTTAAGTGATGCAAAAATTAATTTGTTTTTTGATGGATACTACAGTTCTGATGGCTGGGATATCGCAGCAAAACATAAAAAATTTGGTTTTGAATGCAAGAGTAAAGATCTAATCAGAAAAATGGCGATATTGTCCGAATACATGGGGTGGCAACATTCAGCAATTCAAGAAAGATTTAGAATAAATAATGCTCCAAATGCTAAAAATTCAGAGCTTAAATATTCATCTTCTTTAACAGTTACAAAAAAAGAAATAAATGGTTGGAGTTATTTAAAAACATTTAATACCTCTGGCAAAAAAGTAGCCGAATCAATGGGAATTGATTCAGAAAGTCTTTTTTGTGCCTCATGGTATAAAAAAGAAGAATATGAAAATCAGGATGTTTATGATTTAACAGTTCCAGATGCTGATTGTTTCGTTACAAATGGAATAATTACACATAACTCAATGGCATGTCCATTTGCTGTAGGCGTGGCAGCACTTGTATTGTCATATGCTCGTCAAGGTAAAGTGAATCTAAAATTAGACACAATAGAAGATTACAAAGAAGTGTTTAGGAAGTACACTACAAAAACTCCTGAAAATTATTCTGATCCAATTTTCTACGAAGGATTTGGAATTATTGATCCTCGAAAGATGATGGTTGAATTTGACTCAGAACATCCTCAAGTTCAATCTTAATTTGAGCAGATTTTTCGTACTCCTCAAGCTCAATAGCCTTGGCTAATCTGAGCTTGAGGAGTTTTGTTTTTTCTTCAGGTGTTGAATTCCATAGTTTTTCTAATTGTTTTTTTGGAGCTTTACCAACATGACAATCTGCTTTGTGGTAAGGAAACACAAGTTGCTCAATTTTTTCTGTAAAATTTGTATAACATGTGGCACAGCCAAATCTTCCATGAACATTAAATTCATCAATTGTTAGTCCGCATCCGTCGCACGGCAGAGTTTTATCTTTTTGATTAACAAAAACAGAACCAGAAATAAAATTCAACAATTGTTCCGGCGTTGTAATGTGGCTTAAATCAGCTTTTTGAGGAACATTCATCAAGTCCTCCCCGCATGGTTTGCATAAATCATAGGTATAAACAGTTTTGTCTTTCGCTATTTCAGTTACATGAAATGGCGTGTATGTTATTTTATTGCATTGAAAACATTTTTTTAATGCCATTAGTTCCCCAGAGATTCTGCTTGGAATCTTAGATTAAATCCATCATTGGCTTTTGCCTCTGTGTTTGCCTCTACAACTCTTTTGATCCACAAAGGAAATCCATCTCCAGTACGAAGCTTTGGAATTACAATCGGCGATACAGAAGAAGATGCAAAAAATCCAACTCCACCGGGAGGAGTTCTGCTTTGACCAATTTCTGGAGCAATTGTATTAATTGGATTTCCAGCTTGAATTGTTGTAATTGAAATTGCGACAGAAGGAGCAAAACTATTTGTTGTAAGTTGAATCATTGAATGATCTCTTTTTCCATCTTGACCAGAAAACAATAAATCAAATATCAAACTTTCATCAATTGGTTGAACAGTAATGGAAACATTTTGAAGAATGCGTTCATTGTTTTCATCAACTAAAGAATTTAATTCGTTTTGAAAATTCAACGCCATTGTTGAAAGATTGCTGTTATGGGAAATAACAATAGGATTTCCATCATAAGAAAAAGTAGCAGAACCACCTGTTGGTAATCCAGTAATAAGTATTCTTTGAACTTCATCTTGAGAAGCGATTCCAATTTCTATTCCAGCACCACCTTCATAATCTTCAGATATAAATGTTTTTATATTATAGATGGCAGTATCACCATCGTTAAAAAAATAGATACATCGATAATCTTCGACTCCATCTAAATTTTCTTCTGAAGAAACATCATTGAACAGATTGTTTAAGATGTTGCTTGTAACTGGCGTCAGTGATGGACTGCCGCCAATTGAATGATCTGGATTTAGATTGTCTCCACCGCCAGATAAAACCACAGAAATCTCTGTTGCCCTAGTTGTTGTCATATTGTTCCTCTTTCTGTATTTATCACTTGACCATAGCAAATTAACTTAGTACATTACGAAAGTTGTTTATGGAGAAAACATGTATAATATCGAAGAAATCAATGTTGAGTGGCATCCAAAGACCTTAAAAGGAATATCTCAAATTCCAAAAGACGGAATTGAATTTGCCTATGTTTCAGAAGACAATAAGCAAGTCCATCAACTTGTTTGGTGCAAAGACTTTATGCAGGATGCGATTTTTGGATTCCTGAACACCACAAAGACTAAAATATACGGTTTTGAATATGATCCCGATAAAAATCCATCAATTTGCAAAAATAAGACAAAAATTATGGTTTGCAATTGGAGAGATCAAAATTTCGAACAAAAACTCTTAAACAATTGCAGGGAGTTTTTGCATGGACTTGAATGTAAAATGAAAATGAGGAAAACCACTTTTAGCAAGTGCATTAACCCTCCTCCAATTTACAGAAAATCTGGCGTTTTTATTGTTGAAGGAAGCCCTAGATGGTTGATTGCTCCTCCAATGATTTCACTTTACACATTGATGATCAGAATTGGAATGGTTCACACAATGGGTCAAAAATCAATGGACACACTGAATCAAGTCTACGAAAGAACTCTCAAGCCGTATAACTGGAAACCAGATGTTGAAGGAAAATATGGAGACGTTCATGAAGACAATGATGCAGATTATTTGAAAAATGGATGGAGCGGTTTGTCAAAAATCATACAACATGGGGATCGTAGAATTTTTCATAAATACATTGAAGATAATTACAAAGAAAAAGTAGGAATCTATAAAATTCACGACTTTTGTGGACTTGGCGGCTTTTCTGACGGTTCTACTAAAGATCACTTTCCTCACTGGCATAGATTTTAATGGCTGATGATCAACCAATATAGAGACTGAATCTTTACAAGTACATTGCGGGCGTTTGATTAAGATATTTTCTATTAAATTTTAAGTCGGTTAAGGAATATCATGAGCTTTAAAGAGATTTACCATAACAAGTGGGTTCCTCGCATCTTTTACAAAAAGCATGACGGCGGAAAGGATTCTGGAGTCACTGGCTATATGCTAATTGAATGGAAGAAGTTTTTCTCAATTGGAATCCTTCATTTCAAAAAAGGTTCAAGAGAAGCTTATCACAATCACGCATTCAATGCTGTGACTTGGTGGCTGATAGGCAAGGTGACTGAGGTTCAAGTTAACAAAATCGAGAAAGACTTTTCTCCTTCAATCAAACCTAAGTTAACAAATAGATCTTGTTTTCATAAAGTTGTTGCTCACTGTGACACATGGGCAATTACATTTCGTGGCCCTTGGACTGACACATGGAACGAGCTTAGAAAAGAAGAAGTCGTAATTACATTGACTCATGGGCGAAAGATTCTGAAGTGATATTCAACCAGAGTTGTTTGTGCATATTTTTTAAAGATTAAAAATTTCACGTGTTGGCAGATTGCATGAAATATAAATTGAAAGGGATACAATGAATTTTTCGCTAGGAGCAGATCCAGAATTTATGATTGTCAAAGATGGCGAATACAAAAGTGCTATCGGCATCATTCAAGGAACTGTTGATAATCGCATTAAAATTCGTGGTCACGAGTTCTACTACGACAATGTACTTGCGGAATGTGCAATTAAACCAAGCTATTCTAAGGAAGAGGCTGTTTCAAATTTCAAGGAATGTTTGCAACTCTTCGCAGAAATGGCACATCCATTTCAAATAGTTCCTCAAGCTGCACAACACTACGATAGAAATCAATTGCAACATCCAGAAGCGAAGACGGTTAATTGCGATCCAGAGTTCTGTCCATATGCCATGTCTATGGTAAATGGACCCGTAGAAGAAATCCTTTATGGAACTCTACGAACATGTGGAGGTCATATTCATCTTGGACACGAAACTTTAACCGAAGGGAACAATGGCATTCTAGCCATGTACATGATGGATCTATTCTTAGGCGTTCCATCATTGTGGCTCGATAAAGATCCAACTTCCGGAACAAGACGTGAAATGTATGGAGCGGCTGGTCGCTATCGAGCTAAAAGCTATGGAATGGAATATAGGTCGCTTTCAAACTTTTGGTTACAAAGCCCACGCTTTGTAGAATTTATTTACGATATGAGTGAGTTTGTTACAAACTTCGTTGTGTCTGGCAAGGGAAGCGAACATTGGTCATTCGATTGGGAAGTGTTTTACAATACGTCCAATTTAGCTGATGCTTGGAAATGTTTAACTTACGACCCAATTGCCTTACGTGAAGCAATTAGGACTGGAGAAAAAGATAAAGTGAAACCTCACTTTGAACTAGCCCAAAGCCTAATGCCTCAAAATCTCAAGAAGGAAATGATCGATCTTTGTGACGCAAAGTCGAAACAATTCTATTCTGAGTGGAGAATCAAAATCGCTTGAAATGAAAGCAGATTTATACTATGCTAGAAGACGTGGGGAAGGGGTTCTCTGCGAAACAAATGGGCGTGGTGCGAAAGTGCCACGCCCATTTTCATTGGTGCGATTAGTCTTGATGACTCCGCAAGCATCGAACCAATGGACGCATATCTACTGTACGGCACTTCTGACACTCCCACAAAGATGACATCAACTTAAAAGCTTCCAGTTCAAGTTGAAATCTCTTCTGATGTAGATATTGTTCTATCCGACACACCGAGCACCAAGCTCTCACACATCCCGGCTTGGTCTTAGATTTTTTTTCTCCATTCAGTTTGTCGTAAAATCGACGCAACCGATCTGGCATTTCTGGGACTGGCATTAACTCTGTAAGCCAACGATATTCTACTCCCAGACGTTGACTTGGTGGCAACACAGATTGATGTCCCGTGCTACGAAACTCAATATCTTTATATTTGAGTAATCTCAATTTTGGATCTGGCGTTTTAAACAAGTGATGCACAGATCTTGTGCTTTGGTAACTTGGATGTGGATAATCACCAATCAGATCAATCAACATCTTGTTGGCATATTCGCTGTCGCCCTCTACATCAATTACGTCTCCGAGCAACAATCCAATATTTGCATCTGGAAAACGATTTAACAATTCTCTGTTTTTACGATGATCCCAACTTTTTTGCCAACACTTACTTATGGGGGCTTTCGAATTCGCTCTCAATGGAATGACTTTCAAACCAAATTCCGTGAGGTGATCGAAGTGCTCTGTAATGGTCAACATTAACAATCCATTCTGCATTCAAACTTGTGCGATGTTTCAATTAGAACTATAATAGTTTAAAGACTCATAGAAAGCAATCTGCAAATGAAAAAACTCAAAGTGTTGGTGACAGGTGGCGGAGGATTTGTTGGACGAAATCTTACACAAAGACTGATAAGTGATGGTCACGAGGTAACAATTACCGCAACAGGATCTGAGCCAGTTACTAATGTTCACAAAGTTCTGTACATGTCGCTTGAAGGTATTGATTGGGATTATTTAAGAAAACAAAAATTTGATGTTGTATTTCATCAGATGGCTAATAATGACACAAGATGTTTTGACACAGAAGAAGTTTGGCGTGCAAATGTTTATGGTCCAATGAGATTGTTTAAAACAGCTTTAAATTCTGGATGCAATAAGTTTGTATACGCCTCTAGTACAGCGGTCTATGGACAAGCTAAAGCGCCTTATACGGAAGAAACAGAAATCTCCCCATTGCTTCCTTATTCTGAATCTAAGTCAGAATTTGACACATTCGCAATTAACTTTGCCAAAGAAAATGATGTTTCAGTGATTGGTTTAAGATACTGCAACGTATATGGACCCGGAGAATCTCAAAAAGGCAAAAGAATGAGCATGATTGGTCAAATCATCAGAAAAATTCTTGCCCAAAAACAAGTTGTTTTATTTAAAGATGGCACTCAACGAAGAGATTGGGTGTATGTCAAAGACGTTGTAGAAGCAAACATCTTGTCTATGCAATCTGAAAAAACAGGAATATACAATATTGGAGGAGGTGGATCATGGTCTTTTATTGAAGTTTTTAATGAAGTGTTAAATCAAATATTATTGCCAGCAAATATTGAATACATTGATTGTCCATTCCCAGAAAGTTATCAAGATTACACGGAATGTTCTATTGAAAAAGCCAAACGAGAACTTGGGTACGTGCCTAAATATGATCTTAAAACTGGAATAGAAGAATACATTGCAAGCTTTTAAACAAAAACGGATAGCAAAATGCTATCCGTTTTTGATCTTCGATCTGGCATAGAAGATAATTATCGTTTCTTGTTCTTTGTCTTGCGATATTGATCCAATGTTGGATGCTTCTTATTTTCTCCAAGAACAGGAAGATCTTGCATATCTTGCTGTGTATATCCGCCACCAATTGCACCAACTCGACCTTGAGGAGCAAATCCTACTTGTCCTGCACCATCTTGTGATGATTGATAGTTTGGATCAACAGCTTGAAGCAAAGCATCTTCTTTGATTCCGCTGAAGAATCTCTTGCGTGTTTCACCCTTGGCATTATTTGTCAGGCTAGCAAAAAAGTCTTGTTGTGTTTCTCCATAAGTTCCTGCTGTGTTCTCACATGTTCCACACTTTGCCATGTGCTTCAAGCTCATGTCATGACTTTGATTTCCAAAATTTGTACTCCTCGTACGAACTGATTGATCTTTTTGATCTTTAGGATCTGGTTTTGCCATGTGCTTCAAGCTCATGTCATGACTTTGATTTCCAAAATTTGTACTCCTCGTACGAACTGTTTGATCTTTAGGATCTGTTTTTGCCATGAACTTCTTTTGCATCATTCGTTGGCCGTTTTGCTGACCATTTTTTTGCATCATTTGCTGAACTTGTTGCATCTGCTGAGGGCTCAATTGTCCCTGTCCCTGTCCCTGTCCCTGTCCCTGTCCCTGTCCCTGTCCCTGTCCCTGTCCCTGTCCCTGTCCCTGCCCCTGTCCCTGCCCCTGTCCCTGTCCCTGTGGCTGTTGTCCCATCTGAGGAGCTTGTGGCTGTCCAGTACCCATGTATTTCTTCTGATAATTGGTCATTTTTGACAAGAAATTCATCTTATCAATATCTTGACCAATTTCTCCGCCACCAATTTCTCCGCCACCTTTGTCATCCATGAAACCTTCTCCGTCACATGCTTGACACTCTGGATCTGGTTCGCCTTCACCATCTGGATTACAATCTTGGCAAGGTTCTCCCATATCGCCGCCCATTTCGTCTCCGCCAAGACCCATTTCGTCTCCGCCAAGACCCATTTCGTCTCCGCCAAGACCCATTTCGTCTCCGCCGTCTCCGCCAAGACCCATTTCGTCTCCGCCCATATCTCTGCCGAGCATATCGTCAACAGCACTCATAGCTCCTTTTCCGCCCTTTGGAACTGAGCCAAAACTGCTATGATCGTCTCCAAGTCCTGCTAAATCAAATTGATCAGCATCGAATTCCATATCATCGTCATTGGAACCCATGTCATCTGAATCGTCAGGTGGAAATGACTTAGATGGACCGCCTTCTTCTTTACTGGCACCAAAAACATCGCCATCAAGCTGGTCATCTTCCAGTTCGTCATCGCTTGCATCTTCATCATCAAGATCATCTTCATCTTCATCTTCATCTTCATCTTCATC
>Ga0105051_10003449_pt1 | contig 19217 bp, 13 predicted proteins | sample FRY02_FD_78383 | JGI IMG/M metagenome (GOLD analysis project Ga0105051, IMG submission 78383) | Freshwater microbial communities from Lake Fryxell liftoff mats and glacier meltwater in Antarctica - FRY-02 (megahit assembly) | ecosystem: Environmental > Aquatic > Freshwater > Ice > Glacier... | reverse complement strand
TCGTTTTGTTCGACCAAGGCAGCCGTAAAGATGCACACGCTCTTGGACTTGCGAGGGGCGATTCCCGCTTTCATCCATGTCAGCAACGGCAAACTGGGGGATGTCAATGTGCTCGATATTTTGCCGGTCGAGGCGGGTGCGTTCTTTCGTCTGGATCGTGGCTCTCTGGACTTTGCCAGGCTGTACAAACTTCATCAGAGCGGCGCGTTTTTCGTCACCCGTGCCAAGCGCGGCATGAATGCCCGGCGCGTGTACTCGACCACCACAGACAGGGCCACCGGCGCGATCTGCGATCAGCGCATCGCATTGAATGGTTTTTACGTCAGCAAGAACGACCCCGAACATTTGCGCCGGGTGAAGTTCAAAGACCAGGAGTCGGGCAAGACGCTGGTGTTTTTGACCCACAACATGACGCTGCCGCCCTTAGACCATCGCCGCCTTGTACAAGAGCCGTTGGCAGATCGAGTTGTTTTTCAAGTGGATCAAGCAGCACCTGCGCATCAAGCGATTTCTGGCCACTCGCGAGAACGCGGTGAAGACGCAAATCTGGTGTGCCGTGTCTACCTATGTGCTGATCGCCATCATCAAAAAGGAACTTCAACTGGATGCCTCGCTTTACACTTGTCTACAGATTTTGTCAGTCTCAATCTTTGAAAAAACCCGGCTGTCATGCGCTTTGCAGTCCGATCGCTCTCAAACCGTACCCCAAACCATCGCAAACCAGCTGATTTGGTTCGATTGTTAACCGGACACTACTGGCTCGGGGCATACCTGTCTTGAAAAGCTCCTAGCTCGACGACGGGGGGATCAGGTGAAAAACCATTGCCGCAATATGGCGAAGTTCAGAGGCTCGGCTTGTGGCGGTGGCATTCGACAATTGCGGCACGCCGAACCTCCCTCACTGGCTACGGGCTTTTGGGAAGGAAGCGACGGTAACTCAATCCGCTCTCGTCGTTTTTTTGACCCACGGATCCTGCGGAGGAGCCTCAAAAAAAGGCTCAGTGACGCCCAGGCAAGAGTTGAGGATGATAAGCTACGCGAACAAGCCTTCAATCGCGTTGCTACATCTGACCCCCGCTACGGTGGAATCATCACCAACGCTGCCATGCTGAGCATGACATCCGGCCCGAACCGCACGCACCCATCGCCTGCGGAGCCTGGGTGGTGGAAGTCATTTTCAACGATCCGCCCCTGCCGCCGCCGAACAGCATTCCCTCGCTGATAGAGGACGATAGCGTGAAAGACCGAACCATCCGCGAAACCTTCGCCAAACACCGCGAGAACCCGGATTGCGCTGGTTGCAACGCCCCGCGTATGGACATCCAAACCAATCCAGCCCTGAAAGGGCGGCCTAATGTTTAGGCGTGAATCTCACAAATTGGGCCGCCCCTTCAGGGTTCGGAATATCTGGTGACGGGTGACCCAGGGCGTTGCCCTGGGCTACCGTAGGTCAGGCCTTTGGCCTGCAGGTGGCGTAGGGCATCGGGATTGCGTGCAGGACGAACGGCAGGTCGGGTGCCTCAGCAACTAGGGTCCCAGCAACGCTCCGATCGTCGATGGACTCATGGATGCTCACCGGTTGTCCAATGCTTTGATTATCCGCACTTCTGGGTGCCTCATGGTAAGCCCCCAATGCCACGCACAACAGTCGAAATCAACCAGATTGCTGGTATCCAATCCGACCGTGTTGCCGAGAATTTGAATATTTTCCCGCGAAGGCCGAATCTCCGCCGATGGTCCCCTTGGGGTAGTGATATCCGACCGCCAGTGAATGACGCCAATCGTGCCACTCGGCGCAAGAATTCGAGAAGCCTCCGACAAGAGTTCAAGCGATTGTTCAATGTGTAGGATGTTAAAGAGCATCACGAAATCCATCGATTGATCATCCAACCCCGTTCCATCCGCACACAAGTCACGGACATTTGCGACGATATTGGTAAGTCCCTCTGCGTGGGCACGGTCCTTTGTACATCCCACCATTTCAGGTTCGATATCAAACGAGAAAACAGTCCCCAGCACATTCCTCGCTGCGGGAATCGTGAAGGTGCCGTACCCGCAGCCAAATTCAGCGGCGTTTCGTCGTGAACCATCGCACCCGAGGCGCGACAGGATACAACCGGGATCAAAGAATGTCTCCCAGTATTCCCGATCCGGCATGCCGCTGTCGCGTCCTTTTGCCATAGGAATCCTCTCAAATAATCGGAGCGCGGTGGCCAGCCACGTTCGCGACGTGACACACTTGCAAACGCGGTAAGCCCACTTCTGCGGTTGAATCACAAAACGGGTTCTGGCAACGTGACACTTTCTTGCCGATGCGCCTACGGCTATTCTGTTGACTGCCCCAATTCGTGCACCCAGGGCTACGAAGGGCTCTCACCGGATGAAATCTCTCACTGCTAGCCTCGCGACGCTCGTGTTTACAGCGACCGTCTTTCCCCTGCTCGCCGCACCGGAAGCAACCCAGCCGAACATCGTTGTCATACTCGTGGATGACATGGGGTTTTCGGACATCGGCTGCTATGGCAGCGAAATTCCGACGCCCAATCTCGATGCTTTGGCGGCGGGTGGGTTAGCGTTCACTCAGTTTTACAATACGGGCCGCTGCTGCCCGACGCGGGCGTCGCTGCTCACGGGGCTTTATCCGCATCAAGCTGGCGTGGGGCATATGGATACAGACAATCATCTGCCAGGGTATCAGGGGCATCTCAATGACCATTGCGTGACCCTCGCGGAGGTGCTGCGACCGGCGGGCTACTTTACGATCTTTAGCGGGAAGTGGCACGTCGGTCAGGAACATGGCACCACTCCGTGGACGCGGGGCTTTGACCGCTCGCTGAATGCCGCTGCGGGCGGTTTCTACTTTCCCGACAGCCAGCGGACGGAGTTGTTTCTCAATGGCACCAAGGTGGGCCGACGCGGCGGCGGAGTGCCGGACGCGTGGTATTCCACCGATCTGTGGACAGACTTCGGAATTCAATTTATCGACGAGGCACTGGCGGCGAATCACCCATTCTACCTGCACCTTTGCCACAACGCCCCGCACTTTCCGCTGCAAGCGCCTGCCGAGGAGATCGCAAAGTTTCGCGGAAAATATCGAGTCGGCTGGGACAAGCTGCGACAGCAGCGGCAGGCGAAGCAGCAGCAGATTGGCGTGGTGGACAAGGCGTGGCCGCTGCCGCCACGGCCCGATGAAGTGAAGGCTTGGGAGAGTCTCTCGCCAAAGCAGCAGGACCAGTTTGACGAGATGATGGCGATCTACGCGGCCTGCGTGGCGCACATGGACACGGCTGTGGGCCGGCTTGTGGCAGCGCTCAAACAGCGGGGGGTGCTCGACAACACGCTGATCTTTTTTCTCTCAGACAACGGGGCCAATGCGGAAAGCGGACCAAACGGCAAGCTGGACGGCGACGCGCCAGGCGATGCGCGATCGAGCGTCTTTGTGGGGCAGTCGTGGGCCACGCTGTCCAACACGCCGCTGCGTCGCTACAAGCATTTCACTCACGAAGGCGGCATCGCCACGCCGCTGATCGTGCATTGGCCCGCAGCGATCAAGTCGCCGGGCGAGTGGCGGCAGCAACCTGGGCATCTGATAGACATCATGGCCACCTGCGTTGAGGTCTCCGCGGCACACTATCCAGCGGAGGCTAACGGCCACGCCATCCTGCCGATGGAAGGCCGCAGTCTGATTCCAGTCTTGGCGAATCATCCGGTCCAGCGAGAAGGGCTTTACTGGGAGCACGAAGGCAATGCCGCCGTTCGCGTGGGCGACTGGAAACTTGTGCGCATCGGCATCAATGGTGTGTGGGAACTTTATAACCTCGCTACTGACCGCAGCGAGATGCACAACTTGGCCCGGCAGGAACCGGCGAGAACGCAGGATCTCGCGGCGAAGTGGGACGCCTGGGCCAAACGCGCTGATGTGTTTCCCTCGCCGTTTAAAAAAGCCAAAGGCCGCGCGAAAAATGCCCGCGCTCAACCATAGAAAAGAGGCCGCCTCAACAGTTTTATCCTCACCGCCAAACCGCCAAACAATGGTGCGAGCGCACCTGGGGCAACGCGCAAGGATAGAATGCAAACCCACATCCCAAGTGCTAAAGGGGCGTCATAAACCATGCCGCAATCACTGGCCCGACTTCATATCCACCTCATTTTCAGTACCAAGAACCGCGATAATCTCATCACCGATACTGTCCGCGTGCCGTTGCACTCCTACATGTCCACGGTGCTCCACAATCTCGGCTGCCATCCGATCCTGATCAATTCCGTGAGAGATCATGTGCATCTTCTTTTTGACCTCGCACGCACCGAGGCCGTTAGTCAAGTCGTGGAAGATCTCAAAAAATCCTCCTCCAAATGGATCAAAACCCAAGGCTCTGAATTTTCCACGTTCGCGTGGCAATCGGGATACGGAGCCTTCGCCGTTTCCGAGTCCAATGCGGAGGCGGTTCGGAAATACATCGCGAACCAGGAGGAACATCATCGGCGGAAGACCTTTCAGGAAGAATACCGGGAGTTGTTGGCCCAGCATCAGATTTTATTTGATGAAAAGTATGTGTGGGATTGATCCGAAGGTGACCCAGGTGCGCGGTTTTAGGGTGGTTCATACGACGGCCCCGACCGCGCGAAACACGACGGCCCGGGATCAACGCCCTAACGGGACGACATAACATGCCCCGGGTTTAAGCCCCAACGGGGCGGCCTACGGTAGCCCGGGGCAACGCCCCGGGTACGGACATCCAACCCAATCCAGCCCTGAAAGGGCGGCCTAATGTTTCGGCGTGAACCCCCACGAATTGGGCCGCCCCTTCAGGGCTCGGAAATCGGGTGACCTAAATGACCCAGGGCGTTGCCCTGGGCTACCGTAGGTCAGGCCGTTGGCCTGCAACGTGGCGTGGCGTCAGGCCGTTGGCCTGCAATGTGGCGTGGATCAGGGCGTTGCACCTTCGGTGGCCACAAAGCGGGTGGGTTCGGAAAGTACAACGTCTAACGCCGGACCGTCGGCCGCTCGCACCTGGAGCATGTGGGTCGCCCGGTTTGGCGGGATGCAGTCGGAGAACTTCAAAGCCAGAATGGCGTCGGCGTCAATTTCAGGAAGTAGCTCTTTGCGATCCTGCGCCCGAATGTCGGCTATGTGGGCCTCAAGGTCGCTCAGCGTGCTGCCGGTTTCGATCTTCACAGCAAAGTTGTCGTGGGCGATCTTTCCAGAGATTCGCGACTGTAGCGCCGTCGCCAGACTTGCGTTGACAGCCCGCCCGGCGAAGGTCCACCACATCAGATCCCCATTGGGCTCAGTGGTGACAGTCGAGCCTGCAGTCGTCAGCCACGGATACTCCGCACGAGCCGCCACGAAAGCATTCTTGGCCCGCGTGGACCACCATTCCCGCTCGACGTTGCTGGCAAGCAGATCGCGGATCCTCCGGCACATCGTGAATCCCAGTCCAGGCCCCAGGCTTTTCCATTTCGATTGCCCAGCAAGAGTCGCAGGCTCAACATACGCCATGCCGCGAACCCAGTCGATTGTTTTCACAAGCCATGCCCGGCCCCCCAAAGAAAGAATGACCGGCCGGCCTTGAGCCTTGGGCAAAAAAGAGGATTGATCGACGAGGCCCAGTTCGTGGCGACCGTGCATAATGTGAACCAGCGGCGGCGTGAGGAACACGCTCATGACCTCCATGTAGTGCCGCCATCCATACTCCTTCTCTCCCTGCACGCCGATCCCAAGGATGCCGTTGTCCTCCCAGAGGATCGTCTGCTCGATCATCCAGGCGATCATTTCCTCGATCGCCGCTGGGTCCATGGCGGCAAACCCGGGCATCCGTCCGATCCAGTCCCGCCACGCCGTCCGCCCAATGCCCTGCTCTTGAAGAATCAACGTGATCAACTGCTGCGCCAACACATGAAACGGCTCTGGCGGCGGCTCAACAGGCTCCACGTAGCCGTCACGCCAGAGGTCGATGAGTGCGGCCGCCTGTGACAGTCCATGTTCGTTGGTCGCTAGAAACAGGCAGTTGCGGGTGGTGCCCGGCCGCCGTCCAGTTCGGCCCATCCGCTGTAAAAAGCTTGCGACTCGCGAGGGAGAGTCGATTTGGATCACGCGGTCGAGGTCGCCGACATCGATTCCCAGCTCCAGCACGCTTGTCGCCACGATCACGCAATTCTCGCGGTTGGAGAACGCGTCCTCAGCCTGCCGTCGCTGGTCAAGCGAGAGCGAGCTGTGGGTCACGAAGGCCGTCGTGTCCAGCCGGTGCAGTTGTGCGCCCAGCTCCTCAGCTCGCGATCGGCTCTCGCAAAACACCAGCCGCTTTTCGCCGCGGTGCAGTCGGGAGATCACGATCGCCGCATTTGTCACGCTGCCCACGTAGTCGAGCGTGACGTGGGCCGGCCCGGCGGCTCCCGCCTCGGGGCTGTAGACACTGCGTGGCCCGGCGCAAGAACCGGCCAGCCACTGGCAGAGCGTCTCGGGATTGCCCACGGTGGCGGACAGACCGATTCGTTGGACTTCTCTGCCGGCCAGTCTGCTGACGCGCTCTAAAACAGAGAGCAAGTGCCAGCCGCGATCGTCACCGGCAAACGCATGAATCTCATCCACGACCACAGCTCGGAGGTTGGCAAAGAGGCGTTCCTCGTCGATACGGCTAGAGACCAACATCACTTCCAATGACTCCGGCGTGGTCAGCAAAATGTCCGGCGGCTGGAGCGCAATCCGTCGCCGCGCTCCTTGAGAAGTGTCACCGTGCCAGAGCGTGGCGCGGCGTCCGAAGAGTTCGCAGTAACGAGCCAGCCGCGTCTCTAGGTTATTGAGCAGGGCCTTGATCGGGCAGACATACAGAATCGACAGCCCTCGCCAGTCTTCCGACAACATCCGCGAGAGCAGCGGAAACAGAGCTGCCTCCGTCTTTCCGCCGGCCGTGGGCGCCAGCACAATCTGGTGCTCGCCGGCCAAGAGTCGCGGTATCACGGCGTCCTGAAAGGGGCGTAACTCCCGCCAACCGAGACTGTTGACGATGTGGTGCTGGAGCGCGGGGTGAAGAGAATCAAAATGACTCACAGTTCAAGCGCGATGTCGTCGACGCTCTGGGCGCCTGCGGCTTCGCGTTCCACGGGGGTCAGTTCGGATTCGGCCAGCGTCAGCGAGTAGTCGATCAGTGGATCAAAGCTGGGGTGCTGATCGACCCTGTCGAGCACATCGGCCACCAGTTTCTTGAGAAAGATTCGCGGAGCAATGCCCACCTTGCCACCAAGTTTTCCTGTGACGGCTTCGGCAAGCCGACGCACATAACAATCGTCACATGCGGCGGCCACACGGTCGGGCGAGGAAGCACATGAAAGGAAGAGGTCTCGCACCTTCACCCCAACCTGACACAGCCTGTCGATGTCAAAAGGGGGCAGTCGCATCTGAACGGCGCGCGGATTGTCAAACCGCGCATCGGTCTGGAAATCGACATGCAGCCTTTGCGCCAGTGGTTCCAGTCGCTGCACGCCTTGCGGGCTCTCAAAGAAAGCTGGCGTGCCTGTGATCAGGAGAAACAAGCCGGGAAACCGCCCCCCCTCAACCTCATCGATCAACTGCCGCAGAGCGTTCAAACTTTTGTCGCGGGCATCGCTTTTGACTCGCTGAATTGTCTCCACTTCATCCAGCACAACGAGCATGCCGGCGTGGCCGGCGTCGCGAAGCATCGTTAGCATGCCTTGCAAAAAGCCAAGGGCCCCGAAGTGGTCAAGATCGCCCTTGATGCCGGCTGTTCTCTTGATGGATGCCGCTACGTGTGGCTGACCAGCGGCCCATGCCAGCAAGCCGTCGGCGGTGGCGCGGTCGCCTGCGATGGCGGCTTGGCGATAGCCGCGGATGGCGGCGGCGAAGAGCGGAGCGTGGCTAGTGACGCTCGCGAGTCGCTGCTCCAAAAGAGCCGTTGTGCGAGACACAAGGGCGGGCGTATCGTCGGGCGAAAGCCCTTCGGCCAAGACATCTTCCTCCAGCACATGAAACCAGCCGTCTACGACATTTCGTAAGGCACCTTCTGGCGTGTCTGCGGTGGCCAGCCGTTCCATCAGTCGTCGGTAGACTGTCTCCAGTTTGTGCAGCGGCGTCTCTGTCTCGGAAATCTGTACTTCGCTGGTCACAAAGCCGCGTTTTCTTGCTCGGTCGGCCAGCCAGCGGGTAAAGAATGTTTTGCCGCAGCCGTAGTCGCCACGCACGGCCTTAAACACGCCTCGTCCGGCTTGAACCACATCGAGATCGGCATCCACGGCCGCTTCGAATCGCTCAAGTCCCACGCAAAACGCGTCGAGGCTCGCGCTTGGCACGGTGCCGCGCCGCAAAGCGTCGATGATCTCGCTGGCCCGCTTTTGACTGATGCTCATCGCACGTTCTCCTCGGATGCAGGCAATCCAAACTGGATGAGCAAGATCTGTTTTTCAAGTTGAACGGTGTCGCTGGCGTCCACGCTGATCACTGGGTAGCCGTCAACATTGAAAAGTTTTTGAGCCCGTGACAAAAGCCCTGAGAGGCGGAAGGGCGCATAGGTCAACGAGCGGGCCAGCGCGAGGCTCGTCATTTTTCCGCCGCGGGCGTCAAGATGTGCTAGCAATTGTTTGAGGACTTCGTCTCCTGGATAGCCCCGTGCCGCGAGTTTTTTTTGCTCGGCAAATACCTCTGTAGAAAAGAGGCGGGTGATCCAGTCGGGCACATCGCCTAAGGCGTCGCTTTCCCGAACCTCGGGACGAGAAACAGAAGCCTCTGCCTGATTTTTATCAAACAGCATGCCCGATGGAAGCACCGTGGGTGCGACCGCAGCGGCCCCTCTTGCAAGCGGTGTTCCCGGGCCACGAGTCGCCGCTGTGTGAAGCGGCGTGCCTGCGTCCCACCACGCGGGAGACATCTCGGGGGCAAGGGTCCATCCCCTGGGCTCGGGCCATCCGGCTGGTATGAGCACGCTGATTGGCACGATCATTTCCTGAGGATTCACCCCGCCGTGATAGCCCCGCTTTGTGCTGGCGATATACCGCAGGCCCTCGCTCCAGGAGGTGATCAATTCGCCCCCCGGTCCCAGCACGCGGGGGCCCCGCATGAGAATCTCAGTGGCTGCTAGCGGTGAGTTTTCGACCGGCCGCCAGCGCTCACCTCCTTCGGCAACTCGCGCCTGCGTGCCAGATTCAAGGATGTGGCCGTGGTCGCTGGTCAGCACAACTGTCCGGCCGGCGGTTTTGGCTTCGTAGAGCAGGGCCTCCAGAAGCGGGATGGTTTTAAGGGACCAACGCACCGCGATCTGATCCGCCTTCGCGAGGATGTCGTCTGTCGCGTTGACAATCACGCCAATCACTTTCTGAGCCGGGTTGGCGATCTGATCGCGAACAGTCGTCGGCAGCGTATTTCCCGGCAGATCAGATTTTGTATAGAGCACCGGTTCGCGGCCGCTGGAACTCACGGCGACGAGTCCTTTGTGCGTTTCAAATGAATTCTTCTCGCCGCGCGAATGTGGTCGTAGGCAGCCTGCCAGCAGGCTGGCCCGCGAATACTTCGTCTCGGAGGGAATGGCTGCTAGGGCTGGGCGGAGGGATGTCTGTCCAGCCTCAACAATGGCTGACCACTGTTCCGACTGTGGTCCTCCCGGCCGAAGTGAATCGACCAGCTCGCGACAGACCGCCGCCGACATGCCGTCGAGCACCACCAGCAACACCGGTCCCGTTCGGGCGATCGGCACGACGACCGCATCCAGAATCTGCTCCACCAACAACACGCTGTTGCAGTACCCATTGGCCGACACCGTGTTGGCCAGTAATTCTGCAAAGATCTGGGCGCGATGTTCTTGCTCTTTGGTCGCCGCGGCATGGATTGTCATGACCGCAGCGGCCAGTTCGCGGGAAGGCGCCACGCGACCGATCGTGGAGCGGGCCCAGTCCACATAGCTGCCGGTGGCCAGATAATCGGTGACAGATTCGGCCAGCGACTCTGGCCTAAAGGGAAGAGCCCTCGCCGACTCCAGCCACCGCGACAGTCGCATGACCATGTCGAGCCTTTCGCGGTCGCCGACATTAAGATCGGCCTGTTCGTGATCGTAGGCGCGGGCAGCGGCCTGCGTGACGGCGTTTAAGCTGAGGGGAGCCTCTTGGGAAAATAGCTGGATCGCTTTAGCGAAAGCGGCTAGGCGTTGGGTATATCCCAGCGGGAGAATCGGGCTGGCATGAGCAAAGACCGTGCCCTCGACGTTGCCGAGGAGTTCCTCAGCACGGGTCGTGATCCGGCGTCGCTCGACTGGATCAGTGACGAGTGACTGGAGCAAGGACGCCGCTTCACCAGCGGCGCGGGAGAGCATGTCGGGAGTAAACTTCCGGCTGGCTAATACGCCGGCCTCCACCATGCCGATGGATCGCTGCGCCTTAAGCTCGGCAGCGTGGTCGCAGAGCACGCCCACCGCAAGTGCGAGGGGCACGGCATCGGGCTGGGCAGTGTGATCGGCCACCGCAAACACAAAATCGGCAGCATTGCCAGCCCGCCCCCGCAGCCATTCCTCGGTGCCTTTGCGAATTCTATCGGGCAAGTTGCGAAAGGCGCGGATATTCTCTGCGTTCAGCGACCAACGCAAGAGGGCCGCGAGGTCTGGCACATCGGCAGTCAGCCCGATCATGGACCGGAGTAATTCCCGCCACAGCGTGTCGGCGTCGAGAAACCCGCTCTTGGCTGCGGCGGTGCAAGTGCCGCCGAGATATTCGACAACCGCGTCGGCCAGCCAATCATGCCCCACGAGTCTGGGGTCGATCGACTCAGCGGCAAACTGCTGCTGCACCAGGCTCCAGCGATCGATCGTAAACAGCCGCTGCCGATGTAGCCGCGTGAAGATGTCGGGGCTGATGTCGGCATCCTCGAGGTTTGTCACCACCACCTGCACGGCGTGAGCGGTATCGTCGGCAGAATGTCGCCTGAGTGCCAGACGCAGGGCGAGCGGCGAATCGCACTGCGAAATCGTGTACGCCGTATCGCCGTCGATCTGGAGCTCTTGGCCGAGCCAACGCCCGAAGGTGCGGATACCCACTGGCTTAGAGACGGACCTTTTTTTGAGCAGGGAGTTGACCTGTGCCTTGATCTGATTGAACGTAATTGGCTGGCTCATGTGCTGGGGCCTTCGCTCCAGCGAATCGTAACCTCGATCTTCGCGGCCGGGTGCGCCTGCTGAATCTGTCCGATTCGCTGCGTGGCACTGGCCGCCGTCAGACCCTTTTCTTCACCGCTGCGGGGGATCTTGATGACCCCCACGGGCAACGGCAACGGCTGCGGCTGCGGCTGCAGTTGGGGATCCGGCGGCGGCGTCAGCGGCACGATTACCCCCAGTAAACGCTGATACGCCGTATCCAAAACAGTCTTGAGCGGCGCTGTCGCCACGTGATCGTCGTTCGTAACGGCCTGTCGCATGTCACTCAGAATCAGTTCTGCCCGCTGCTGCAGTTCGGGCGTGCGTTGAACCTTCTCGACAAGATCCCAGACACGATCCTCCAGACAGGAAACCCACTGACCAGAACCCTTCACGCATACCCCCATGGCAATCTCGGTCGTCCGGATCTCTGCCCGAGCGAGTACGGCGATCACGTCCTTCGCCTCCGCAGCACCGATCTGGTCGAGCAGCGATCGTGTGGCCTCTGCGGTCTTGAGCCGCTCAGCGGTGTCGTCCACAACTCCAAGGCTCGTGAGCCGATGCTTGAGCAGTTGGACGTATGTCTGGACCGACGCCTTTGCACCGACTGCAATCGCTTTGACCTTGCTGCCGACTGTCACCGCATTGGCGGCCGTCGGCAGCGGTGATGCCGTGACGCCAAACAAGCTGCCGGCCCGCGGCGCACCTTTTTCCCACGTATCATTCTCGGGGATGGCCTCCTGTTTGAGCACCCAGGTGTCATCCAGCTTTGTGATCGTTGCGTCGCAGGCGCCGCCATGCAGCGCGAACGACATGCCGCACTGGGCCGCGTAGACGAGGATGACGAGGTTTTGGGCCTCGCGGGTGAGCCCCATTCTGTGCGGCACATCAATCCACGTGCGCAGCTTCTCGACCGTTAGATCATCGGTGTCTTGGTCACGAAACCTCGTGAAATGCGCCTTCCAATGGTGGCCGATGATGAAGTGCGTGCCATCGTGGGGCATGTCGCCGATCAGCAGCGGGTCTCCGATCTGTCGCAGTTGTTTGCGTTCTTCCTTCTCAACGGCGACTCTGCCATCCCGCGACTGCATCGCGTCGATAGACTTCTTCAATAAAAGGTTGAGATTTTTTGAGGTCAGCAGAATCTCGAAGACAGGTGCCCCCGGAAACTCCCAGGCCAGAGCCTGCCCCAGCAGTTCTGCGATCGCCTTGTCGAGCGTCGACTGCGCGGGGGGGCGGAGCGTGAGTCCGGTGGCGAGCGACTGAAATCGGTCGGATATGTCGAGGTCATGCGACTGGTCGATGGCGTTGCTTCCGGCACTTGAGCTCAGCCCATAAGCGATGTTCACCGCGGCAACCAACTGCGCTCGCAGCGTGTTTCGCTGATTTTCAAGGATGCCCAAAGCGGTCGGCCGCGATGCCGGCGGGATATGGGAGGCATACCCTTCAAATCGATTTCCGCTGAGCACATGATCGAGCACGGCCATCCGGCCGAGGTCAATCTTCGTGCGTTCGGAGAAGAATGCCGGCACCCAGCCAATCGTCTTTGTCGAACCCTTAACCCTTCTGCATTCATCCAGCTTCGAGAGATCGTCTCGCGGGGTGTGGTTTTGTTGATCGAACGGAAAGTCGATCACGAGCTTCCAGTCGTCGGACGTATTGGCCAGTTGCTCAAGGCTCATCTCACGGACATTGCGAAACACGATGGTGGCATTCCGCGAAATGCCCCGCCAGTCGTAAAAATGCTCCTGCTCGAAGAGCGAGGCATCCTCGATTCCTAGAGCCTCTTGGAAGACGAGCTGGCGGATGATCTTGACGCGGTTGCCGTAGCTGTCCTCGCTCTGGGCACGCTCGAGGATCGTGGACGTGTCGACATCTGACAGGGCGATGGTGAGGGTTGGGTTGACGCTGTCACCGCTGACGCGGATCTCCCCCACCTCAGCAGCCCAGCCACGCATCTTGCTGCTGACGATCTGAATCTCCCGGCCGGCGATCGGCGAGAGAATGGTGCCGTGGTTGAGTGCTGCGAGCCGTTCGGCCGTCATGCCCCGCAGCGACTCCACCTCCGGCACGAGCGCCGCGAGCAGGAGCGTTTTCAGGAGCCGGTCATCGGCTTGAAATGCCCGGCGGGCTGGCTCTTTGGCTGGGAGATGTGCAAAGTATTCCTGAGTCTGGCCATGCTGGCGTTCGAGCATTGGCAGGAGCTTTGAGTGGTAGATTTTTTCCGCATTCTCAAAATGGGTGACAACATCGGTGTCGGTCACCGCATCGCCGTGGATCAGCACATCAAAAAGATCTCCAACAGGCACAAGGTCTGTGACTTCAAGCGTGTCACGCTGGTCAACGAGGAGCTGCATCAGCACCTTGAGGGCCGTCCGCTCGCGCTGCAGCACGCTGGAGACGGCCACGAGCGTTTGGATCAGGGCGGGAGAAAAGGGATAGACCTGCCGAAACATCGTCTTGTCGCCGTCCCCGGTGAGCAGCGTTTTCATCACGCTGGCCCGGACGTTTGCGGTGCGTTGGAAGGCGGCGTCGATTTCAGCCTTGGCGGCCTCGTCCTTTGGCCGCAGGATGCGTTTCTCGGTGATCACCGGCAAGTTGCGGTCAGTCAGTTCGATGGTGCCAAAGCGGTCGATGTTCCACTGGACAAAGTCGCCGTAGTTGGCCCGACTGGCTCCTGTTGTACTTACGCCGACGAGTTCCCGGAGATCCCTTTGGCGGGCAATGAAGCTGACGATGGGGACAGGCCGATTCGGGTTCTGCGTCTCCACGAGCTTGGCGAGCTTAGCCGTCTCGACCTCGAGAAAGCTGTGGTCGCTGGAGTGGGAGGCGAGCCAGAGCATCAATTCGTCAAGAAAGAGGACCAGTCCGTCGTAGCCCAACTCCTGGGCGTGACGGGAAATGATCGAGAGCCCGTCGTCGATCCCCACATACTCCGACAACACATGCTGCGAGGCTTGGTAGTGGTCCCCCAGTCCGTCCACTAAGGCCCGGTATTCGACGGTGGAGGGGGGGGCGGCGGCCGCTGTGGCAAAACTTTCCGCCGTCCAAGCCTCGTTCAGCTTGCCCCAGCCCGGCCGGGCGGTCTGCGCCTTGTTGAAGCTGGCGAAGAACGCCGCATCGCCGTAGTTCTCGCGTTCGCGACAGGCCTGTTCGATGAGTGCCGCTGCCTTATAGATCTGCGGGAGGTGGACCAGTGGCTGCGTCCGACCGAGGTGATCGACGTAGCCTTTGAGCACACCATCTTCGAGCGAGCCGGCACCGATCATGTGGTAGGGGATGAGCAGAAACTTTTTTCCGAGCATCCAGATGTTGTGCTTCTGGATGACCTCGCTCAGCTCTGGGATCGCCCTTGCCTTGGGCTCACCTGTGAGGATCAGGTGCAGCACCGCCATGAAGTGGCTTTTGCCTGAGCCGAAGCTGCCGTGCAGATAGGAGCGCCTTGTCAAAGCAGCCCACAAGCTGCTCGGTGACGACATATTCCTTGAGGGTTGTCTCGGGATCGCAGATGCCTTGGGAAAGCTTGAGAACGAATCGGTTGGCGGGCAGCGACTCCGGGATGTCGATCAGTTCGCGGAGCAGTGTCATGGTTCAAGCGTTTCAAGAGGGACTCAGAAAGAAACGAGCGGCGGTCGACGTCGGAAAGGACGGGCGAGGTTCGCTGAGTATGATACGCGATCTGCTGCCCCTTGAGGTGGGGTTGTGAACGAAGGCCAGTGGGGACGCTCACAGAGAGTGTCTTAACGCGGAACTCCATCGAGCAAGGTGGGGATCTTCGTTGCTCGAATCGCCGCGATGACCGCGTCGGAGGATTTCCACGAGTCTCCGGGAATTCGCTGGATGAGTTCACACCATACCCGCCCGAACGCCGCGATCGTCGCCGAGCCGTCGAACCGGACGCCGGGCGGAAGCATCGGTGTGACGTCTTCCGTCAGGCTGTGATTGAGCTTGAGGAGCATCCGCTCCTCAGCATTCGCCCGGCTGATCGATCGGCCTTCAAGGCCCACGGAGTGAAGGAAGCAATCGATCAGGCGTTCGCGGTCGAGATTGGGAAGGAGCAGGCCTTCGCTCAGGTCAAACAGATCCCTGTTTTTCTGGCGCTGAAGGCAGGCCCGCAGTTTGGTGCCCAGCAGTTCCTCCGGCTCGAACGAGACAATCTCGGCATGGGCCTGATGCCAGTCGCTGTTCATGGCGAACGGCTACGTTTTCAGACCGTGCTTGCTGCAATGCTCTCGCGTGTTGATCTCGATCTTGAGCTTGAGTTGCTCACCGCCTCCCGACTCCGGCGTGAACTGAAAAACCAGATGTGTCGAATGCTGCGTCTGGGTTAGTCTGCATCTCCCAAGCCATGAAAGAGCGTCGCGGACAGCGTCGATGATCCCACCCACCGGCCCTTGCTTTGTCTGCACGAGGTCGATGTCCTCGGAATACCGCAGCGGCCTGTCGAACAAAATCTTGTGAATCGCCGTACCGCCCCGAAAAGCGATCCGGCCGCGGAGGGAATCGCTGGCAAACAGGTCGCATAGCGCGCGGGAGATAATCAGGTCTTGTTCAACTTGGCGGAGGTCCGCCCATGGGGCGAACGCGGTCCACTGCTGGATATGCGATCGTGGAATCATGCGTCAATCTCCACGGCCACGTTGACGCGGATTTTCCAATCGCTATTTTGCTCATCCGCAAGGGCCAACTCCGGCACGATTGCCTTGGCCGATGGGTCGAGCGGCTTGAACGACCTCGCCTTGCGTGCAAAGGGCAAGAGTGCCCTGGCTTGGCGGGTGTGCCCGAATCGTTCCAGCAGGTAACCGAGCCTCCGCACCGACGAGTTTTCGTAGGCAAGGGCAGCCGCAGCGAGGATACGGCTATTGGCTTCTTTCCCGAGGTCGTGGACGGCCTGTGCGGCACCGTTGACACCTCCGGCGCGATGGAAATAGCGGCAGATGTCGAGCAGTGTCAGTTCAATTCCCGCCACCTTGGCATACCCAGCTTCCGTCTTCAGTCTGTTGAGCCACTCGGATCGATTCGTTTTCGTGAACATCTGAGGCGATTGAAACAGAAATTCGACATGCTGTCTGCCGAGCACGATAGGCGGAAGCTGCCGCGGTGTGATCACCTGAAACACCATCGCGGCTTGGTGCGACGCCCCATGAAACGCAGCGGCCCGCAGCAGTGAAACCCGGTAGTCGAGCCCAAGGTGGCTCATCAGCGGATCGATCCAGCGGGCCGGATCTGGGCCTCCAAGAACGCGATCTTCCGGACGGAGGATTAGATAGAAGCCTCTGCGCGGAGAGGCGAGCCGGCCGTTCTTCGACAACCGAGCGACCGCTGCCCTGAATGCCTGCGGCGACTGCCGTAGCTCCAACAAAGCGGTCGGCTGCGTGAAGAAACCCCTGCCTGCGGCAAGTTGGCGATCGGTGAAGTCTGGGAGCTGGTTCATGCCCCAATCATATCAGAAAAACAACGATTGGCAGCTTGTTTTGGATATGACTGGGGATACCGCTCGCGTCTAGAAAATCGTCCGAGATCTGAAGGCGATCGGCCAATAGCTGCCGCGAGCGTCACGTCCTCGTCGAGGCTGAAGTAGGTATAGTCGCGCGACTGGCCGACGACCTGTGCCAGCGTTGTCTTGCCGCACTGACGCGGGCCATGGATCAAGACCAGGGGCCGTCTGATTGCAATGTTGTGGGGCGTTTTAGTGCGAGGATGTTCGTACCCACACACGAGGACTGGATGCCGGCAAGGGGTAGACCCAGAGGCTCATACCCCTTCCGGAAAAGCCCGTAGCGCGAGCGAGGGAGAGTTGGCGTGCCGCATACTTAAAAGTCACGGCCAGCAACTGGCCTTTGCACTCGGCCATATTTGAGCGATGGTTTTCTATCCCACGCCCCGTCGCTGGCGCTGCGAGCTTTTCAAGATGGGAGTTCGGGCGAGCGTTTTTTACTCCGCCCCACGTTGTTTGCGGTGCCGGCTTTTCGCGCTTTTTTTACAGCTTTCTCGGCGGGTTTCTTTTCGGTCGCCTTCTGGGCGGCCCGTTTGCCCCGCACCGCTGCTGGTGGCTGCCAGACCAAAATTGAGCCTCGGGGTAGGCCTCTGGCCGAGACTTCTTCCTGCACAAATTGATCGTAAAACTCAGCCGGCCCGCCGCCGTAGGCAGCGATTGTTTCGGGATGCCATTGCCTCACCCACGGCAGCAATTCCGCAAGATTTGCCAACAGCGGCAAGAGGCGGGAATCGTTACTGCCGCCGTAGTCAGTTTGCACGAGTCCGTAAAAGTCGCCGACCGCTTTGGCTAACTGAAAATGGTCAAGACCCGCCCAAGCGATGACTGACGTGTTGTCTGGCCCCGTGACGCCCGGAAAACTCACAAACCGCTCCTTCGGCACGTCAAGCTTGCCCCGCAGTCGCCAGTAGTGGGTTTTGAGGAAATCGGCCGACGTGTATTTTGGCGGCACGGCAATGTCGCCCACATCTTTGCGCTTCTTCTCGACAGCTTGCGGGGCCGTGAGATACTCAGGATGCTCGGGCGCTAGCGCCGTGCGAGCGTCAATCGCGTCTTCTTTTCGCTGTAGATTCCAAGTCTCCTCCCACTCCCGCCGCTTGCGCAGACCCGTGTCTTTGTAGCGCAGCACCGGCAAAAGCGGCACGCTCTGGGCCTCGACAAGGCTGGTGACCAGCCTCAGCCGGTCAAATCCCACGTCGTCGGTGAAGACCTCGGCCGCTGCGTGAAAGAGCGGATCAAGGCGGACGGCATTGGCAATGTCGCCCAGTGAGACAAGCGTCTGCGGCAGGCTTTGAGTCGGCGTGCCAGCGTCGTTCATGCGGCCGTCAAAATCAAAGAGGCGTTCGAGTCGGCCAAGTAGAAATGATTCAAGCGCGACTGTCGCCTGCTCGCTCCAAGGCTGGGTGTTCCAGCGACGCTTGTATTCGGGCTGCTCGATGAGTGCGATATTGGGATTGGCTGCGATGGCGTCGAGCCGTTTTTGGATGAGCGAGGAATAGTCGGCGGGCCAGTGCGAGGGGATTTCTATGAGGGGCGTGGAGCCGTGCCGAATAAACCATGTTGTCTTGAGTTCGCCAGACGCGACGCGACGGGCTAGCACAATTTCAAACGCTCGCTCGCCGAGGGCGATGGGTGGAACCGAGCCGGAAATTGTGAGATCGGAATCGATGAGGCCGTAGAGCCGGTAGCACTGCCAGTCGAGTTCTTCTTGAAGGGCGATCCGGTCGCGGCGGAGGGCTTGCCATGTTGCGGCGGCATCTTCAAGAGCCTGCTTGAGCGGGGGCAGGTTTTGCGGGGCCGAATGAGTCGATGCCCCAGCGGCCCAGCGACTGATGACCGCGGCCGGGGCGAGAGTTGCTTGAGTGTCCGAAGCGGCTTGGAGTTTTTGAGTGAGAGTGAGAGTGAGGGGACGCGAGGCGGGGAGGGGGAACTTGAGAAGGCCGGTGCCGGTGAATTCACGAAAGTGCTCCCATTCCTCGGTTGCCAGCCCGCCGCCGATTCCCCCGCCGCCCTTGTCATGAAATGTTTGCCTCATCCAAAAGCACGCCGTCGAACTGTTGAGGATGCCGAGAAGGGCGATGTGGTCGTCCTCAGTGGCGTCGGCGGGGAGCTTGATGACGGGGGCGGACCTGTTGAAAACCTTGCCGCCACGGTCGAGAACGAAGTGGTTGTGCGTGGCGACAAAGGCGAAGGCAATGGAGAGTGGGGTGCGGAGCTTGTCAGCCGTAAGACGGCCGTACTCATACCAGTTCAATCCGCACTCTACCTTGGTCTTACCTCCGAACATCTTGTTAGTGGCAAGACAGTTGCGCGCGAGCCAAAGATAACGTAGCGCAGGCTGGGTGCGATCATGTGCCATTGGTTGAAATGAAGAGGTATATGGAAACACTGCCTCGTCGACTAAGCCTTGCAGCCAATCGCGAATTGCATCTCCTACGATCATTGGCCGTGCGAAGGACGGACTTATTTTAGTAGCCGTCCATTGTACGAACCGGCGGGTTTTGTCTGCGCAGCGTGAAGCGGGCTGCGTTTTGGCAGTTGTCGGATGGGCGTGGGCCTCCGAACTTTGGGGCCGTGAGGCGTAGCGTGCCGAG
>Ga0105051_10003432_pt1 | contig 19251 bp, 29 predicted proteins | sample FRY02_FD_78383 | JGI IMG/M metagenome (GOLD analysis project Ga0105051, IMG submission 78383) | Freshwater microbial communities from Lake Fryxell liftoff mats and glacier meltwater in Antarctica - FRY-02 (megahit assembly) | ecosystem: Environmental > Aquatic > Freshwater > Ice > Glacier... | reverse complement strand
TATATTTTCAACTCTAAATAAATCAAAATAACCTTGTTTATCTGAATAAAACTCTTCTCTTTCTGGGTAACATTCATCGAAAAACTCTTTCTCTGTTTGATTAAATAATCTCCATGGATGTGAGTGATATCTAACACCATCACGTTCAGATAATTCCTTATATTTTTTTCCCCATTTGGGGGAACTAGTTATGTTTTCACCTCTAAATAAATCAAAATAACCTTGTTTATCTGTATATAAAATATTATCTGGGTAACATTCTTTGAAAAACTCTTTAACTGATTGATTAAAAATCACCCAAGGACCAGAATGATATTTAACACCATCTCTTTCAGATAATTCTTTATATTTATCCACCCATTTCCTATTACTAGTTATGTTTTCAGCTCTAATTAAATCAAAATAACCTTCTTTATCTGAATAAAACTCTTGTTTTTTTGGGTAACATTCATCGAAAAATTCTTTTTCTGATTGATTAAATAACCTCCATGGTTGTGAATGATATTTAACACCATCACGTTCAGATAATTCCTTATATTTATCCATCCATTTGTAACTACCGCTTATATCTTCAACTCTAATTAAATTAAAATAACCTTGTTTATCTGAATAAAAATCAACACCAAGCAATTGTAATGATTCTCCAAGAGTTGTCATCGCATACCTATCATTTCCACTGATAAGGTTCTCATGGTCATCCGTAAATATTCTAACCAAATCCAATGCCATTAAGTCAGATATATTACGCCTTCTTATAATATTACCTTCGGTGTCAACTTCACCAACAGCACCACCAACAATCACATCATCTTCATCACCTTCAATGCGTTCAACTCTTGGCATCGTTATACCTCTAAAATTAGAACCATTAAAGTTGGTAAGGTTTTCAGTAGCACCAAGCATAAGCGCAGCTGTCATTATATTCATCGTATACTCTGGCATACCCTCAGCATTTGAAGTAACCTTTAGATATAATTTAGGGTTAGGATTGTTAACATCCTTACGAACAACCCTACAGAACATTTGATAAATCAAATCAATATTATGTGTCATCGTAATATCAATCAAGTTGATGATTTTCTTATCATCATAACCTTCTCTCGCTCGATTAACCACACATAAGAATTCAAATTTACCTTCCTTAAACTTGGTAATGTTATTTGAGCCAATATCGTTTTGTGATTCAGATACTTTTACGTTAATCTTAAATAATGATGAAATTATCTCTTTAACTTGATTTGCTTGTTCAATGCTACGACACATTATAAGTGTTTTACCGAACTTTCCTTCTTGTATAAGCTTACGACCTTCAAGGACACAATCAGCTGTCTTAGATAGTGTAATACCGTTTCTAAGTGCTATATTTCTAACAGCACCTATGATAACATTATTTATTGTTCTTTCAGTATCACCAAGTGAAAATTTTGTATCTGATGAGACATCTTGGTTTTGATTATAATCAGCGTTTGTAAAACCATAAGCTGAACGTATAAGGTCAAATCTAACATCATGGAAGAATTCAAATCCAACCATATCCATACCAACTGTGTTAATATGGTAAGGTAGGTCATTTTGGTCCTCAGCTTCATTATTCTTTCTAACAAATTTTGATGGTGTACCTGTAAGAAGTAGTTGAAACTTAGGTTCTACTTGTGTTACGATACGTGAATAATTACCGTCTTCAGCTAGAACGTTGTGATGGGCTTCATCAGTAATAATGAGGTCAAAATTACCAATAACATGTTTTATGTTTTGTGGTATCATAACTTGTATTCTGGCATCATAGTTATAACCCTTTTGACCAGACATTATCTCAATATCACTTTCATTGAAATATTCACCCAAACGCTGATAGAAATTTTCTTTAAGAACATTGGTTGAATGTGCGAGGATAAGAACACGGTTAACTTGCTCAGATTCAATAAGTCGAATCATAGCTTCAATCGCCATTTCAGTCTTACCAGAAGAAGGACAACTACCAAGAACATAAGGTTTATTTATACCAAAGTTATTAAGTATATCAATAACAATAGTTTCTTGATAACCTCTCATTTCGAGACGTTTTTTTAATTCGAGTGTTGATGTAACCATATGGTAAAAATACTAGTTTGAACTTCTTAAATCTTTTTTTAATAAAACATCTAAATGGTCCCACATTCGTTTACCATCAGTTGGGGTGTTCGCAAATAACGAACGCCTAAATTCACCATATTCCTGACTATACATCTCAACTTTACCACCGTGTTCGATATTGGCAATTCTATCAGCTAATTTAATTATAATAGCTGATGGGTTACTAGCGATTTTGGGTAATGTTTTTAGATGTTTTTCATTTCTATCACGACCTAACTCGTCAGTAACACAATAAACCATTTCAGCTACATCAATACCAAAATACTTTTTTACCTTGTTGTAAGATAACGAGGTATCTTCAATTATATCGTGCAATACCCCAGCGATTATAAATTTTCCAGAAAACCCAAACCGTTTAATCACATCCACAACATCATCTAAGTGTTTATGGTATGGAAAGATAGAATCGTAGGTTTGATTGCCGTGCGCTTGAATGGAAACCATTCTAGCTTCTTTGTAGTCTTTATCTCTATAGGTCATTATTTTTTTTTTACAAACTTACAACTTTTATCTTGATAAAACAAAAAAACCCAAAATATTTTGGGTTTTTGTTAGTTATTCGTTATGTTCATCACAAAGAGTCGTATGCCAACCATTGGTTCTTAATTTCCCTTCGTTTCCACATTTTTCACACGTATAGTAAGATAACTTTTCATACTTGCTAATGATTTTATAGATATCTTTTGGTTCGACAGGACTTTCTGTTGGTATTTCTATATAAAACCTAAGACCACCAAACTTTTCTTTAACTTGAGTCACATTTTTATCCCAACCTATCGCTATAAGCTCATCGATAAGGTTCTTAACCAAAGGAAACCAACCTTCACTGATTTCGAAAAAATCAGATGTTAGTATTGGCCCCTTTTCGGGTTTCCAAGCTCTTACCAAACCACCTATACTTTCTAGGTATTGATTAAACTCTTTTTTTGTCATGACCAAGTTATTTTCCAAGAACCCCCATAAGTAGCCTCATCAGAACCACCATAAAAACCCGCAAAAGAGATACCATCGTATCGAGCTCGGTTTTGACGATATTCAGTTTTAAAACCCCTAGCGTTTAATTCATTTTTAACGCTATAGCTAAGTAGTTTAACACTGACTGAGTTTTTCTTTGTACAAACCGAATCTTTTATTCGTGTAAGAACATCAAACAATTCGTTTTCAAGAATTTCAACCATTTGTTCCTCATTTTTTTTCTTGGCCCACTCAGCATTTACTTCTGGATATATTTTTTCAGCTTCCATATCTATTTTTTAATATTTTAATTGTCGTTGGTGATTGATAAACCATATCCTCACCACCTTGGAGAATTAATTTCTTTTCACCTTTGGTTATAAAAAAATTCATCCCCTCCAAATGCTTGGTCTCTTTAATTAAAATTTCTGGGTTACCAGACATCAAAATAAGACCATGTTTTATAGCTAACGCTTGTAAATCCTTGGTTAGTTCTGTATTATATTCCATGATTAAAAAATTAACAAATAAGGTACAATTTTTTCCTATCATAATTTGATAAGAAAACGTTTACAGATTCTATTTTATTTTCGGCTAAACCAAAAAACAACCCACTAAACATTTGTAATTCATTCTTCTTACAAACGTTAAACACTTCCATAGCGTAGCGTTTTCTCTCGTTAGGTGTTATGTTTTTAGGTTTTAATTTTTGAAGTTCTACCCAAGTTAAATTTAATTTCTCGTTTAATTTGTCGTAGTTTTCTTTTAACCTGAATAACTCATTCTTTCTTTCTGGAAAAACAGCGGCAAATTCTTCGATTTCGTTGGCCACTACGATTTCCATTATATTGTGTTCAGCTGATTTGCCTTTTAATCCATGTACAGCAACATATGCTGGGTTCTTCACCTTTACACGATTGAAATTCGCATCAACCACAACATAACCTTCATCATGCCAAACCATATCTTTAAAAGTTCGTAATAACCCACCAACGTTTGTAACACCCAAATCATATGCTTTAACACATGGAACACCTATTGAAGAGGAAAGTTCATTTAATGATTTAAAGGAAACCTCATTAAGGTCTTGCAAATTTCTTATTGTCAACATCGTTGCAGATGATTCACCGTGTGGTTTAACAACAATATTGTATGGTGTTGTTAATTCAAACACGTAAGTGTATCCTTCAGTAAAATATGATGGACTAACACCATATTTTTCATAAAGTGTTACCCAAAACAATTCGTTGAAGGTTGTACCACTTTTATTGTTTACCTCTCCCTCACCTTCGGCTGTACCAGTAGTACCAGCATACCATAGTTTTTTAACCCAGTCAAAATAAACGTGACATAATGAACCATCTAATTTCTCAAGTACGTGTGCGGTATCCCAGTCAATCTTATGTGCGTTACCTTCTTCTGAATTAAAGAATTTGGTAAAACTCATAGACATAACCTTCCAAGTATCTTTTTCCAACACCAAACCACGACATTCTTGAACTTCTTTGTTCGCCATGTTTGTTGGGGATGATAACTGGTCATATTTTAATAAAACCTTATGCCCATAATCTCTAGTCTTTAAACTAAAAACTTTGATTGCTTTTTCAAGACCGTTTTCCAACAAATATTTTTGTATTGCTAACATCAGATTTTATATTTTTTACAAATGTACGAAATATAAATGTAATCCCCAAATTAATTTTGAACTACTGAGAATTTTTTAACTATTGAACCATCATTGAACAGATAAATCTTAATACCTGCATAATCCTCAGGAACTTCTTGACCTGTTAAGTTATAAATTTTAACAACCTTCAAGTTATTACCGCCATTATTTCTCATAACAACAATAACATCAAACGCTTGTTCTGACCCATTGTAATCTTTTTGAATTAATTTATAATAGGTAATCAACGATGGGTTTAAATCAGTAAAGTAGTATATATTTTTGAAATTTGAGGTACCAGAACCATCAACAAAACCAATTTGAGTAAAGTTAATCGCATCACCGCTACTTTCAATTATGAACTTATCGTTATTTATTTCAGAAACTGTAACCCATTCTAATTCGTTATAATCCACAGCCGCAGCCCCTTTAAATGTTAATAAGGTTATTGGGAGACTTATAACACAATCAATACTAAAGTTAGCTATATCATAATAGTAGACTTGTATTTCTCTATTGTTATCCGCATCTCTTCCTACATATGTATTAGAAATATCCAACATTATAGGGTGTTGTTCGTCAGGATTTAATTGTTGGCCAGTTAAATTAGGTTTAACCCATCTAAGCTTTGTTGAGTCGGTTCTTAAAACGAACCTAAATTGGGTTATATTTGAGTTGAAATTATAATCTGGTAAAAAATCAATAGTCCCAGTATACCAATCTCTATTTTGCCAAACATCGTTCTCTTTGTATTGAAAGAACAACGTATCGTAATTTTCTATTCTACCACTTATTGGAAACGAAACAACAATAGATGTTTGACAGTTTTCAAAAGAATAATTTGGACTTGTTATTGATATTGAGGTATCGTTTAAATAGGGTTCATTACCTAGATTAAATGAAGCATAAGAATCAACATCATTAAAATATAATTGAACCCCAGCACCATTTGTGAAGACCCAATCCGTAGTTGAATTAAATTCCTCAATCAAAGGTAAATTCTGAGAATTAACACCGCTAACAATCAAAAAAGTTATCAAAATACTTATTAGTCTTTTCATACCAATAAATACAAATGGATACTGAAAAGACACTAAAAAAAACCAGATTAAATTTAATTAAATGTGGTCCCACCTAGAATCGAACTAGGAACTAATCTTTAGAAGAGATTCGTTATATCCGTTTAACTATGGGACCGCAATGTATTTGAGTTATGATGGGTCTATTTGTCCCCCACCTTTTCTTATTTTCTTTATTAACTCATTAACGATATCATTTATATCACTATCCTTATCGCTAGTTTTATCACCTTTCAAAAAAGAAATCATATCACTATCGGTTTTACCCATTTCAGTTAAAATCTTCTTAGCTGAAAACATAGAAGAAAGATTACAGAATTCATACATATCTTTTTCATCCAAGATAATCCCAGATATCATAATCAAAAGACCACCAGCTTGTGTGATGCGATAATCACCTTCTTTTTGACCTTCAGTCATTAATGATTGGCCCATTTCCAAGAATTTAGAACTTAGTTCTAAATGTCTTTCATCTAATTTTTCATTTTTCATGTTACAAAGTTACTTATTTTTTTATTACTTAACAACTTATTTACTAATATAATCAGTGGGTATTCTAACATTAAACCCATATTTTTTACCAATACTCAACAATCCAAGTTGAAAATCCTCACCAGATGATAATTGTTCATCAATATAATCATCGTCAGAATGCTTCATATAGACAACTATCTCTTTTTCCCCGCTAAACCAATGCTTTTCTTTACTGATTTTATCATACAGTAAATTCACACCATCATACGGGGTTTTATTTACGTATTCTTTAATCTCCGCTTCTAAATCACCTAAAAAAGTATCATAAACATATTCTACTTTCATATCGTTTAATGAATCAGCAACCATTTTGTTGTATTTACCAAAACTACCTAAAATCAAACGTTCCATCGGCAACCACTGAACTACATGTGGTTCATTATGATTTATCTCACCATTATATTCAGCCAAATAAGTGTAACCCATAAACCCTTCCTTATGGATAGCAAACACCAAACGTAAATTACTAACGAGAAGACCTGTTTCCTCGTATGTTTCTCGAATAGCAGTATTCATTGGGTCATCTTCGTCTTGTTCCTCCATTTTACCCCCAGGAAGCCCCATATCAAAATGGTCGTCTTTTCTAGACACACCCAAAACCAAACCATCTTGGTTAATCAATACAACTTGTGCAGTTATTTTCATTTTTCTTTTAATTTGTTCATTAACTCATCTCTTAACACCAAATAATTTCTGTCGTCAAAAGTTTCTTCTGGTAAATCCTTAAATTCTTCCTTCAAGTAATTAGCTTCAGTGAAATCAACTATTTTTTTATGTTGTTTTATTTGTATCCCAAACATCAGAATTCTAAGGGCATGAAATACACCAACTTTTGATAGTTCCTCCCATCCACCCTTACCCCGCTCAGAAGCTCTATACCAACTCGCAGATGATTTTTCAATAATCTTATTGGCTAAGTCTTTTTCGTTGAACTTAGACATCCCAAAAGGCCATTTAGACACTATTGGTTGCGATGGGTCTAATGATAAACATTCTAGGGCCCCTATTTCATAATTATTTATCGCGTCAATAAAACCACTTCTAGAAAACAAGATTCCTTGAACACTTCTATCCTTGGAAGAAATTGCGTTTTGTTTAAAAGCACCAGATTTTAAAAAGCTACCTTTGGTTACGATAATATAATCATAATCAGAAATCTCAGTAAAGGTTCCGTAAACTCTAGACCCGTATGGGTAAATAGCTAAAACTTCTTCATCAATACCCAACGCTTTTAAAATTTCTTCAGCGGTCATTTTTTAGATAATAAGGTATTTGGGTAATCAATAATAACCATCCCGTTTTCACAATAAGTCACGGGGAAATATGTTCCACCGATATTTTCAATAGTCTCTGTGTTTATCGTTATGGTGGAACTATTTAAATCTTTTAATTTTTCTAACATAGACCTAATCAAAGACACGCCAGATTTAGTTATCGCATCTCTTTGTTCTAGTATCAAATTAGCTCTAACACCCATTTCATTGGGAGATGTTTTCCCTATTGACTCAACCATAAGGATTCGTTTTTTTTTCAATTTCTTTATCTTTAAACATACCTTTCCCTAAGTTAACATTCGAAAACGAATTTACTGAAGCAAATTCATGATTTAAGTGTTTGATAACTTCCTCCATCATAAGATAATCTTTATCACCACATGATTTAATTAAAAGACCCAAACCAGCAGCTAACAAATGCGCTGTCTCTTGTTTTGTTTGAGTACCCAACACTTCAGTTGGTAATGTCAGAAAAACATTGGTCATATTGGTTTCAGAATCATGAATAGCTTCAAGTTCCACCATTAATCTTATTTTTGTCATATTGTTTTTATTTTTATTTCAGTTACAACACCTGAGATGTTAAATGATTTAATATCTTGCCATTTGGTAATTTCCTTACTCATCGCTGGTTTACCTTCTGGGCTTACAGCTAAAGTTACATGCGGGATTTCATTGATACTTCTAAAACCTTCAACAGCAACAGCCATCGCCATATCAGAAATACCAACTTTATTAACCTTTAAAGTAACTGTTTCACCCAAACTAGTCTTATCTTTCAACTCACCTAATGTAATAGTCATATGGTGAGCAAAGATTTTCCAATCTTTCGGTATAGGAAACGGGTATTGATTTGAAATTAGGGCATTATGTGAATTCACATCCAAAACAATAGCTGAAAATGAAACACCTGATGAGGGTTTAAGTTTATAAAAATCTTTGGATTCCAAAACCTTGTTAAGGGTTATTTCTCCTTGACCACTATGACTAGCCATCATTTCTTTAATCTTTTCTAGCGGAACACCGTGAGTGTTTCTTAAAGATAATTCTTCAGCTGTGATTCCACCAGTCCCAACATCAACAAATTGAATATTAGATTCAGAATACCCCATTTCTAAAGCAGCCTTAACATAAGCTTTGGACTCATTCATTTTGATATTTGTATTATCAATTATCACTGGAGATTTAGAATTTTTCATTGAAGAAATAGCTTCACTCAAGTTTTTAGAATGAGCACGACTAAGTGGTAAGAAATCTTTGGTTTCAATCATTGATTTGAAAAATTCACGATAATCTGCTGATTTTTCGATAACCTCATCAGTTGAATGGATTACACCTTCACCAATAAGTGATTTAGCTTTTGTACTTTTTCCACTACCTAGTTACGGCACCCCTCTCATGATGATTAACACCTGAGAGGGGCGACTTATTTCTACGTTTAATATGTTTTTCATAATGCAAAGTTACTGATAATTTTTGACTTATCCAAATTTATCAAAATAGCGGGTATCGGCATAATCACAATAGATAACTACTAGATATACGCTGGTATAAGGTAGTTATATGCAATGTTACGTTTGTACTTCCATAAAAGGTTCTGGGAAAATAATTTTTATTTTATCATATAATTCCATAAGTTTTTCAACTGGATTATGGTCAAAGTTTTTATCATAACCATAATTCACATTAGCAAAAGCATTAAATGATTTAGGAAGTTTCCCATATTCTTCACCAAAAAACCATTTAACTCTTCGTTGGTATTCAAAACCGTCTTCTGTTACTGGTTGCATCCCATTATTATTACCAAAAAGATATTTTTTAGAATACCATTTTACAACAATCTGATGCTTATCTATGAATTTATTGTTTAATTCGAGATATTCTTTTTCTCGTTTTTCGTTTAATTTTTTGTTTTTATTCCAAAACATAATTTATTTTTTACTAATTATTCACACTATTTATAACAACAAATATTTACCATTCGTAGGTTGTTTAGTGGTTAACCACAGCATATAACAGCACCTACACGCAATTTTTGTGAAAAACAAAAACCTGCAAGTGTAGCTGCAAACGTTATATGCAATGCTACGTTTGTTCTTCGTATTGAGTTTCATTGTAACCTTATTTTGTTTTATTTTTCACTAAAATCCTTCTTACCACTAAGTGTTACCCCAAGTATTTTACCTTCTATTTGTGTCCCATTAACTAAATAAATTTTATAATCATTTAATTCATTTTTAGTTAATGTAATTGATTTTATTCCATAACCTTCATGTCCAATTACTAAACTAATAGAATTTTCCTCTTTATATATTTCTTCAACATACTTTTCTAACAAATTATCATCCAACCCACCCATAGTATTAAATGGATATATGTCAAATTTGTACTCATTATTATTAATTTTTATATTCACAATAAATGGTTCATTATTGAATTTACCTGATATTTGAATACCATTATCAAAATATAAATCAACACCACTTTCTGAATCATATTTACCACTAACAGACTTAAATGGGAAATATTTGTTAATAATATTTAATTGTATAATTAATGTTTTTTTTTCAATATCTAAATCACCAGAAGAAAAAAACTTTACATTATTTGAATACTCCATATTTTCATTTAAATATTCACGTAGAGTAGTTGCTATAAATTTTCGTAGTTCCATAATAATAAATAGTTTAATCTATATATAAAGATTCAGTTTTTAATTTACCACCACAAAAATAAAACAAAAAGGCTTCTTTCTTCGTATGTGGTTTAGTGGTTAAACCGCACAGCATATAACAGCAGCTACCCAAAAGAGGGGGTTTAGTGGTTAATTGAGCCTTAGTGCTTCGTATTCCCCTCCTTCGGGTAGCTGCAAAACGTTAAATGCAAGTTTGCAGTCTAACCCACCCGAACGAAACTAAATCCTCAACCGAATATTCCATAAAAGGGACAGCATACCCTTTTAAACGCAAATAGTCAATTTGACTTTGTTGAAAATTTTGATAAGAATAACCTTCGCCAATAATAATGCAATGCTCTCTTTCGTCATCTGTGATTTTTGAAATATGTTTTAATACTAGTGGCGTTGCATCTCTAACATAAATTCTACCTCTATCACCATTATTAACAAAATATCCATTAACTAAGCAAACATCTGTGTTCCAAACTGAATTGCCAATGCCCTCAAAACAAACGTGGCTAAATTGATACATAGTAAAAAACCTGCATTTAACATCGGCTTGACAAGATTGGGGGTTTTGTTCTTTATTCATCATTTGTACTTTTAATTAACATTAGTAATAATTTGAGCGATTGTGCTTTTAAGTCCCCAACCTCGCCAAGCCGAGAACCGTTATGCTCCATTGCTACCATTTCGTCTTTTAATAATCTTCGGTGCGAAAATATAAATGAAAAACGCTATCGTGAAGTAAATTGAAAACCAACATAATTGCCATTTAAGGTTATCTGTTGGATTTGTTGTTATTTGTGATGTCAATATGCAAACCATTAAATGTGGTGCGAATAATAGTAAGAATGTTTTAATTACTTCATATCTTAATCTTTTAATTTTTTCGTTTATCTTTTCCATTTTATTTTGTTTGTTAAATTAAGTTTCTACTATAAATCCACAACGAGAGCATAACAGCAGCTACCCGAAAGAGGGGTTTTAGTGGTTAATTGAGCCTTAGTGCTTCGGTTAATGTTCATTGTTTAATTCAAAATTTGTGCTTCGTATTCCCTCCTTCGGGTAGCTGCAAAACGTTAGTAGCAAGTTTTAAATTTCTTTTTTTGCCACCGCACTCTTTGGTTTTTTCAAAACCACAAAAGGTTTGATACTCCCCAAAAAAGAAAGGATGAGTTGTTTCGTTTTCTTCCTCATACTAATATCCTGCTCCAAACAAACTTTCTCAAAGTTTTTGAAGTCGGCAACTTCCAGTGCTGTTTCTACTCTTTTCATCCGTAAATTATTGATTTAATTAGTGCTTCAAGTTTATCTCCGTTTGTTGTGCAGAGCAAACAAACTTCTCCATTATTACCACCAAACCACAATTCTATTTTGCCAGTCTTTTGATAACGTAAATATGTATCTCCTTCAATTGATGTTAAAGCATCAGAGGATTGGAAATATAATTGTTTATCATCTTTAAAATACTTATATAATGCTTCTTGTGTTGTCATTGCTTTAATTTATTAATTGTTTCTTTTATTTGTGTAGTTGCACAAGCAGTTCCAAAACTAAAACCACCTTGCGAAATATGCCCTTTTGGAATTTCTACGTAGTAGTTGTTGTCTGTATTTGAAAGTTCTAACCACTTTGCTTTTGATGGATTTAGAACTTCATTGCATCTTTCACATCTTATAATTTCGTTTTTCATAATCTTCGTTTTCTTATTTATACGGTAAATTTACGGAATAGTTACGTAACTACCAAATAAAGTTATTAACACCCACCGCACCCCACCAAAAAAGAAATTTAAAACCAGACTACTAACATGGTATAAAAGCCATTGAAAAAACGGCTCTTATACCCAAAACGTTATATTCAATTTTAAAAATTTTATGAATTTGTTTTATGGTTAGTAATCCACACATCGTAAATCATAATGTTTTCATCCAAAAATTTTTCGGCAGTCTCCTGTCTTTTTTTATGAAATTCTTTTACTCGCTCATCAAGTGATTCTAACCTATACATATATTTCAAGTCTTTATCGTATTCCAATAAAAATTCCTGATATTTATAAATCATAACTGAAACTTTATTACCATCTCCAGCAAGTATTGATTCAGCACCTTCAAATGAACATAGTTTAGCAAAACCATCAGTTATACTTTTCATATATTGTTCATACTCTTTTTGATATTCTTTCATTTTTATTTGTATAAAATTTTTTAAAACCTAAATATAACAGCACCTAACCAAAATTTTTGCGAAAAGCAAAAACTATCGGTTAGCTGCAAAACGTTATGTGTAAGTGTTACGTTCATCCTTCTAATCAACATTTCGGTTGAAAATTTTAAAAGAAAAAATCACACACCAATTATCTTGGGAATGTAACAACACGATGTATCCAACCATGCACCCAACTACCAATCCAAACATTTACTACTGTAAACCCTTGTTTTTCCAATTCATCTTCCAATAAAGAGGTAATATCAACATCATATTGATGAGAATACCCTGCTGGTGATTTATCTTCTATATTATATCTGGTCGCTATTTTATCAATCCAAAAACCAAAGGCGTATTTTCTTCTGTCACCATATGCGTTTTTATTTGTTAAAAACACAGAGTCTTTACCTAATAAAAGCTGCAACATAACCAATGTTTCCTTTTCAGTTTTGATGTTTTCTTTACCTTCATTTAGAAGTTTCCCAAAGTTCTTAACTTTGTTTATTTGTTCTCTAATTTCTTTGCTCATAGTTTCCTTTATATATAAATATTCAAAATTAAGTAATCCACCCTCTTTTTCTTTTAAACTTTTTGTTCAGTTCTCCGATTAAACATTCTACCTTAATAATCCACACCGTCTTTATTAGGGTCAAACGCTTCCATTTTCTTGTTTTTATTTTTAGCTACCCACTTTTCATAACTTTTCGTTTCTCGTTCTTTAATTTTACTTGGTGCGTGTTTTCCACAAAACCACTCATCACCCTCAAAATACTTGGCATTACACCCACATTTTTCGTCTGAGTATCTATTTATCATGTTTTGCACTATCTCCCTACTGGTGTTGTTGTTTACCGTTGTAGAACATTTATTCACTTCCTTCATATCTATAATTTTTATTATATATAATACTAAGAACCTATGTGATTAACGTCACCGCTTATCGTAGAAACCGAATCTTCTACACATCCACACTCTACATCACCAGATATTGTTTGAATACTACCACCAACATCACCAGTTACACCAACATCACCACTTATAGTAGATATGTTTTTCACACTACCTGTAACTAAAACTTTATCACAAGCATCTACTTTCAACTCATCAATATTTCCATCAACCGAAATATTTATCTCTTTACTATCTGGTGTTACATCTTTACCATCTATAACTACTTTACCATTTGTTACTACAATACTATCTCCCGAATAACTATTGCCATTAATTGTGATTCTACTCATCTGTATATTTATTTTAGTAATATCGATTTATATACCATTTAGTAAAAAATCCTGAACAGGTTCAAACCATCTATCATAAATAATGTGAGAAAACATATCGCTTCTATCATTAAAAAATATAAATGCAAGTATATATATCGGTATTGCAAATATATATGTGAGTATTAAGACAACCCAAGATACAGCGTATAAAAGTCTAAATACAGGGTTTGCTATACGTTTTAAAACGGTATATAACACTGTATCACCAAAAGTGGTTTTTTCGTTTTTCAATTCAATATTTTTCATCTTTTCAAGTTTTGTGTTTTAATTAAATTTTAGTGTTGAGAAACGACTCTACGAAGAACGAAATTCTTATCTGACGTAATTTCACCGATAATAACATCATTAACAAATCCTAACACCTCATACTTATAACCTTTTGGTAAAGAATCCTTCCAGTGATTTAGTTCTTTAGAATCAGTTTCCATCAACCACGTTCCAGCATAGCCGTAATTTTTAATTACAAAGTTTTTAAACCGTTCAGGAACGTTTATAAAATATAATTCTTTCTCTTCGACATCAATTTGTATTTTCATCTTATTTATTTTTGTGTAAGGTCCAATATTTTGTTGGATATCTTCTATATTTCTTTCCTTTATATAAAACATCATAATATGTTTCATTCTTATTGTTGAAAACATAATTAACAACATCTAAAATTTCCATCTTTAGTTTATTTAGTAATCAAAGGTATGAAAATTTTTTTAACATTCCAAATTAATAATTCAAATTTAATTCTCCAGAAGCAAAAGAGCTCCATCTGTTAATGTAAGGCCATTAACGTTTTTAAGGCACCACCTTAAGTAACCAATATCTTTTTTAACAACTTCAGAGAAAACGATACCTTTATGTTTCCCGAAAGGAAATTCAGTGTTGACATCAACAATATCATATTTCTTGGTAATCTTAAATTTGGGTTTGTCTTTGGGTTTGGCCGTTTTAGATACCACTTTTCTAACGTAATCATTGGTACCCTTTAATTTTATCATATGAAGCATAATTTTAGCCTCATCAACAGCGTCAGGACCAGCTCTATGTTCTTCAACATATATTGGTGAACCATCTTCCACTAAAAAGTGATTATAAATTTCTTCTACTGATGGTTTAACGGACCTATCATTTTCGTTTTTAAAAACGACATAATTTTTAACCGCTTCCATTAAACATTTGGTCTTGCTAAAATTAAAACCGTTTCTGGTTAAAAATCTATAATCAAAACTCAAATTGAAAGCGACAGTATCATAAGCTAAAAAAAGTTTTTGTAATTCGTCAAAATAAACATCCAAGGAATCAGCTTTTTCAACATCCTCAAACGTTAAATTAGACTTGGTGAAAATCCAAGCATCTTTATGAAACTTTAAATCCCAATATTTATCTTTAACCACTTTATCAAAAACCAATTCGATTTCTTTGGTGTCTGTGTCAACCAACGCAGCACCGATTTCAATTATTGAGTCGGAATCAATATTCAACCCAGTTGTTTCAATGTCAATAACTAATAATTTCACAATATATTTTTTTTCCCAAATATACTGTTATTTTTTAAAAAATACAAGTTTAATTTGATTCAACACCCAAAACTTTGATAATTGAAGGATTTAAAACAACTATATGAGTTAAATTTTCCTCACCACTAATCATACTATTCAAACCCTCAATAATTATAGAATCATAACCTAACCTAACCATATTTCTAATATACTCAACAGGGTTATTTCGATAAAAATCAATCCAGACTTGTTGGAATTGTTCATGAGGGTTATCATTATACTCGATAGCACCCTTAGCCGCTACTTTATAACCAATCATTGGGTTTTCATGATAATTTTGAGCATCTTCTTTCCAATGTGGAGCTTGTTTTATTAACCACTCTATTTCTTTTAATGAAGCGTTTTTATTATCTTGTGTGGAAACCGATTTTTTGATATTTAACTCAACAGTGTAAATGTTTTCACCGTATGACATAGCGTTTTTTAAAGATGTTGTAAAATAAATCCCAGGACCTTCTTGGTCGTTCGCCTCTTTACCCCCAACAAATTCATCACTAAAATCCTTGATTATCGTTGAGCTACCATGATACATTGTGTATGTTTTACCAGCTTGCTGTAGACTTTCCCTGAGTAATTTTTTAATCATCAAATTCATATATATTGTTTTTCTTTGAATTTATCACGTAATAATTTTTTCACTATCACAGTCTCAAATAAACTCATTTGATTTGAATTTTTTAAAGGTTCCTTGGCTTTCGGTTTATTATTTTTGTGAAGAGAATTTAATAAACTTGTATCAACCCCGATACTAGACAAATAGTCAAATTCGTCATCTATATCTAATGCGTCTAAAGATACGTTGGTTGATGCATACACTTCACTAGTGACTGGTAAATAAGTCATCATAAATGTTGCGTCATCAAAATCTTTGCTAAAATCAAAAATAACAAAAACGTAACCGAGTGAAGCGTAATCATTCCAATAATTGTCAGAATCAGGTTGAGAAAAACACCACGCACTAGTACAACCAATATCTTGCATCGATTCATAATCATTCACCTTTACAACTAAAATATTTTCAGAGTTTTGAATCAAATCAGCGTTAATGTATTCTAAATTAGCTATTAAGTCGTCTTTACTGGTTTCTTCACCCCTGCTATTAAAAGCGAATGAATAATGGTTAGCCATATCAATCATTTGGTCTAATGAATTTTTACTAGTAAAAATTTTTCCCATTAGCATTTGTCTTTTAGCATCATCTTTTGGTAAATTTGTTAAACTATTATTTAAGTCACGAAATTTATCCCCCAATATTTGAAAACCATGTTCATTAGATTCTGGTTTTCTAATAACATTTTGTAAGTTTCTTTTCGCTGTTGATGGAAGTTTATTTAAATTTAAAATAGCCCGACTTCTATTTTTAAGACAAGAAAAAAGGTCTAGTACATGTACCCCTCTTTCATTTGTTAAAGCCGTATAATTATTTATATCATGAACCACGGGTAAAACATTTTTATCATAAGTTTTTAAATAACTATAAAAATCACCCATAAAAGTAATTGTTGTTACAGAAGTTAAAGTCTCTGACCAAATTTTTGTTAAATGATATAACCAATCAGCCATGATTCTAGTGAATGAATCCCCTTTGGTTATTGATAAAACAAATTCTCTTTCTTCTGGTGATAATTTACCAGAATTAAAAAAAATTTTATCAGCTTGCTGTAGGTTTTCCCTAAGTAATTTCTTAATCATCAAATTCATACTAATAAATATTTTGAATTTGATAAAAAGTTAATGTATTGATTATTTAGCGGAAAACTGAGATACCGACTCCCATGCGGCTATTAACCGCATCAACAATTTAGCAAATTGCGCCCACACCTTGTAGGTAAATTTTCCATTTAGTACACCACCTAGGATTCGAACCTAGAAACCCATAAAGGGAACTGATTTAGAAGACCAGCGCAATATCCATTTCTGCCAACGGTGCATTTAGTGATTCTGATAGGATTTGAACCTACAATCATTGGTTTAGGAAACCAAGGCATTATCCAGTTATACAACAGAACCATTGTGACCAAGAAGGGAATCGAACCCCATTAATGTCTTTGTACACTCATTGAGATTCAAACTCAAATTTTCGGTTTCGTAGACCGATGTCCTGTTCAGTTGGACGATGTGTGTATAGTGATTTTACTAATATTCGAAACTATTTACGTCTATAATAGTTACCAATATAATTCTTCTCAATAAATCGTCTTACTTGGGTATGACTTAGTTCTAGTATGGTTGATACCTTCTTAACCCAGTTTCTTTAAACTCCCCATCAAATTTTTGACCTAAGTAATACCCAGTTAAAAAGTCATTTCCTATTTTTAATTTTTTCATAAACCATTTTTTGTACCTCTAAAGGGATTCGAACCCATATTTTCATCCGTTATCACGCTCTCGTTTCGAAGACGAGGGGAATATAGAGGTGTTTTTAGTAGCGATAGTTGGATTCGAACCAACGGGTCCTTGTAGGGACAACGGATATGAGCCGTTTGCAATGGGCCTCTCTGCCATATCGCCATGTAATTTGAGGATTGTGAGAATTTTGAAATCTCGACCTAACGGTTAACACTCTTTTGTGTGAAGCTAATCATCACACGTAGCCGTTTGCTCTGCCTCTGAGCTAACAATCCATTATTTTCTTAATTCTTCATGTATTTCAATATGACAATTTGCACACACCATAATACATTTATCTACTTCTTTTTTTAATCTTTCAAATGAATAACTTTTACCACTAATATTAAAATCTTTATTATTTGGGTTTTGAACACTTAGAGGGATTCGAACCCCCGATTTCAGTTCCGCTACCCTTATCGGTTTCGAAGACCAATGGGACTATAAGTGCATAGTTGTGTGTACGAGGTTCGAACTCGCTTGGCTATCCTTATGAGAGACAGCTCTTTTCCACTAAGCCACGCAGTGTCATTAAAATATCGCCAGTTCTTCCACTTATTTAAAAGTTGTCCTATTGTTTCTGCAAGTCCATTACGACTGTTTGGAATATTTAATTATTTTCTCCCTTTAATCCAACCTTCACCAATCCATTTATCAAAATCTTCTTTTTTTATTTTTTTATTTTCATTATCATTTGTTATCCAGCAAGTACCATATTGTGAATTCAAATTCCCTTTCTGTTTAATACTATTAGCTAAACCAATCGATTGTTTAGATTTTTCACTATGTTTTTTATTTGTAAATCGTTTACTCTTTAACATTTTACCATACTTAATATTATCCAACATTATCTTTGTTATTCTTTCTAAAAAACGTATTCTATATTCTAAATCGTTTTTTATTCTTTCACCATGTGCTTTACCAGCACATTCTGAACGATGCTTCTGTTGTTCAACACTAATAAATCCACCACTACCTCCACCCATAAGATTCATACAATTAATATCCGTAATCATTTCTGGTGTGATTACTTGCTTCTCTGCTTCAATCAATAACTCTCTTGTTCCAAAAAACTCTAGTATCTCTTTATTAAAATTAAGTATACCATACTTACGTATGCTTCTTCTTAAGTACCGACCGCTTCCCATATACCCATCATCTAAATTAGATGTGCTATGCATACCTATGTAATATTTGTTATTTATAAGATTAGTTGTCTTATAAATGTAATGTATTGTTTTTTGTTTCCTTGCCATATATCTATTTTAATATAAATATACGACAAGGTACAAAAAAGTAAAGGGCGGATAGTACAGGATTCGAACCTGTAACCCTTTGATTAACAATCAAACGCTCTCCCATTATAGCTAACTATCCATTTTAAATTTTGTAGGGAAGGTGGGATTCGAACCCACGTTTTCAACTACCGCTACGAATATACAAGATATAAGCTTGCCTCGATACATCCCCATTTGGTCGTGACGGTGGGAATCGAACCCACT
>Ga0105051_10003411_pt1 | contig 19337 bp, 14 predicted proteins | sample FRY02_FD_78383 | JGI IMG/M metagenome (GOLD analysis project Ga0105051, IMG submission 78383) | Freshwater microbial communities from Lake Fryxell liftoff mats and glacier meltwater in Antarctica - FRY-02 (megahit assembly) | ecosystem: Environmental > Aquatic > Freshwater > Ice > Glacier... | reverse complement strand
TAATCTGAATGTTCAACATCTGGACGATATCTTCCAACGCAAACATCAAAAGAAAATGTCCCGTAGATTCCGCAGATTTTCTCAGAATAAAATCGGCGATAGATTCTCTATTTCCTCATTTCGGAGAATTGTCCAAAATCTTGTCTGCGTGATCTACGGGAAACTCCTTCTAATCTGAATGTTCAACATCTGGACGTTCCCTTCCAACGCGAAAACCAAAAGAAAATGTCCCGCAGATTCCGCAGATTTTCTCAGATTTTAATCAGAGTGAGATTCTTTTCACACCGCAGTATGTAACTAAATAGCCCTCAATTTGATAAACGGTTTCGGATTATTTGAGCAGATTTATACCTTTGCGCCTTATTTCCAAACCAATATCTATTTAACATGCAAAGAAAGTTTCATTCGTTCTATGCTGCAATCGCTGTCGGACTTACATTCGCAAGTTGCGGGGAGCCCGAGCCAGAGGTTGTTTCATCAGTAGTTGATCCGATAGAATTCTCTTATGAAGGAGAGAAATTCGCAGATATCAACGTGCTTCGTTATGAAATCCCAGCTTGGGATAGTCTTACAGCCAAACAAAAAGAATTGGTTTATTATCTCACGCAGGCCGGATTGGCTGGTAGAGATATTATGTGGGACCAGAACTACAAGCATAATATACATATTCGCAAATCACTCGAGAAAATTTATCAGGAGTACAGTGGAGATAAAACATCTGCTGATTGGACAGCATTTGAAAACTATCTTAAACAAATATGGTTCTCTAACGGAATCCATCATCATTACTCCAGTAATAAGCATATACCTCTTTTTACACAAGAGTACTTTACTCAGTTGTGTGAAGCAACAGGTACAACAATCAATGAACAAGCTCTTCGCGCTATTTTTGATCCAACTTTCGACGCTAAAAAAGTTGAACAAGATGGAAAAAAAGGATTAGTAGAAGGTTCAGCAGTGAATTTTTATGGAGATGGAGTAAGCACTGCAGAAGCTCAAGCTTATTATGACGGAATCACGGATAAAAAAAGCAGAAATCCAATTTCTTACGGATTGAATTCAAGGTTGGAAAAAGACGCTTCAGGCAAAATTGTAGAAAATGTTTGGAAGTCGGGTGGACTATATGGTGCCGCAATCGATCAGATTATTTTCTGGTTGGAAAAAGCGGAAAAAGTAGCTGAAAATGATCGTCAAGCTTCAGGATTTCGTAACTTGATTGAGTATTATCGCACAGGTAGTCTTGAAACATGGGATATTTACAATATCAATTGGGTTAAAGAAACACAAGGAGACATCGATTATATCAATGGGTTTATTGAAGTATATAACGATCCACTCGGCTACAAAGGAACTTTCGAGAACATTGTTCAATTAACCGATTTCGACGCCTCTGCACGTATGAGCGTTTTAATGGAAAATGTTCAATGGTTCGAAACAAGTTCACCAATTATGGAGACACACAAAAAGCCAAACGTAACTGGTGTTACTTACAAAGTAGTAAACGTAGCGGGTGAAGCGGGTGATGCTTCTCCAGCCACTCCAATTGGCGTTAACTTGCCAAATGCTAACTGGATTCGAGTAATTCATGGTTCTAAATCGGTAAGTCTTGGCAATATTGTTGAAGCTTATGATAATGCTTCGGGAAGCGGAATGTTAGAAGAATTTGCCCATGATCAGGAAGAAATAGATCGTGCCAAACAATTTGGTTCTGTCGCTGGAAAACTTCACACTGCATTGCATGAAGTTGTTGGTCATGCATCAGGGCAAATCGAAGAGGGTGTAGGAACTCCAAAGGAAACTACTAAAGAATATAGCAGCACTTTGGAAGAAGGTCGAGCCGATCTCGTTGCCCTTTATTTCATGCTGGATCCTAAATTGGTTGAATTAGGTTTGATGGAATCACTTGAAGTTGGAAAAGCAGAATATGATGGTTACATACGAAATGGACTTATGACTCAATTGCGTCGATTGAAAACCGGTGAAATCATCGAAGAAGCTCACATGAGAAATCGTGCATGGGTGAGCCGTTGGGTGCTCGAAAAAGGTACTGCTGATAATGTAATTGCTCTGGTTCAGCGCGATGGCAAAACCTATTATGATATTCAGGATTATGACAAGCTTCGCACACTTTTCGGTGAGCTTTTAAAAGAAGTGCAACGAATCAAATCTCAAGGAGATTATGAGGCAGGTAAGAACTTGGTCGAGAACTACGGCGTACAGGTCGATCCTGCTATTCATGCCGAAGTAATCAGCCGATCAGAAAAACTCAATATTCCAGCTTATTCAGGGTTCATTAATCCAGTTCTCCTTCCCCAAATGGATGAGAATGGAAATATTATTGACGTGAAAGTAGAATACGGTATGAGCTTCACAGATCAAATGCTCAATTACAGTAAGAACTACTCTTTTCTCCCTGATTACAATTGATAGACTTATATAATAATGCGAAAAACCCGGAGATGTCTTCGGGTTTTTTCTTTGCAAATTGTAGTGATAATTGGCGAAAGCTTTTAGTACCTTCGCTATAACAACCTGCATGAATAATTCTTTAAATATTTTGAATGCCTAGGCCTTTTTTTCAAAGACTCGGCGCCGATTTGTATGTTTAAGTTTTTATTCGGAACCAACACTCAATTCCAACCTAAGTATGATTCGAAATTCTACAATTGCATTTTTAACCACTTTGTCTTCTTTGATGTCCTTTGCTCAAACACCTTGCGTTGGCGGGTTTGCAGATGGGTTTCGATGCGATAATGTTACTTTAATGAGTCATCTCTCATTGGATGATGTCGGCGGAGCACAAAACGGAAATGATTGCTGGGGATGGACCTCGCCGCAAGGAAAAGAAATTGCCATTTATTGCAAGTCAAACGGCACTTCCTTTGTCGATATTACTGATCCGGTAAACCCTATATATCTAGGTGATTTACCGAGTCATACAAGTCCTAGCCTTTGGCGCGATGCTAAAGTTTATAATGATCATGCATTTATCGTGTCTGAAGCAGGCGAACATGGAATGCAGGTAATTTCATTGACCCAAATGGATAATGTTGTTAATCCACCAGTTTCTTTCACGGAAACTGCATTTTATGGGGCTTTCGGAAATGCTCATAACATTGCTATTAATGAAGAATCAGGTTTTGCTTATGCTGTCGGAACTAATACCTTTAATGGTGGTTTGCATATTGTGAACATTCAAGACCCTACTCAACCAATTCTTGAAGGAGGATACGCTGAAGACGGCTATACCCATGATACTCAGGTTGTAATATATCACGGTCCTGATGTTGAGCATACAGGTAAAGAGATTGCATTTAGTTCTAATGAGGATTATGTAACAATTACTGACGTCACTGACAAAACCGATTGTGAAATGATCAGTACTGAAACGTATGAAAATGCTGCGTATATACATCAGGGTTGGCTTACGGAAGATCATCGCTACTTTTTGCAAAATGATGAAATTGATGAATCAACCTTCTTTTTTGCAACGCGAACTCATCTTTGGGATATGATCGATCTGGATAATCCAGTCTATATAGGATACCATGAAAGTCCTGAAATCACTTCGGATCACAATCTTTATACAAAAGGAAATCTAGCATTTATGGCTAACTATTTATCAGGATTGCGAATTGTAGATATTGCAAATCTTGGCAATGGTCCGCTTGAAGAAGTTGGTTTTTTTGATACTTCACAAGGTCTGAACTATCCGGGTTATAGTGGCTCTTGGAGTGTGTATCCCTATTTTGAAAGTGGAAATGTTATTGTATCAAATATGGATAACGGTTTATTTATTCTCCGTCCTGATGAAGAAGTACTGAACTTAAATCATTCAGTTATTGAACCTTTAAAGCTAAATGCATATCCTAATCCTGCTAAGAATATTCTTAATGTAACTTGGAGCCAAAACATTGATTCTACAATAAAATTGATGAATTTAACAGGTCAAGTTGTAGCAGAGTTTCCTACTATGGGATTGAATGGAAAATTCAGTCTTGATATTTCTAAAATACCATCAGGTATCTATATTTTGATGTCTACAGATTTAACTATTTCATCACAAAGAATAATAATAGAATGAAGTATTTTAAATCATCGCTAATTCTTGCTCTTTTGGCAATAATCAGTTCAGCAAAAGCTCAAACACTTTGTGATAATGGATTCGCTGGAGTATTTCCTTGTGAAAATGTTGACCTGATGGCATTCATTCCCAATGCAGAAATGCAAGTTGGTAACAACGTGAATGATGTTTGGGGATGGACTAGTCCCATTACAGGTAATGAGTACGTATTATTAGGGGGATTTGAAGGTTCTGCATTTATCGATATTACGAACCCTGTAATTCCTGTATTTGTTGGATTTTTACCAAGTCATACGGTTGGAAGTTTATGGCGCGATATTAAAGTTTATAATAATTATGCTTTTATTGTAAGTGAAGCAGGAAGTCATGGATTGCAAGTTTTTGATCTTTTTCAACTAGATAATATTGATATTCCTCCTGTTACGTTTTCTGAAAGTGCTTATTATGACGGTTTTGGGAAGGCTCACAATATTGCTGTTAATGAGGAAACTGGCTTTGCTTACATAATTGGTGCAAATACTTTTTCCGGTGGATTGCACATAGTAAATATTCAAGATCCACTAAATCCTGTAATTGCAGGAGGATTTGCTCAAGACGGCTATACGCATGATTGTCAAGCTGTAGTCTATCATGGCCCTGACACTGATTATGCCGGAAAGGAAGTTGTTTTTGCTTGTAATACGGATGCGCTTACCATCGTTGATGTTGAAGACAAAACAGACTGTTATATGATTTCAACCGAAGGGTATGAAGGAGTAGGATACACCCATCAGGGTTGGTTAACGGAAGATCATAAATATTTTCTCATAGGTGATGAACTAGACGAAATCAATCTTGGAGGTGGAACTAAAACATTTATTTGGGATGTTCAAGATTTAGATTATCCCATGATGATTGGAATTTTTGAAAATGACGTTCTTTCCATTGATCACAATTTGTATACCCTCGATAATTTCATTTATCAAAGTAACTATCGCTCTGGACTCCGCATTTTGGATGGTGTAGATATCGAAAATCATAACCTTTATGAAATTGGCTATTTTGATGTGGATCCAAATTTAGATGAAGCGTCTTTCGCAGGATCTTGGAGCAATTATCCCTACTTCGCAAGTGGAAATATTCCGGTAACTGATATGTATGATGGATTATTTATTGTAAAACCCCATTTGCTCAACCTAACAGAGGATTTCGTTTCTGTAGAGTGCGGAATTGATGAGGCCGTTTTCAGTGTTGATGTACATGCTGCATTGATGGGTTCCTTTATTTTTGAATCTTATGATTTCCCCGAGGAAATCAGTTTTTCAGGCTCATTGCTAGCCGCTCCAGGACAGGCGGAGGTTAACATTCAGGGATTATCTTCTTTAACTCCAGGCATCTATAATTTCACCATTCAAATGATATCAGAATTTGGTGTTTATGAACTTCCTGCCTCTTTGGAAATTGTAATTGTTATGCCCGAAACTCCAGTTCTCACTTCACCGGATGACGCAGCAGAAATTTTATTCGGTTCAGATGATTTCCTTACTTGGAATGCTGTTTCTGGCGCTATGGAATATGTAGTGCAAATTAGTCAGGACTCCGATTTTAGTGCTATTTATTTTGATGAAAATACTGGAACTGAAACTTCCTTTTCGCTTGATGCAAATTGGAACCCTGATCTTTTAGAAGGAATATTTTACTGGCGTGTTTTAGCAATTGGTGCCTGCGCAGAAAGTGAATTGAGTACTCAGCGTAGTTTCGTTTGGCTATTCTCTTCCATTGCCGAAAGAGCTTTGTTAGAATTAATTGATGTTTATCCTAATCCAAGTGATGGGCTTATCACTATTCAATCAGAATTGAATGAAACCGAACGCTGTTCATTGTTCAGTGCAGAAGGTAAATTGATTCAAAATATGGTCATCAGCAAGGGACAAAATATTGTTGATCTCAGCACATTGGAAAAGGGAGTTTATCTCTTGAGATTTAAAGCTGGAGCTCTTCGTTTGATTCGGAATTAACTTTGTCTCGATAACGATAGAATATACTTAAGGCGGAACCGGCAATCAGATGCCAGATGCCCCACCATGCGGCAACTGCTGCCATTTCTTGATTTCCATCAAAGAAACCGAAAATGATTACCAATGACAGGCCGGTGTTTTGAATCCCAGTTTCTATAGTAATTGTCCGTATTTCTCGCTTTCGTAAACCTGCCACTTTTCCTGCAAAATAACCCGATAAAAAGGCTATTAGATTATGCAGTAAAACGGGTATAAACACTGTTGGAAGTATGATCATAAAAGATGATCGATGTTTCCAAACTGCGCCGAAAATGAAGAGCATCAATATAAAAATCCCCAAAATTTTCATGGGCGATTTTAATCTATTAGCCAGTATTGGAACGTATTTCCTCAATAGAAACCCAAATCCCAGAGGTAATAGCAAAATCGCAAATAGAATAGGGACTATATCGGTTAATCGGAGATCAAATAACTGAACGTATTCTGTGAATGGTGACCAATTTGCAAATAATGCAAATCCAAATGGCGTAACCAATACAGCAAAAATACTGGAGAAAAAGGTTAAGGCTACTGAGAGAGCCACATTACCATTGGAGAGAAGTGAAAAGAAATTAGATACATTTCCACCCGGACATACTGAAACAAGTAAAAGTCCCAATGATATATAAGGACTCAAATCGGCCAGCCAAATGAAGGCCAATGTGAGTAAAGGCATTATGATCCATTGAGAAGCTAAGCCAATGCTCAATGAAAAAGGCTTTCGTCTTATAGCGGGTAAATCCCGAAAATCTAGTCCCAACGAAACAGCCAACATGATCAAAGCCAAGGCACTATTCAAAAGCCAAAGCGATGCAGGAGCTAATATGATCTGATGCTCTTCCAGATGATTTATCGAAATTGATTAACCATTTTAATAGTTTGAACAGCTTCTTTTACGTCATGTACCCTGAGTATGTTCCCGCCTTGAAGTAAAGCTATCGTATTTAATACGGTACTTGCATTTAGGGCATCTTCCGCTTTAATTTCCAAGAGTTTATTAATCATGGATTTACGACTTATTCCAACAAGTATAGGCAGTTCAAATGCCGAAAACAAATCCAGTTTGCGCATCAATTCCCAATTCTGATCTAAGGTTTTCCCAAATCCAAAACCAGGATCTAGAATAATGTCACTAATGCCTTTTTGATGACAAAGGCTTATCCTTTCAGAAAAATACTTGAAAACACTACCAAATACATCACCGTAATCCGCAAAACCACTCATTTCAGAAGGTTTTCCCGGTGTATGCATTAAAATATACGGAACTTGTGAGCTCGACGCCACATCCAATATTTCTGGATCAAATTGAGCCCCCGAAATGTCATTTATCATGTCTGCTCCTTCATTAATGGCAGATCGGGCCACGACTGATCTATAAGTGTCCACAGAAACTAATATTTCGGGAAAATGCTTTCTTACCGTTTTAATTGCCCATACAACCCTATTTCGTTCCGTTTCTATATCTATTTCTTCCGATCCGGGACGACTCGACATTCCGCCTATATCAAGGATCCAAGCACCATCAGAATACATTTTACCGGCTATATTAAGTATCTCATTCTCAGATGATACCCTGCTATTTGCATAAAAAGAATCCGGAGTAATGTTTAGAATCCCCATTACTTTAGGCTCCTCAAGCTGTACTATTTCTCCCCTGATTTTTAAACTCTTTTTCATCACATAATTATTGTCCACTCCAAACATTCAGTCTTTCTCAATCTATTTCTCACCCTGATTCTTTAGTATCTTGCGCATGCCAAATTTATCTTTTCCATCCATGCAGCAAACATTAAAACAGTACGATCAGGCTTTTGCTCCTTGTAAAGATATCTTTATGAAGAAGTTACACGACTATGGTACTGCCTGGCGCATATTGAGAACTTCTTCACTTACCGATCAGATATTTATCAAAGCCCAACGAATCCGAACACTAGAGGAAAAAGAGAAATCGGAAGTAGGAGAGGGCATTTATCAGGAATTTCAGGGTATCGTGAATTATGCCATTATGGCCCTCATTCAAATCGACCTCAAACCTTCGGATGAAAAAGATATGCCTGCTCAAAAAGCAAATGCATTGTACGATGCGTATGCCTTTAATGTGCGTGAATTGATGGCTAAAAAAAACCATGATTATGGCGAAGCATGGAGAAATATGCGCATTAGTTCTCTCACCGATCTTATTCTAATGAAACTGCTCCGAGTGAAGCAAATTGAAGATAATCTAGGCAAAACGCTCATTTCTGAAGGTGTCGATGCAAATTATATGGATATGGCCAATTATGCACTATTCGCATTAATTAAACTCGATGAACTCAATTCAGAATCGAATGTGTAAAAGCATTTTTTCTGCTCAAGTGTTAAAGACTAGTTAATCTTAAATTTACCTGATTTTCGCCTTTTAATTTAGCCCCAAATATCTACAACTATGAATTTATTGATATACATCTCGCGCATTCTTGTTGGTTCTCTTTTCATTGTTTCAGGATTGATAAAAGCCAATGATGCTCTCGGATTTTCGTATAAACTCGTAGAGTATTTTGGCGGAAAAGCACTGAATATGACCTATCTCGAGCCTTATGCGCTTGAGCTCGCCATTTTTATTTGTATAGCAGAAATTGTACTCGGACTTGCAGTATTAGTCGGTGGAAAATCTAAACTTACCGCGGCTCTCATGATGGCCATGATTCTATTCTTCACTTGGCTTACATGGTACACCGCTACCTGTGATCCATTTGCCGAAATCACAGTAATGCGAGACGGAGTTGAAATGACTGAAACAAAAGAGTGCGTAATGGAATGTGGTTGTTTTGGAAATGCCATCCCATTAACGCCTTGGGAATCTTTCTACAAAGATTTGGTGCTATTATTCTTCATCACCATTGTCTTTTTTGCAGCCTTTTTCAGTAAAAAAATCAATTTCAATACTTCCAAGGAAGACCTCTATATATTGCCGGTCTCCCTTCTTCTTATTACTGGTTTTAGTGTACTCATGCTCGATTGGTTATTTCCTATTGCCTTCACATTTATTATTTTTGGGGTTTATCTAGCAATTAAAAAGTTCATGCCCGGCCCACGGGCTGAGTGGTTCACTGCAATTGGCGCTGCATTAGTTTGCGGAATATTTCAATATTATACCTTAGTGCATTTGCCTCTAAAAGATTATCGTCCTTATGCCATCGGATTGAGTGTTAGAGAAGGAATGATGTCTGCCGAAGATTTGGGCAAGCAACCCCCTTTAAATGCCGTAGAATATACTTTTACGAATATCAAAAATGCTAAGGATACCATTGTACTCAGCTCCGATTACCTCGAACAAAAGCTTTATTCAGACTCTTCATTTATAAAGAAATATGAAGTGAAATCCTTCGAAGGAAAAACAATTGAATTAAAAGCAGGATACGTACCTCCAATTACTGATTTCATGCTCGAAACTTTTGAAGGGGAAGATATTACTCAAAGTGTTTTGGAAGACAGAGGAATTTTATTCCTGCAAATCAGCTATGATTTAGAGCATAGTGATAATGACTATCAGCAAGAAATAAATGCTTTTGCAAAAGCAGCACAAGATGCAGGTCATCGTTTCTTTGGAGTAACTGCTTCCTCTGATCAAATAGCGGATACATGGAGGCATGATCATCAAGCGGCATATCCATTTTTGCGAAGTGATGAAAAAGTTCTCAAAACAATTATCCGCGCAAATCCGGGAATCGTTATGATGAGTGATGGAAAGGTGATCAATAAATGGGCGGCTTGTGATTTACCTGATTTTCAATCCCTGATCGCGAAACATTCGCGTTGATAGAATGCTTCGTATTCTGATTAATAAATTGTTCTATTCTTTCACTGTACTTCTCGGTGTTGTTAGCTTGGTGTTTTTTATTTTCAATCTCAGTCCTGCTGATCCTGCACGACAAATTGCCGGCCAAAATGATTCAGAAGAAGTGCTGGCTGCGATTAGAAAGAATCTGGGATTAGATTTACCTATTGGTACTAGATATTTACTGTATTTAAATGACCTTTCTCCAATTTCAATTCATAATAAAATCGACCATGAATCGCCTTCGTTTTTATCCGATGAAAAATACAGTTATTTTAAATTATTCAATTTTTCTGAGTCGGCTCTCGTTTTAAAATTCCCATATTTACGAAGATCCTATAAATCAAATCGGCCTGTTGCCGAAATTATTGTATCTTCATTGCCAGGCACTGTAATTCTGGCTGTTTCGGCAATGAGTTTTGCCTTGATCTTCGGTATAGCACTCGGCATATTTACAGCATTAAGAAAAGGTAAACCAGAAGATCATTTGAGCCTTTTTATTTCCGCTTTGGGAATGTCTCTGCCTTCTTTTTTTATGGCAATTCTTGTGGCTTGGTTAGGTGGATTAGTTTGGTTTGAGCAAATTTATTTCCCCTTGATGCCTTTTGTTTTCATGATTCTAGTATTGATTCTTTATTGGTTTAAAAGCAAAAATTTAAGTCCTGCTATAGAAAAAAAATGGACGAAATATGCTATAATTGGTTTCACTTTGGGATTGCTCTATTGCCTTTTACCATTGCTTCTTCCTGTATCGATTCATAAGTTCATGCCTTGGGCTGATAACTTGATTTATTTACCCGGAACAGGTTTACCGATGACTGGAAGTTTGTACGATATCGATCCATGGATTGGCGTCTATCTTAAACCTGAAAATTTAATTCTTCCAGCTTTAACTTTAGGAATTCGCCCACTTTCTGTAATTGTTCAACTTACCCGAAATTCACTGCTCGAAGTATTGGATAGTGATTTTGTTAGAACAGCAAAAGCTAAAGGATTAAGCCCCTTTAGAGTGATTGTTATTCATGCTTTGAGAAATGCATTGAATCCCGTTGTAACAGCTGTTTCAGGATGGTTTGCATCATTGCTCGCAGGAGCTGTATTTGTCGAATTTGTCTTTGGCTGGAAGGGTCTTGGACTTGAAGTGTTCTCCGCTTTGGAAAAAGAAGATCTACCAGTTGTAATGGGGGCAGTTTTAATTATTGCCTGTACTTTTGTTTTAATTAATTTATTGGTAGATATTATCTATACTTGGCTTGATCCACGAGTTCGATTAAATGCTTAGTTATATCTTAGCTGCAGCATTTAATATTTGAATAAATTTTTTGGCATTTTCATTAAAGTATCTTTTTGTACGATAGGAGCTAACCCATTGAATCCCCTGAATTGCATTAGTTAAAAATATTTCATCCGCAGCCAGTAAATGTTGTGGAGTAAGATTGCATTCATAAACTTTAATTTTATTCTCTAGTGCTAGATTAATTATTTGCATTCGCATCACCCCGCCAACGCAACCATCATCCAGAGTAGGAGTGTAGAGCACCCCATTGCTAACTATAAATACATTTGAACTGCTAGCTTCTATTATATTGTTTCGATCATTCTGAATTAAACAATCATCCAATCCTTTGTTTTTAGCGCTAAGACTTGCCATAACATAGATTTGGCAATTCAGTGTCTTATAAATGGATAAAAGGTTGATTTGTTTACGAATATCCGGGTAAATATCTATAGATCGGCCCTGTTGATTCAATGTGTAAATATTGTGTTCAACGGATTTAGCCTCTATAAAAAAATCAAATGTTGATTTTTCGGGAAGATAAAAGCCATCCCCACTGCGAGTAAATGTTATCCGCATCCTTCCCCCTTCAAAAATTGAATTCTCTTTAAGTAGATAGTGGATAGATTGCAGCAGTGAATCTTTGCTGAAATCGTCAGGAAGGATCATTCCTAATGCCTTGGCGGTTTTCAGAATTCTCTCAAAATGAGCATTATAAAAACATGGCTTACCATCAAGAATTCTGATCGTTTCAAAAAAACCATCGCCATAGTGAAATCCTCGATTGCTAATTTTTACTCCGGGCAACTCTGCCGAAAACAACTCATTATTTGCAAGTATGAATTTCATGATTTTGCTCTGATAATTTTAACGGCTTCCAATAAAGATCCATTTACAGGAATTTGTATCCCCTCTACTCCGGCTGATTTAGCCGCTTGAACATCGCGTCCCTTATCTCCAATCATAAAGCAAAGTTTAGGATCCGCTTTATACTTGGAAAGCCCTCTTTCTAATAGTAAACTGCCGGGTTTTCTGCTTAAAGACTTCCCTTTTGATTCATGATGTGGGCTAATCCAAAATTCTGAAATCAGTACACCTTGATTTAAGCAGGTTAATGCAAATGAATGATGAATTCGTTCCACTTCCGCCAAAGTGTATAGGCCTTTAGCCACGCCCCCCTGATTTGTAACGATCATCAACAAAAAACCCATGGAATGAAGTTGCATTAAAGCAGGAATAACATCAGGAAGAATTTCAAACTCTTCTAAAGAACAAGTATAATCACCCGGGTCACGATTAATCACCCCATCACGATCTAGAAACACAATCTTATTCATTGCTTGCAAAAATAGTCTTTGCCAATCCAAATTTCACAAAGCCTAACTAATTAGAATAACCTCTAAAGGTGACCATACTATATAATAAGGTATAGCCTAAATCTCAAATGCACTTCAACCTAGGCAATGTGACTGCCATTTTCAATTCTTCTTTCAGGTTGAAGCAATACCACTTCACCATTTAATCCTATAGCGCCTAGAACCAAGCACTCCGACATAATATTCGCAATTTGTTTCGAAGGCAAATTAATGATGGCCACAACTTGCTTGCCAATTAACTCATTAGGGGAGTATAGGATGGTAATTTGGGCACTGCTCTTTTTTTTGCCCGCCGTTCCAAAGTCAATTAACAGCTTTATAGCCGGTTTTTTCAATTCTTGGAAGATACTAGCTTCTAAAATGGTACCTATTCTCAAGTCTAATAAACTAAAATCGCCCCAACTTATGATTTCTTTCATAAAAATGTTCAGTGAATTAAAAAACAGAAATCTAAAATCAATTTCCAAGTTTGGAAATGTGTAACCTATTCATTTCAAATAATTAAGGTCTCTAAAAATCGGTTTTTTATGGTGGATTCACAACGCTAAAACGAAAAACTTATCGACAATTTTATGTTTCTCAACCGATTTGACATTGAATTCATTTGTATATATTCTTATTTCGTCTATCTTTAGGGCTGCCTTAATAAATTACTGATGCCAAAACGAATACTTACCCTGTTGTTATTGGTGGGCTTGTACGCCCCTCTAACAGCCCAAATTGACTGCTATCCTTTTGTAGGTAAAGCAGCTTTTGTCCGATCTACAGTTGGTCATCCATGGGATGATTTCGGGGTTAATACCCTCGCCAACTTGAACAACTTAGACGATATTTTTGGTGTAGGTCAGTGGTCTGACTTGCGCTATGAAACGGTCGACATTAATTTCCTGCTGGATAACCATAGCTTTATCTATTGCGAAGGTGGTGATGACAACGCGCAGGAAATGGAAAACTTCCTGAACATTCACTTGCCTGTGATGGAAGATTGGGTTGCCGAAGGAAATCGTCTGCTCCTCAACTCCGCTCCTAATGAAGGTAATGGAATGAGCTACGGCTTCCAAGGTGGTGACGGCGTAGGTGTTCAATTGGTTTACAACGGTGGAGCGTCTCTGAATTTCGATGCTATTCCTGTTGACTTAAATCACCCGCTTTATACCGGAATTGTCGCAAACTATTTCGACGGAAACTACATGGGCCACTCCGTTATTCAAGGTGGCGCAGGGCTTGTCAACATCCTTAGAGCTGCTGACAATATCAACGAAATCATGTTGTGCGAAACAGATTGGGGTGCTGGTAAAGTACTCTTTGGTGGTTTAACCTTACCATGGTATGAAATGGTCAATGGTTGGGGACCTCAAACAGATTTGATGGAGTTTGGATTCAATGTCCTGTTGTATGCTTCTCAAGGTGATATCGACTGTCCGCCGGATTGTGCTGGTGTCCCTGGTGGTGATGCTTATATCGACGAATGTGGTGTTTGTGTAGAAGGAGACACTGGTCTTGAACCTTGTGTTTTAGGATGTGTTGATGGTGCTGCTTGTAACTATGATGCAGGAGCAACTGTTGATGACGGAAGTTGTGAATACATCGTTGACTGTGCAGGCCTGTGCGGTGGTAACTCAGAAATTGATGCCTGTGGCGTTTGTTATGATCCGGATGGACCAGAACAAATTGTTGCTAACTTCTTCTTCACTGGTTTATTTCAATCTTTCACCGTTCCTTTTGGTGTTGACTCCATTTATGTTGAAGCTTGGGGCGCGCAGGGTGGTAAATCATCTAGTTGTAATGGTGTGAATGATTTCCAAGATGATGGTGGTTTGGGTGGTTACTCACGCGGACATCTTTTGGTTGTCCAAGGACAAACTTATTATATCTATGTAGGCGGACAAGGTTCTATTAATGGACCTTCTGGTTGGAACGGCGGTGGTGGCGGTGGCCAGTATGCCGGCGGCGGAGGTGGAGCCTCTGACGTTAGAGCTTCTATAGGTGTGCTTGCTTCAAGAAGAATTGTTGCAGGTGGCGGTGGCGGTGGCCAACGTGGCTGTACGCTAGATTATGGTATTGGTGGTAATGGCGGTGGCTCTGCTGGACAAGCGGGTGTTGCTCTTATTACAGGTGTAGGTGGTAACGGGGGTGGCCAGGTTTCTGGTGGTGCTGCTGGTACTGCTCCTTCAAACTCTGGTACTTTCGGAAATGGTGGTAATACCCTTCAATCGCACGTTGCCGGTGGTGGCGGTGGTTGGTATGGTGGTGGATCAGCTTACCGCGCTGGTGGCGGAGGTGGATCAGGATACCTTGGTGGTGTTGTACTTGGTGCTACTACGGCTGGACAAAATGCCGGTAATGGTAGTGTGCGTTTTACTTACAGAATTGAATTCCCTATCTGTCTTAATGACTGTAACGGTGACCTTAATGGTACCGCTTATTTGGATGATTGCGGTATTTGTGTTGAAGGATTAACCGGATTGTTACCTTGTATACCTGGTTGTGTTGATGTTGCAGCTTGTAACTACGATCCCGATGCAACTGCTGATGATGGTACTTGTGCTTACATAGTTGACTGTAATGGCCTTTGCGGTGGGATTTTTGTTCAAGATGCTTGCGGCAACTGTTACGATCCTAACCAAGGGATACCTTATTGTGTATTAGGTTGCGATGGTGTTCTTTACGAAGACCCTAATCTATTGCCTGTTGTTGACTGCTTCGGAATATGCGGCGGCAATGCTGTAATTGATGATTGCGGAATTTGTGGCGGTGATAACTCATCTTGTACTGACTGTGCAGGTGTTATTAATGGTAATAGCATTATTAATGATTGTGGTCTTTGTTATGACCCAACTCTGATAGTGCCTGATTCCATCACTTTCAACTTTACTGGTGCATTGCAAAATTTCACCGTGCCTAATGGTGTTTCTCTTGTAACTCTTAAAGTTTGGGGAGCTCAAGGTGGTGATTCACAAGCTTGCAATCCTAATCCAATTCAAACAGATGGTGGTTTAGGTGGATACAGTGAAGCAAACTATAATGTTATTCCCGGACAAATCCTGCGCGTATATGTTGGTGGAAAAGGAAACTCTAATGGTACAGCTGGATGGAACGGTGGTGGATCTGGCGGTCAGTTCGGTTCTGGCGGTGGCGGTGCTACTGACATTAGAACTACTGTTGGTGTTCTTGCTTCTCGTTTGATTGTTGGTGGTGGCGGTGGCGCTGGAAACACTGGTTGTCCAAATGCAGGTGCCGGTGGAAATGGCGGTGGCTTTAATGGAGCTGTTGGTACTTCGTTAATCGGAAATACTGGAGGCGGCGGCGGTGGCCAAGCTTCTGGTGGTGCTGCTGGTACTGCTCCTTCTCAAGCTGGTAGCTTCGGAAATGGTGGTGGTGTATTTGGTCAAAATATCGCCGGTGGCGGTGGTGGCTGGTACGGTGGTGGTGCTGCATTCCGCGCTGGTGGCGGTGGAGGTAGTTCCTATGTCGGTGGTGGCCAATTGGCCGTAACCATCGCTGGACAAAGATCAGGTAATGGTCAAGCTCGTATAATATATACTATCGAACCAGAATGTGTATTAGGATGTACTAATCCTATTGCATTTAACTTTGATCCTTTAGCAAACGTTGATGACGGTTCATGTTTGTACGCAGGTTGCACAAACCCTGTAGCCGCAAACTATGATCCAGGCGCCACAGAAGATGATGGCTCTTGTATTATCGAAGGTTGTACTTTCGATTGGGCTGCTAACTATGACCCTGCGGCTACGCTTGATGATGGCTCTTGTACTTGTTCAGTTCTAGGTTGTACTGATCTTACTGCTTTCAACTATAATGCAAATGCTACTCAAGATGATGGTTCTTGTGTTCCTGTTGTAAATGGATGTACTGTTGCATTGTCTACAAATTACAATGCTGCTGCAAATACTGATGATGGATCTTGTATCCCAATGGTATTCGGTTGCACTAATCCTGCTTCATTTAACTATAACGCAGATGCAAATACAAATAATGGTGGGTGTATTCCTTTCCAACCTGGTTGTACTGATCCTGCAGGGCTTAACTTTAACATCTATGCTAATACCGACGATGGATCGTGTATCCTGAGCGTTAGTGGTTGCACTGATGGTTGCGCCTTGAACTTCGAGCCAGCAGCAACTTTGGATGATGGCTCATGTATCTTCGGAAACCCTTGTGGTGAAAACACTTATTGGGATGATGCTTTACAACAGTGTGTGGCAATCGGAACTTGTCCTGGTGACTTGAACTTCGATGGATTCGTTAACACTGCCGATTTACTTATATTCTTAACTTCATTCGGCCTTAGCTGCGAACAAATTCTAGGTGAATAAGAACTAAGAAATAACCCATATTTAATATTAAATTAATTTACCGATAACATGGTGAAAAGGCTGGAATAAGGCCTTTTCGCTTGTCTAACCAAAATCAATTAGTAATAATGAAACAATTGAGTCTTTTTCTGACACTTATTGTGTCAGCGCTTGGGATGGTGTCGTCCTACGGCCAATCTGGCTGTACCGTCCCAAATGCGTGTAACTACGATCCGCTTGCGGTCGTAAATGACGGCTCATGTTTGTGGACTCTTGACTGCGCAGGTAACTGTGGTGGAACTTACGTGCTTGATGCATGTAATAACTGCTACGACCCTAATGCAGGAAATGGTCAGATCCAGTTCAATTATTCTGGATCTATCGAATTCTGGACCGTTCCGGCGGGAGTTACTCAAATCACTGTTGACGCTTATGGCGCACAAGGTGGTTACAGTTGTGGAAACCAAGGTGGACTTGGTGCTCGTATTCAGAGCACTATTAGTGTCACCCCTGGCGACCAACTGAAAATCCTAGTTGGACAAAAAGCTCAGGACGTGAGCAACGCTGCCGGTGGCGGTGGAGGTACATTCCTCGCTACCTCAGCAAACGTCCCGCTACTTGTTGCCGGAGGCGGTTCCGGTGCAACATGTAGTAGCCAAGGACAGCCAGGCCAAACTACTGAGTTCGGCACTGCCGGACAAAGTTGCGGTGGTAATGGAGGTGTAAATGGAAATGGCGGTGGTGATGCTGCTGGTTGCGGAAGCGGTGCTGGTGGAGGCGGAGGCTTCTACAGCAACGGCTCTAGCGGCGGAAATTATGGCTACCAATTCGGTTACGGTTTCGTAAACGGTGGTGCAGGTGGAACCAGTGCTACAGGAAACGCTTATGGTGGTTTCGGTGGCGGTGCTGGTACTCACAGTAGCAACACAGGAGGCGGTGCCGGCGGTGGTTATTCCGGTGGTGGTGCTCCGTATCATGGAAATGGATACTCCGGTGGTGGAGGTGGTTCATTTAACGCTGGCAGCTTATTACTGGCTCAATCAGGTGTGAGATACGGAAATGGAACTTTAACCATCTCTTATTCTTCAATCCCAGTTTGTAATCCCGGTTGCACTGATCCGATTGCTGATAACTATGATCCAATTGCAAATTTCGATAACGGAACGTGTAACTACGATTTTGGATGTATCGATGCAGCGGCTTGTAACTACGATCCTATAGCAATAATTGATGACGCATCTTGTATCTATACAATAGACTGCGCTGGTACATGTGGTGGAACTTATGTTCTCGATGACTGCGGCAATTGTTTCGATCCAAATGTTCAAGGAAATATTCAATTCAACTATACAGGTGCCTATGAAACCTGGACTGTACCTGCTAACGGCATATATCATATCGAGGCTTATGGCGCTCAAGGTGGAACCGTAAACGGTAATAATGTGGGTGGAAATGGTGCCGCAATGCGTGGCGATTTTCAATTAAATGCTGGTGATGTACTGCATATTCTTGTAGGACAAGCCGGATATAACCCTGGAAATTCTAATAATGATGGTGGCGGAGGCGGAGGCGGCTCATTTGTAGCTGTTGGACCTAACTATCCAGCTGCAAGCCCAATTCTTGTCGCCGGTGGCGGTGGCGGTGGCACTGCTGCTTATCAAGGAGTAAATCAACCCGGTCAAGGTGGTTTAACTACAAATGATGGTACAACTAATGGAGGTAGCTCTGGCGATTACTGCGATAGCGGAGGTGCCGGATTTACAGGTAATTCTACTTGTAGCAATAATGCAAAAAGCTTCACAAATGGCGGTAACGGCGGTGCATCTAACTACAGTGGTCATGGTGGCTTTGGTGGTGGTGGCGCAGCAATTCACCATCCTGGTGGTGGCGGTGGTGGCTATAACGGCGGCCGTGGTGGATATAATCATTCTTCTTCTACAGCGCGGGGCGGAGGCTCATACAACATTGGAACAAATCAGGTAAACGACGCCGGATTTAATATCGGTAACGGATATGTAGTGATTACTTACTCTACTATTCCTGAATGTTTCCCTGGTTGTACTGATCCTATTGCTGATAACTACAATCCACAAGCTAACTTCGAAAACGGAACTTGTATATACTACTTGGGCTGTATCGATGTGAGTGCTTGTAACTATGATGGTACAGCAACAGAAGATGATGGCTCATGTTTGTATTTAGACTGTGACGGTGTTTGCGGTGGTACGTTCATGCTTGATGCATGCGGAAACTGTTTCGATCCAAATGCTGCCGGAGAAGTTCAATTCAACTACAGCGGTTCTTTACAACAATTCGTTGTTCCTGCTGATGTTACTGAAATTACCTTTGAAGCATTTGGTGCTCAAGGTGGCGGCGGTATAAATAATAGCCTATCTGGTGGCTTAGGTGCCCACATGAAAGGAACTTTCAGT
>Ga0105051_10003409_pt1 | contig 19341 bp, 20 predicted proteins | sample FRY02_FD_78383 | JGI IMG/M metagenome (GOLD analysis project Ga0105051, IMG submission 78383) | Freshwater microbial communities from Lake Fryxell liftoff mats and glacier meltwater in Antarctica - FRY-02 (megahit assembly) | ecosystem: Environmental > Aquatic > Freshwater > Ice > Glacier... | reverse complement strand
CGGAATTAAATTCTGAGGTGGTGCGCAATTGGTTAGCCCTGTATCCCAACTCACAACTTACCGTACTGGCTGCCGAAGAGCCGAAAGGTATGTCGGCACTTGGCCCTCGCGTAGATTTCCAACGTTTTGTTTGCCCTTAAATCCTTCTAAATCTTATGTGTCTAGCGGGTACCCCAACAACAATCGAGTACGGTTCGGTATTCTTCGTGACAACCGCATTTGCACCAACCACCGTTCCATTTGCAATGGTTATGCCGGGCATCAAAACCGAACCAGCACCTAGCCAAACATCATTGCCAATTGTAATTTGCATTGGGGTAGCTGGCCGGGAAAAAATTGATCCATCTCGTCCATCGATTTCATGCTTTCCGGATGAGATCGTGACGTTAGATCCGATAAGTACATCATTTCCCATTGTGATACCGCCGATACCGTTGATGTAAGTTCCTGTATTACAACCAAAATTTTTCCCTACTTGAATGTGGCGCAGATTCACAATGGTGACTTGTGGTTGAACCCAACAGAATCCTTTAATTTTCATGCCAAGTAGCCGATATACAATATTTCTAATCCACATGCCCACTACAGTTGGTATCCAATTTGCGATCCCGACCACAATTGACTCAATCTGCTCCAAGGCGAGATGAGTTGGTTTTATTCCAGCTATTTTATTTCGCAAAAAGGGATTAAGCTTCGACATCTTGTACTCCAGCATTGCCTGATTGGGGAACTAGCATAGCGACGTGAACAGGATCAGAGTCTGGATACCGATTTTGTTGGTGTTTTTCTCTGTAGTGGGTTTCTATGGTTGGACGGCTTTAAGCCCTCATTATGGTCAAAAAATTAATGGCGTTTGGTCTGAATATTTTTATCAGCGTGCCCCATCGGGATATGAACAATTGACTGACGCTTTCTTGCACGGTCGACTCTCAATGACAGAGCTACCAAAGCTGGAATTACTTGCATTAACAGATCCGTATGACCCGGTGGCGAATGGACAACTTCGCCACCATGACTGGGTGCTGTTTGAGGGTAAATACTATTTGTACTGGAGCCCTCTTCCTGCGTTACTATTATTCGTACCTGCAAGCGTGCTGGGTCTGCCGATGAACAGCGCCTTAGCGTGCATATTTCTCGGCTCAACGCTTCTGGCTTCTCTTTTAGCCTTACTTTCAAAAATCGGACCAAATTTTCTTTTGCGTTATCCACTTAAAGCTACTTTGTTAACTCTAATTCTTGGTTTTGGATCGTACACACCCATTTTGCTTCGGCGACCCGCTGCGTACGAAGTTGCAATCCTTACTGGTTCAACTTTTGCTGCACTAGCAATGCTTCTCTTTCTGCAATCGGAATCAGCAGAGAAAATGAAGTTTTTGTGGGCTTCGATGGCTGTTTTGTCATCAATGCTTTCATTCTGGTCGCGTCCATCTTTTCTATTCGTTCCAATTCTTATTGTTGGGTTTATTGTCTTTAATAATAGGTTCAATGTCCAAAAAATCATCTTTCCGATTGGTGCGCCAGTAGTCGCAGTTGCTTCCATTATTGGGTTGTACAACTACTTGAGATTTAATTCAATCTCTGAATTTGGTGCTAGATACCAACTTGCAGGAGTTCGGCCAACGAAATTTTCAGTCAGTTGGATAATTCCAAAAATACAATCAGACTTTGGCGCATATCGATTTTTTGATTTCTTTCCCTGGACTACGACAGGTGATTCTCCATTTCGCGGCAAACTATATCCAGCGTATAATATTGAGCCCAATCTCGGACTGTTCGTGGTGTTGCCATGGGCGCTCATCATCTGCATCGTTTCTTGGCAAAAAAGAGATCTCTTACGTCAGGGGCTGAACAACAGATTACAAGTTCTCATAATCGCGTGTTGTACTGCAGCGGGTGCTTGGTTGATTCAGTTAGCGTTAGTTTCTGGAACCACGTGGAGATACCTAGGTGATTTTGCTCCGTTTTATCTACTCGTGATACTTGCACTTTTCATGGCAATTGAAAGCCCATTTTTTGAATTACGACTGTCTCTACGCTGGGTCATGGTTTTGGCGCTATTACTAATCGCTTTCAAAAACGAATTTCGGGGGGTTATCTCAATTGTTGCATTCTCGCTATGCGTCTTTGCCTTCATAGCCCCATTCCATCGCCATTATGCTATTCGCCTTAATAAGACAGGTTTTTTGCTGACAGCAACGCTATGGACAGTTGGAATGATTGGACTAACAAGTTTGACGGTTGGTGGTTTAGACCCGTTCAAATTTTTCCCTTGTGGATTCAATTGGTGGGAGATTTGCTAACCCTATTGAGCTACAAGTAGATTAACTATTGTGAATGATTCGATGATTCCTGAACCCCATAGCTTCTTTATTATCGGTGGTGCAGGTTTTATCGGTAGTCATTTCGTTGACGCATTACTTAAAGATGCGAACGTAGTCCAAGTGACCGTTTATGACAACTTTTCATCAGGCAAACACTGGCATCTTGAGAAATGCATATCCGACTCTCGATTGACAGTTGTTGAAGCAGATGTAAGAGATCTGAAATTACTTACTGACTGCATGTCTGGCCATCAAGTCGTTATTCATCTGGCCTCAAATCCAAATATTGCTGCGGCCGCAATCACACCTGCAATCGATTTTGACCAAGGTACCCTGCTAACGCACTGCGTAGCAGAAGCCGCCAGAATGTCAGGTGTAGATACCGTTTTGTATGCTTCAGGATCAGGGGTTTATGGAGACATCGGAGAGATTGAGGCAGCAGAGGATTACGGTCCGTTAACTCCGGTGTCGACTTATGCTGCTAGCAAACTTGCTGGAGAGGCCCTACTTTCTTCTTACGCGTATATGTTCGGCTTAAGGGCAATCGCGTTTCGCTTCGGCAATGTTGTTGGACCCCGCCAAACCCACGGCGTGGGTTTTGACTTTATTCGTAGTCTGCGTACTAATCCAACACACATGTCGATTCTTGGCGATGGCAATCAAAGTAAGTCGTATGTATTCGTCGGCGACATTGTGAAGTCCGTCCTCCTTGCTTGCAGGAAAGTGACTAAGCCATTTGATGTATTCAATGTTGCGACCGGTGACTATATCTCCGTTACCAGAATCGCCATTATCGCATGTGAAGTCTGTGGTTTGGACCCGAATTTAGTGGAATTCCAATATTCGGGCGGTGATAGAGGATGGAAAGGTGATGTGCCAATTGTTCGTCTGTCATCTGAAAAGATTCGCGCGCTCGGCTGGTGTCAGTCAATGAACTGCGCTGAATCAATTCAACAGTCATTACTGGCAATGCTCATCGAACCGAGACTGCATACAGGAGATTTTTAACTACAGATTGGCAGCCCACTCTAGAAACTTTTGCGAATTTGGGAATTCATTGTCCTCTAAAGTAGATTGATCAACTTCGTCGAAAGTAAATCCTTCAAGAATTCCGCCAATACTGTCTGAGTTAAACGGCAATTTCATTCCCAAAGCTTCAAGCCTTCGTACCACCCTGTGTACTGCCTTAGTTGAAACACCAATTTTTAACCCTTTAGATACTCTCATTGCATCAATCAATGAACTCAATTTCACGCTTTCCTTCGCGATTGCTGATGTAACTTGGGATTTGTTATTTGATAGTGAAACCTGCATGATCCATTGTGCCAGTATTGTTACTTCGGAATGAAATAGATCTGGATCTGGTCGAAGGCAAGGATTAATCAGTGGAATTTTTGCGATCCGATTAACTGTTGACAAGAATCCAGAGATTTCTTGTCCCCAAATCAAGCCAGATCGAACTACTTGACCAGCCAGCTCAAGTACCCTATCTTCCAACAACGCCTTCGTCTTTCCGTATTCCGACAATGGCGCATGAACGCTCATCGTGGAGAGAAGCACAGGTTTAGCGCCAGCCTTGGCACAAGCATCCAAAAGATTCAATCCACCCATTCGATTCACGTTGAGAGAGTGTTGATAGTTTCGCGACCGATCCCACGCGATATGAATAACTATATCAATTGATTCAAGTATTGCCGAGTGCACCGGAAGTGATAGATCAAAATTGATCTCGTTTTTCGTGATTGGTTGGCGAACCAAAGAAATTACTTCATGCCCTGCTTCAGAAAAAATGATCTTGACTGATTGACCAATTCGCGAATTTGCGCCAGTAATAGCAATCCTCATGATATTCCCTCGCTCATTACGGTGCGGACTATTCTCACTGCATTGGCCATCACTGTTGGCGTAATGCTTCCGAGCGGAAGCGAAGGTAGGACACTTGAGTCGACAATGTGTACATTTCTAAAAAATTTTGGCCGACCGACGTAATCACTCAGTGATCCCTGGGGAAACGAAGAACCATGGTGATAACCACCTCCCGGCGCCTTGAACTGGAACATACTGTGATGCATTAAATACCCAGACCTAAAAAAGATCTTCGCAAGTTGAGATAATTTCTTTTTAAACGAAACTCGTGGCGACTTTTCCCCTTTGTGCCCGTTAGCAATTGCGATTCCATCAATGCTTCGAACAGTGATACACCCCGATTCCTCCAACGGAAGGTAAGCAATTACTGGATGGATCCGCATGACTACCAATCCTATGATGCCAGTAAAAAAGTTAGGTAATCTAAATCTCTTGACGGCAATCTCAATAAGGTCAATAGTTGGAGGATAAACCTGTGCGATAAAATTTTTTGAGCCTATCCACCATTGTGACAAACTGTGGTGACTTCCGTTCGACTGCCCTTTGCTAGAACGCAATTGAAAGGCTGCCCCAATTGCGGTCGAAGAGTCTCTAATAATCACTTCTTCTTGCAATCCCGACCGAACCACTATCGCTGCTGTAGAAATAGCACCAGCAGCCAAGAACACTTTGTCAGCAGTAATTGTCTGCATTGTGTTGCCATTGTGCGTCATGTGGACAGACACCTGTTCATCCTCTTCAATATGTTGGACAACAAAACCTGGTCGATAGTCAATAAGCCCTAGTGTGTCCCAACGTTCCAGAATATCCCCTGCAAACCAAATTGAATTTCTAGGACATCCCACCAAACAGCGTTCACACGCCACACAGTAATTTACTGAATTTTGATTTGTGTCAATGGCTATAACAGAAGGTTTGACTATCAAGTCGCTACCACTTAACCGCTTGGATACTTGAGAATAGAACGAATACGATCTTTCAGAGCCACTTAATCCAACAGAATTAAGAGAAGTTCCCCATGTAGTCACACTATGTGGCACCAGTGCTTTTACTGATTCAATATCCTCTCGCGTTGGGATCATATCGGAAGGCCAATCGGCGAAGTCATGGGTGAAGTCGAATGTGGCTCCCCAAACTCGACTGAAACCGCCCCGAGCGAACGATGCTCTTGCATCTACGTAGGGCCCATACTTTAGGATTGATGAAGAAGGTTGGAAATAAGACATCTCTGACCCAAACCATGTCTTGTTCATCCCACTGTGCTGCTGTGTAGTGGAGTCCTTGGTAGAGACTTCAACACCACCATCAATAATCATCGGGCGAATGCCGTTAGCTATTAAGTAATTAGCAACTGCTACGCCACTAGGCCCCGATCCAACTATTAACCATTTAACAGGCATTAATTGTGTGTGCATATCCGATGAGATTACTCTATTTTTAAATGCACACAACTACTTGTTTAATGACTCTATCTGAACAATAGTCCACAAGTTAAAGTTCCACCCCAAAAATGGAAATGGGTAATTAGTTGTGCTCACATTTGAGTCGAAAACATGATGTATTAACGTCATCATCCCCGGGTAATGATTTTTGTGTTCCCGATAGTGAAGAAGCCTCGCGTCGTAACCCAAAGATTTTTGTTTTCTTCGGGTTGTAATTGACTGAAAAAATCTTAACAAGATCCCAGGCTCACACGGAACATAGATAGAAATAACTCCACCTTGTCGCACAACTCGCTTCCACTCGGATAACGCCTTTTCTGGAAAAGTTAGGTGGGCGAGAAGACAAGTCGCAATTAGGCGATCATAACAACTGTCAGCAAATGGTAACTCTTCAGCGTCGATAGAGTCGCATAACTTCGTGATACGAGAATCAGATGCGATGTCTGGGATGTTTTGCGGTCTGATATCACACTGTGTCAGACTCCCGAACAAATGCTTGACATATTCTGCGTGTTGTCCAGCTCCAGCCCCTACTTCCAACACCTCGAACAAATCCGATCGTTTTAATAGTCTGTTTCTTCTCGGGGCCGACCCGGAGCGCTCTAGTGAGCGATGCAGAAACCCTGACACATAACCAATTGCACCCTCACAACACACCTTTGAGTAATCCTCAAGATGGTATTGATCGTTTTTTGACTCATCTTCGTAATTATCTTCAATGGGCATAAGCAGGATTCTATTCCCTGGATCTTCTTCCCACTGATATTAAGTCAGAGCCTTTCAAGGTAGTTGCCCAACTACAAACTTCTGAACGCATGAAGCCAGATAGTAGGTGACTCTCGCTATGAGTCAATACTGGATTTAGACCAGAATTATACATAAAACGCGACAAAGATAACGCCGAGAAGAGGTTGAGGTGTTCGCGTTTTAACGAATGGTAGGACGATCCGAAAACCTCAAGTTCAATAGCATCCAGATTTGGGGTTCGAATGAAAAGCAACCCACCATCTTTCAAAAGGTTTCGCGCTGCAGCTAGTGCGGCATTTGGATCCTCCACGTGTTCAATAAAGTCCCACATAACAATTACGTCAAAACCATCAACGCACGTCGCACTAAATGATTCCAATGTGCCGCTAAATGTATCTAGATCAAACATCTCAGAGGCAATACGACATGCAAATTTACTTATTTCAACACCTTGAGTTGACCAGCCAATATCAGCGCAAGCTCTTCTAAAATATCCATAGCCACTTCCTACATCAAGAATTCTTGTGTCCGTTGTGTCAAGGCCAAAAAATTTCATAATCCCGGCCACCTCTCGGCATTGACGAGCGGCTTTCTCTAAACGCCACTCGGCCTGGGTTGCATATGATCCGTATCCAACTCCCGTCTTACCTCCTTCGAAGTAGTCTGATTCATAAGTGACGGACTCTAATCCAGCAGGAAGTCCACTTTCTCGATGCGCAAGCCATGCGTGGTGCGATAGAGACGACAGTGCGATCCCAAATTCGGCGCTGTCGCGGACTGAGTCCGTCAACCATGTTGCATCATGAGAAACAGTGGTGATCCATGATGGTGGTTTTGGTTTAGCGAATTTTGCAGAGCTACTCGGCGCATTTAACCAACTATTTTTGAGGATTTGGATTACTTCAGCGCCACGAGCATTATGTTCGACAAGCTGAGAACATGCATTTCCAATAAATCTGAACATCTCATCTTCATCCCGATCAAGTAAACGTACTACTGCATCTTCCCAATGCTTTACTGTGTCTCTAAATTCCGTTATACCATCTATGCTGCAGATAACGTGTCCATTCTCGAGAAAAACTTCTGCTTTAGTCATGGCGCCTTATATCGTTTGCTAGAACTCCAACAGTGAGCATTGTTACGAAAGTAGAACTTGATAGCAGAATCGCTCCGATACTCGCTGTCGCTAAATGTTGGAGGAGCAATCCGGATGATTGAATTATGCGGTCATTTGATAACCAGGTATCAAAAAACCTCCAAATTGGATAGATGCAGATCGCAATCACAATTAGACACAACGGCATAACACGATTAAACGTAAGTATTCGGTTCCACTTATGCACAGTCGCATGCGTGCGATCATAAATACATCTGGTGACAAGCCCAAATGCGGTCATGAAATACCCCAGACCAGCTATTCCGAGTCCGAACGACATCGTATTCATTGTATATGTTGTATTGAAAATAGTTCTAGGACCAGTACTCAAAACAAGAAGCACTGTTGTTCCAAGAAGTGATAGCGCCAAACCCGGTTTCACTAAGAAAAAGTCGGCTGCATTAGTAAGAAGAACGTTGACCGTTCTCCAGCCAGCCCGAAACGGGGTAGTCCATCCCTGACGTTTCAAATGACTTACTCGTCCTTCAACATCTTTGTAGAACGATATTCCTATTTCGGTTATTCGATATCTCTTTCGTACAGAATTAACAATCATCTCAGATGCGTATTCCCACCCGTCAGATCGCAGATCAAGTCCAGTTAGCGACTCCCTTGTTAATCCACGCATACCGCAATGTATGTCTGACAATCTTATTCCCAAAAGCACATCTGCCAACACCGTTGTGAGCGGCGATCCAAAGTATTTATGATGTAGAGGCATCGCACCTTTTTCCATGCCTCCCCTAAACCGCGAACCCATTACAAGGTCAAATCCTTCCTGTAATTTACTAACGAAAATACCGATGTCTCTAAAATCGTAGGTGCAGTCGGCGTCTCCTAAAATTACATATTCACCTCTAATTTGCGGAATTGCGTCTTGATACGCCTTCCCGATTCCTTCTCTGGGAACTCTTAGAACACGGGCACCATTTTTAACGGCTATCTCCGGTGTTGAATCGTCAGAACTGTCTATCAAAAGTATCTCGCCAATCACTCCTGCCCGATAGAAGCCTTCGTGACACCATTGACAGAACATGGCAACTGTAACTTCCTCGTTCATAACTGGAACAAGAACTGTGACCATCGGTTCGCTTACATCATTAGCCGGAATGAGTAATTGAACCACAAATGGTTTAAGAACATGGTCCGTGCTCATTGCAACTACATACTAGGTGGCATAAACTTACATCAGTGCGAATTGGCTTCTGCGGACTCGGTTTAATCGGAATGCAACGGTATGAGGGCATGCGGTCAATTCAGGTTTCACAGCCTCAGTTGAGATTAGAATTAGTCGGCTACTTTGATCCTGCCACACCGCAACAGATTGACAGACCTGATCTAGAGCTGCATTCATATCGGTCTCTTGAAGACTTAATTAAAGAATCGCCTGATCTTTTGTTTGTTTCCACGCCTCATGATGCTGTTATGGATACTTGCAGAATCGCCCTTACGGCCGGAGTGCGAGTCCATGTGGAGAAACCTCTCGGTCGAAACCTCTCTGAATCACAACAACTTCATGATCTTGACACCAACCGAGAATCATTAACCATTGGCTTTAACTATCGATTTTTTCGTGGCGTAGAGCAGTTTTTGCTCGATATAAAAAATGGATTATTCGGTGACGTCATAAGCGTTGAGATGACCCTTGCTCATGGTGGTTCCCCATCGGACCAATCTTCATGGAAGCTAGACCCAATTTATGCAGGGGGTGGAAGTCTTCTTGACCCAGGAGTTCACCTTTTGGACCTATGCCTTCAAATTGCGCCGGACCTACAGCTCTTAAACGCAACGAACTGGAAGGGGTTTTGGAACACAGGAATCGAGGAGGAAGTCGGAGTCACATTCAAATCCAAACATATACCCTCAATCGTTTTGAAATCGTCAATTGTGCGTTGGCGTAGTGAATTTAGTTTGCGAGTGAATGGGACCGATGGCTATGGTCATGTACAAGGTCGTGGAAGATCGTACGGAATACAAACTTATGTTCGTGGAAATCGTTGGGGCTGGGCGAATGGTGTCAGTCAGATTGATTCTGAAGAATTAGTTTGCACCGATCCATGCACCGATTCATTCCTTCGTGAGATGACACAACTTCTCCTACCCTCATCCTTCTCTCCGAAGGTTGCTACTTCTGCAGATGGTCTATTAGTTATGAGTTTTGTAGATGAGATTTATTCAATGATGAATAATTCCGTTGCCTAGCAACCGTCCGGTTTAATGGTGCTGGTTATTCGCAGTGCAGCCTCAAGCAATGTGCCTGCTTTCTCATGATTGAGAAAAGTAACAGTATGGTGTAGATCGTTTCCTATCAGGATTGTCTTTGCATTGACGAATTCTCCGGCTTGCATGTCAACCTCCCTGTCGCCGATCATCCAGATCTCTGTTGCTTTGTGATGAAGAGATTCTAGATATTGTGTGAGCAAACCAGGATTTGGCTTTCTACAAGAGCATCCATCTTCGTCCGAGTGTGGACAGATCAAAACTTGGTGTACTCCGAGTGAAAGCACCGATTGAGTCATCTGGTCAAGTTCTGACCACAACATATATCCTCGAGAAATATCGGGTTGATTCGTCACCACTATCAATTCATAGCCTTCGTCAAGCAATAGTTGAATAGCTTCGGTGACATCCTCAAGAATACGAAAGTCTTTAAATAAACGTGGCGACACCATCTCGCCGTCTCGTTCAACAAGCGAATTCAAAACACCATCTCTATCGAGAAAAACCACTTTACATAACATGACTACAGCCAGCCTCGTCGGCGAAACTCTTGCGTGGTCGCGTGAAGGCGAGCCGGAGTTCCTATATCCCAAAAAAGTTCATCAGTGATAAATGCGCGCATTCGTGCAGCTGCAATTTGGGAAAGAACGACTTCTCGGAGGTCTACTGACAAACCCGCATTTATCGAAGCAAAAGAACTTCTATTAAATCTAAGAAGTCCATAGTCAATCCATTCATGGGTACCAGGCACTGAATTCTTCACATAACTAACTATCAAACCTCTTTTTTCATCCAACGAAACATTGCTCGTTTCTACCCGATCTTGGTTGCGAAGAACGACCATCACGCAGTCGTCTTCGTTTTCAAACTCATTATTCGCCTGTGCAACGTCGGCAAGTACATAAGAATCGGCGTACGTAACCCAGAATGTGTTTGGAAGCTTTTCTGAAATAGAGACAATGGCTCCGGCCGTGCCGAGCAATGTGGGTCCATCTCTGAAACATCGAATATTGAGATTCGGGTAATCGCCATCAGCGACATACCGTTCAATCTGCTCCCCGTGCTGTCCAACGAGGATATCTGTTGATATAAATCCCATTTCAATGAGACTCAAGAGTTTGAAATGAAGGAATGGAACGTCACCGACATCAACGAGTGTCTTAGGTATTACATTGCCAGTAACTTCGGTGAGACGTGTACCGAGGCCGCCGGCAAGCAACACGCAGTGATTACTTGTCATCGTGCAATTGTGACAGATGAGCCTTCGTAATCAATACCAAAGCTTATCTCAGGAAGTCCGATTTTTGCCATCGCTTTCCGTAGATCAGTTTTACGTTCGGAATAAAAAAGTAAAAATCCACCGCCTCCCGCTCCGACTAGTTTCCCACCAAGTGCACCAGCGGCAATCCCTAATTGAATCCAATCATTAATTTCATCATGCAGCACTGATGGCTGTCTTTGATATTTTAGTTTCCATTGTTCGCTGAGAATCTGACCGAATGCGGTCAGATCTCCCTGGAGAAGAATATCTCGAGTTTCATAGCCAATCGACCTAGTATCAGAAAGATTGTCAACTGATTTGTTAGCGGCCGAATTTGTTGACTGCTCTGATGCAAGCGCAGCCGACGCAGATCGCTTTGTTCCTGTAAAAAACAGCAGCAAACCGTCTTCCAACTGTGAACGCGTCATGTCATTCAAGGCGAGCCGTTCAATTTCTACAGACTCATCATCTCTGAACGTGAAAGTACTAACTCCTCCTATCGCTGCAATATACTGATCTTGTTTTCCGATCGCTTCACCAAGTTTGCCGATCTCAATTTCGCATGCTTGAGCCGCGAGAGACTCGGCAGATGGTGTGCGATGCGAGTATAAATGCAGTGCTTTTAGTGCACCTACAGCGAATGATCCGGATGACCCGAGACCAGTGCCTGCCGGGACATCAGCCATTGACGATATTTCAACTCGCTTCGTGATATACGTTGCACGAAGACATTCGCGTAGTAAGGGGTGTCGAACCTCTTCAATCGACTTTGCTCGCTCCACTTCGCTGTATTTGAGTAACAGATCATCATCAAAGTTTTGGTTTACCGCGATATAAACGTACTTCGTTATTGCCGCAGCAATCAAAAAGCCGTGGCCATTCGCGCGGTAATACGAAGGGATATCTGTTCCCCCGCCACCTAGTGAGATTCGTAGAGGCGTTCGAGTAATAATCATCGGGTGTAAGCCTTGTTGATTATCTGCCAAACGGCAACCGCGCCGTCAAGTGTTGTCCCAACGGGTACATGTTTCGGGTTGTTGATGTGTGCAATCAAATCTTCTAATTCAAGTGACCAGCTCGCGTCGCTTTGATCCCATGTTTTAGTAGAGCTGGAAGGGGGACCCATCCCTGGTTGCATCTCGTACAGCGTAAGCGACTCAATACCATAACTGCCACCTAGTCCGGAAATATCAATCTTGGCTCGCTCTAATGTGACTTCAAACGAAAACATATTCTTCCATTCAGTCCATGATGCATGCATCCACGCAAACCCACCGGTCTTGGGCCGAAGCGCAAAGAACGCATTATCTTCTACATCGGTCTCCCAAAACGAAGTCTGAGTTTCATAAAATGCAAGTTCCATTTCGCCACCAAAATGACGACAAATGTCAATGAGATGACTCCCCTGATCAACAAATTCTCCACCTCCGGAAATAGACCGATTAGCACGCCATTCCTTTTCGTAACCAATGCGTCCCCCGTGGCCATAACGACCTCTCATCCAGAGCAATTTCCCAAATCTATTGGAATCAATAATTGCTTTGGCCTCAAGCAGCGAAGGATGGAAACGGTGGTTGTAGCCAACATGAACCTTAAAATCAGCAAGACCAACTACCGTTCTAAGCCTCTCAATGTCGTCATAACTCATACCACCTGGCTTTTCGAGCAGCACGTGATGCCTCGCTTTAACTGCTTGAAGCGCGATTGGGACAAGTTCGTGATGCGACGTTGCGATCACGATTACATCGACTGAATTATCATCCAATATCGACCTTAGCGATGAGGCAATGGCGACGGGATAGTCAACCAGTTGGGCTGCTCTCTCGGCATTCGCAGGGACGATATCAAATACATATTTTAAAATTGCTTCGGCAGGCAAAGCCGCAATTCGTTTACACCCGATTAGCCCACATCCCACTACTGCGAATATTGTTGGTTTCATGCGCACTGAATACTTTGAGATAGTTGGTTTGTACCCATTTAGTTTCCCAGCAAGTTCGGACGCTCTTGTTCAGTAATACGGCGAAGTGTGAAGATATCACTAGATTCAAGTGCGTCAATTCGATTAGGAAAATCAACCCACTTATCCCAAACTGCACTGATCAATTTGCCAGAGATTCCATCACTTCCAGCAGTCGCTAAAAATGTCGCTAGGTCAACTGCGTCGCCAAAACCTGCTCCGCCCGACTCCTTTTGTTTGAGTGTGCGATCATAAAACGATTGCCCAACAAGATCAGGCCCTGCTTCTAGAATTTGTTCATAAAGTCGCGTATTCAGTGCTCCAGGTGCAATCGAATTGATTTCGATGCCCAACCCCTTGACCTCCTCCGCAACAGTCTCGGCAAGTCGAACAATCGCAGCCTTAGACGCTGCATAACTGCTTGCAAACGGGTGCGGTTGTGTTGCGCCTCCGCCTGAGAGTTGGATGATCTTTCCAAACCCTTGGATTTTCATTATTGCCACGGACTTGCGAAGCACATACGCGGCTCCGCTTAGGTTCACCGCGATTGCCTGCAGCCAATCGTCCCAGTTCACATCATCTAGCGGGCCAAGAGGGCCGTAGATGCCTGCATTACTCACGACCACGTCCAGAACACCAAACCGCTCTATCAATTGTTGAAATAAGTCGTCTACATTTGTCGTAATTGCCACATCACAACACAAAGCAAACACTTCCTGATCGCCCCGAACGATGGGCAGCAGTTGATGCTCTGCACGCTGGAGATCCACAATTGATCGTGCACAAATTACAACTGAAGCACCTTCTTCAACGAAACGTTTCGCGATATTAAAACCAAGACCTTGGCTAGCACCGGTAATTAATACGACTTTCCCTTTTAGCTCTTGATTGATGTTAGTCATTGTGATTCCGCTCTTTACCCACAAACACATATTCTATGTTTTTGAATTGGGCAAGGGATGGCCAACGTCTCCCCGCGTCTAGCACGAGTATTGCCGACTCTATGCGTGAACATGATTCTGCATCTACTGGGGTTGATGGAACCACAAATCCAGCACCAACCACCAGCACATCAGTGTCGGCAAGCACATCCTCACCAAACCCCATCCTCAGAACCCGATCTCCCCACCGTGTGGGGGTAGGTACATCATGATCATCAAAAACCCGCACGACCGCACCATTTTCTAACAGCCAATCCCCGAGCGAAACCGACGAAGATCTCCGAAGCGTATTGGTGCCAACTTTGTACGCAAGTCCACATATCGTGAAAGTCTTTCCTCGAACATCTCCTACCAATTGATTAATTTTGTACTTAGTCCAATGAGCATGCGCGTCGTTGCTGGGTATTACCGCTGAAATAAGTTTCGACGGTTGTGAATACTTTTGGCTCTTCTCTTCGAGGTACCGAATGTCTCGAGCAAGGGTTCCTCCGGCAAATGAATCTCCCGGAAGTAAGTAAGCCTTTGCCCCGATGCGGACATCGGTTCGAAGTCCTCTGGCGACATCACTTGCATTCGCGCCCTCAAATTCGGAAAGTGTTGCAATTTCGTTTGCAAACACAACAGAAATTGCAAGAAAAGCATTAATTGCGTGTTTAGTCATTTCTGCAGAAATAATGGACATCCATTCAATTCGGTCTGTAATTGATGTAAAGAGCGGTTCAATAAAAGAGCGTTCCGATTCTGTATCAGTACCAACAACGATTCGATCAGGATTCATAAAGACGTGAATAGCACTTCCGAGTCGCAAGTTCTCTGGTGAATAGCAGATTGTGATATTTCTAGTTGCTAAATGTTCCCGAAGTTCTACACGAATTTTTCCTGTTGTTCCTGCTGGCAACTGAGACGAGATAACAACACAGCAATTCGTTGGAGCATCCAAGATTGCTCGAGTGATCTGCTCAATCACCGATTCAGTTTGGCCATAGTCATCGTCATCAACAGGCGTGTCAATCGTTACCCACAGCACGTCGTAAGACGCATTTTTATCAAGACTTGAAACAAAATGAAGTCTTCCAGTCGCCAGATTTTGGATAATTAAATCATTCAGACCTGGCTCACTTACCGGGGCAACACCCAGATTCAAATTCCGAACAAATTCTTCAGATTCATCTAATCCAACAACCCAGTGACCCAATTCGGCCAAACACGCTGCCGTTACGGAACCCAAGTGCCATAGTCCAAGAACAACTATCTTCATCCGCTGACGGCTTGGTCGAGTCCTTCCCATTTAGCCGTTGATGCAGCCAATGTGGGATGCGAAACAATCAAGTGCCAGACCAAAGCCTGAAGTCCTTCCGCTTGAGGTGTCACAAATGCCGTTGAAACAGTTGGAATCAGCACGGAAGCATCGGCCATTTCCCGGAGTGCCCCACCGTTTCGACCCACAATGCCAACAACCGAAGCACCAACAGACTTCGCAACACGAATTGCGTTGACCAAGTTCACGCTTACCGGAGGTTCGACACTGCCCCCACCAACTGAAAACACAAACAGACAATCATCGTGTTTAATGCGGGATGCCTGAAGCCAGTTGCTGTATGCCGTATCCCAACCCTCGTCATTTGTACGAGCCGTCAATTCGGAAACATTGTCAGTCACGCAGTATGACTCAATGTGACAAAGTTTTCGAAAATCACATGCAGCATGAGAAGCATGTCCTGCACCACCACCCGACCCGGCCAAGAAAAGTCTGCCACCACGAGAGCGCGTTGCATCCAAAGTCGCAACAACTCTCTCAATATCATCAACTCCTATTTCGGCCAGCACTGCTGTAGTGTCGGCAAGAAATATTTCAGAAAATGTCTTCATGGGTAAAGGCTACAACTTTCATTCGATATGCGTTAACTCACTCTGAGCGCTGCAGAAATACCCAATCACTGGCTACCAGCCATTCCACTGTTTCACGAATAGAATCTGAAATTGTCTTGTCAGGCAACCATCCTGTGGCTCGCGCCGCAGTCGTGTCCAGAAAAATATGTGGATTATCTCCTACCCAACCTTCGGCTCCGCCTGTGTAATGGATCAAAGGGTCACAATTTAAAGTGTTACAGATAATTTTGATCGACTGATTTACGGTGACAGTTTCATTAGTCCCAAGATTAAAAATATCAAGTTTTGAGTTACTGTCGCTAGCCCGAACCAATGCAACAACGCAATCGTTAACATGAAGGTAGCTTTTTGTTTGATTACCGTCTCCAAGTACTTTGAGGCGACTCGGATCATTGAGAAGTTGTTTTACAAAGTCAAACACGTGTCCGTGGGTATACCGTTGCCCAAGTATTGATACAAACCGGAAAATTGTGGCATCAACAACGCCCGCCTCGGCGTAAGCACTTATCAATCCTTCTGCGGCCAACTTTGATGCTGCATACAAGGAAGTCTGGGTTGGAAACGGGCAGTCTTCTGATGTTGGTATTTGTTTAGCCCTGCCATATACAGAACCTGTAGACGAGAAAATAAATTTTCGTATGCCTTGTTTTCTGCATGCTTCTAAAAGATTTTGTGTAACTACAAGATTTTGTTGTGTGTCACGAAGCGGATGTTGCCAGCCAAACCGAACATCAGCATTTGCGGCCAAATGGTAGACCACATCACAACCCTCAACTGCTTGATGGCATGAGTCTTCTTCAACTAGGTTGATATCAAGGATTTCAAAAGCAGGGTTGTTTTCGTTGGTCTGAAAAAATCTGCGGAATCCCGTCGAAAAGTTATCGGCTATACGGACACTGTGACCTGACAACAATAGTGCGTCCACCAAATTCGACCCAATGAAGCCTGCACCACCCGTTACTAAAATCTTCTGGATATTCGTAACCATACCCCAGAAAGTCTAAACCAAAGCCTATGAAACTGGAGATGTACTCTCCTTTCGAGCCATGACAAGCACTGAGGTTCCAATCGGTGCTGCAACTCGACCTTCCACCGCCATTAATATGTTAAAAACTCTGCCCAACACCGAATGCTTGCTTGCCGACGCCAACGGATATCCCTTCTGGCGAAAGCGGGAGAAGTAAAGCACGCCTGGTATCGCAAAAACCCCTAGATACCTGATTTTTTCAACAATGAAACGAGCCCTGAGTGCTCGACGCAAGGAAGTCTTCGTATATCTTCTAAAATGCCCTAATTGTTCGTCATGAAAACCGAACAACCTATCTAGCGCTGGTACCGAAATTATGAGAATCCCATCGTCAACCAAGAGTTCATAAATTCGCTCAATAGCAGCGTTCTCTGCGTCAATATGTTCAAGCACATCATGCAAAACTACGATGTCTGCGCGCGTCGTGATTGGGATTGAGAATAAATCACCGCAAACTAATTCAAGATCATCATGAGTTTGTTTAATTGCAACTGAATAGGCGTCTGGATCTGGTTCATAACCAACGACCTTAAACCCCTCTTTCAGAGCTAACTGGTTGAAATATCCGGCTCCACATCCAACGTTCACTAGTAGGGAACCCTGGGACGCATGGGATTTAAGCCATCGAAGAGTAATTCGATATTTCGTTAATGCATAAACGTCCTGATCGCGAAAATTGTGGTCAGCCTGCGTGTATCGATCATTGATCACGGCGTCGTCTCCATCCCTAGAGATTGTGCAACGATATATCTGGGCCTGCGTTTTACTTCTTCATAAATACGACCAATGTATTGACCGATTATTCCCAAACAAATTAATTGCAAGCCCGCCATGAAAAGAATGACAGCGACAATAGTTGGATTACCAATTGGAAATGTTCGGCCAAATAGTTGAAGCGCGGCATATGAAAAACCCAAAAAGAATGCAGTTATTGCTGCCAAAAACCCCAGAACAGTTGACAGATTGAGCAAGGCCGATGAAAACCCAACAATTCCATTAAATCCAATTTTGAAGGAGCCAAAGAATCGGTTGTAGTTTCCTTTTCCTGAATAACGCGCGGGACGATCAAAAATAACCTCTGTCTGTTTATAGCCAACCAGGGCTACAAGGCCTCGGAGAAAACCATGAGTCTCAGGGAACCGCTTGAGTTCATCAATTACTTTTCGATCGATTAATCGAAAATCACCAGTATCTCTAGGGATCTTAACATCTCCAAATCTGTCTAGTAATCCGTAGCCAACCTTAGAGGTAAGTTTTTTTAGCCAGGTTTCACCATCTCGATAACGGCGCTTCGCGTAAACAACCGCGTACCCCTCCTTCCACCTAGAAAGGAGTTCGGGAATCAATTCAGGTGGGTCTTGTAGGTCTACGTCCATCACTAATGCTGCGCGACCGGAACAGAGCTCCAAACCCGCGAGAGTCGCCATGGGCTGTCCGAATCGTCTTGAGAACCGAATCATTTTGACATTTGGATTAAGTTCGTGCGCGACCTCAATCAGACTTTCAGTCCCATCCGATGATGGATCAACAGAAAAAATAATTTCATATGAATTGGTTATCTCTGTAAGTATTGGTACCACTCGGGCAAGAAATTCGGGAATATTTCCAGATTCATTGTAAACCGGGACGACAACAGACAATTCAATTGCGTTGAATTCTGTCATTACAGCGTATACCCTGCATTCATCGCGTCGTTAGCAAACATCTGCACGGTCTCCAAAGAAAACTGGTCTAAGTCCTTACCGAGTGAACTCAATTTCTTAATCAAATCATGTGTCACCGTAATTATGTGGCATCCAATTTCGTGTGCCTGAACGATATTTAGTACTTCACGCGGACTGGCCCAAATTAACTCAATCTGAGTGACGGATTTTATGTGATTAAGCGCACTTCGCATCGTGGGGATTGGATCAACTCCCGCATCCGCAATCCGACCAGCGAAAATTGAAATATAAGAGTTCGGTCCACTTGAAATAGCGGTAACTGTTTCTTCTACCTGTTTCATCGTGAACATAGCCGTCACGTTTTGTTGAACCCCTTCCAACGCAAGCTCACGTACCAACTCAGCCGAGGAGTGGCCCCTTGTGTTTGTGATTGGAATCTTGACAAATACGTTTGACCCAAGAGCCGCTAGTTTAAGCGCTTGAAACTTCATCTCAGAAAAATCATCGGAGAAAACTTCTAGTGAAATAGGCATACCATCTATCGCTTCAATTACTTCTCGAGAAAACCCCAAATAATCAACGATCCCTGATTGCTTCATAAGTGTTGGGTTAGTAGTAAAGCCACTAATAATGGGATTTTGTCGCAGGGAACGAATACCGTCGATGTCTGCACCATCAGCAAATATCTTTACCGTCAGATCAGATTGATAAATCATTGTATCCTTGAGTTATGCGGAAATCTTGTGTTTGACACCTTGAAGTGAGGAGTCCGCAAACTTTTTAGTGGGCTCGACTTCGTGTATCAATGTCAGTGATGATCGTAGCGCGTGGGTGACGTGAGAGTCG
>Ga0105051_10003405_pt1 | contig 19345 bp, 18 predicted proteins | sample FRY02_FD_78383 | JGI IMG/M metagenome (GOLD analysis project Ga0105051, IMG submission 78383) | Freshwater microbial communities from Lake Fryxell liftoff mats and glacier meltwater in Antarctica - FRY-02 (megahit assembly) | ecosystem: Environmental > Aquatic > Freshwater > Ice > Glacier... | reverse complement strand
TGACCACGCATCTTGTTGGAGTACCAGCCGTAGTAACGCAGCATCTGAAAGCGCTTGTCTGGAATGTGCTGCGTGATTGCCGCGATGAAATCGCACGCGGTGAAGACTTGAAAGTTGCGCTTGTTTCACTTGGAAACAATACCGGGAAGTAAGAAAAATTAGGCGATGAATTCGGTTGAATTGTTTGAAAAACTAAACCTGAATTTTTTAATTTTTCTTTATAAAAGAAATAATTTGCTTTATACTTTTCAAGAATCTGATCGATATATTTTAAGTTTACCAATCCCATTGCAGCATGAAACTCAGAGTTTTTTCCGTTGATTCCTACAGTGGCAAATTTAAAAGGACCATCATGTCCGAAGTTTCTATAATAATTTACTTTATCTATGACCTCCTTATGAGGGCTCAAAACTGCTCCTCCTTCTATGGTGTGAAATATTTTAGTGGCATGAAAACTAGCTGTTGTTGCATCTCCATAATTGTATACTGAACTACCTTTATATGAAGTTCCGAAACAATGAGCTCCATCATAAATTACTTTGAGGTTATGTTCTTCTGCAATTTTATTGATTGCTTCAATATCACAGGGATTTCCAAAGACATGAGTGGCAAGAATAGCAGTTGTTTGAGGAGTAATTTGTTTAACTATTTCGTTAGGATCAATATTCCAGGTATGAGGATCAATATCGGCAAAAACAGGAATGCAGTTTTCCCAAACTAAACTGCTGGTTGTTGCCACGTATGAAAAAGGGGTCGTAATAACTTCTCCTTTAACATCTAAAGCTTTTAGAGCAAATTGAATGGCTATGGTACCATTGTTCAGGTAACTGAAATAATTTACATCTAAAAAGTTTTTGACATTTTGCTCTAATTCTTGAACTAAGGGGCCATTGTTGGTGAGAAAAACTCTATCCCAGATTTCATTTACATAATCTGTATATTCGGAAACTGGGGGGAGAAAAGGTTTGTTAACTTGTATCATTATTTATCCTTAAGTTTAAGGTATTTTCTATTGTAATACTGTCCCATTGAAATATTAGCACCACGTTGTTCGGCATTTTCGGTTTCTGGAAACAAATCGTGTTGAAAAAGTGTGAAAGGCTTGTTCTTTATTTCGGGCAATTCACAAGTATCCGTTTGACAATTTTTAATGCGCTGATATCTCTGATTTATTTCATTGTTATACCTAGGACCAATACCGCTTTTAACATCCATCCATGCAGCTTTAATATTGTTAGGTAAATTGAACTGTAGAAGAATCATAAGAAAAAGAATTGCTTTTACCACCGGATTTATAAAGACCGCGAGATTTCCTATTTCTTTTGAGTAATAATAATGTAAGAATAAAATAATATGATAAAACCATCCTAAAATAAAGATGAAATAAATGGCATTAACAGTTCTTTCAGGCGGACGATTTCCCATGCTCCAATATGCTGGAAAAAATAGAAAAGTAAGAATAAATATAAACGCTAACAAACTGAGCCATGGTTTAACTTTGAAAATTGAAATCGCAAATGTTCCGTTTTTTATAAAAGTGCAAAATAAAGGAATTAAAAGCAAGGTTATCGGTACAAGCGGACTAAAAACAATCCATAGGTTTAGGTAGCGAAAACTCTCAACAACACTCATTTTGATTGAAGGAATCAACTGGTGATTATTTAAAAAATAAGAAGACCTAACGGCATTTCCAGGAGAAAGAAAAACTAGGAGTGAAAACAAACAACCTAAGACCAAAAATAAGGCCCAACCTTTGTGAATTTGCTTGCGTTGAATAAGGTGGTTTACGTTAATATATCCAATAAAAAACAGCCAGAAAAGCATAATTGTTTCGTTGCTACCTACAATTAAAAACAAAAGTAAAACCGGCCACCCCCATTTATCAATGAGAGAATCTTTATTTCTTCTAGCTAAAAGTGATGCAAACAAAAACAAACTAAATATATTGCCCAGTTGATAGGGAACTGCTCCATTGAACCAAAAAATACCTTCTGCAATATTGGGCATCTTAAAAAAATACAACACAATAAAAGCAACACTAAAAATAATTGAAGAATTAGGAAAGTAAAGTGAAGTAAACAACTGATTGGTTAATTTTTTTGTTCCAACAAGTATAAGTGCCATAAATACAATTGGCAAGAAAATATAGCCAAAATCAGACTGAAAAAACACCGGGTAAGCTGCAATAATTAAAATGGCAGTATACCTGTTTAGCCATCCAGTATAAATGGTATAACAAGCTTTGAAATATCCCATTTCTTTTACCTTCACCATAAATCCATAATCATCTGTTGATGGATGATTAAAAAATGACATATAAATCATTGGCAGAAAAACCACCAAAAGACAAATTAATAAAAGGAATAGGTTGATTTTTGATAATTTCATACTCTAAGGCTTAAAAATCAATAAAATGTTTAAAATCACGATTATCATCTGCTACTTTCTTGTATGCCACCATACTGCCATAGGTGTAATTAAATACTTTCCCTCCAATACTTTCTTTAGCCATATATGGTTTAAATCGTTTGCTGGACTGCATTTTCTGGTGCATTTTAATATACATTTTTTGCATAAAACTGTATTCTATTGGCTGTTTGATATAATCATGTAAAACGTAGTTTCTGTTATGTTCGATAAAAGAGCACACTTTTTTAACAGCAGGCCAAGCGGTATCATCAAGAACAACTATACCTCCTGGTTTTAAAAGTAAATCAGCATAGAAAAAATCGAGAAGCGTGTAATCAAAGGTGTGGTTACCATCAATAAAAACAAAATCTACTTTTTTCCCTTCAGAAATCAATCGAGGTAAGGCAAAATGAGAGAATTCTTCATAAAATTCAACTATAGATTCAAAACCTGCCTTATTTAAATTGAATAGTCCTGCTCCATTTTTCCAGGGACAATTAGGGTCGTTTTGAAAAGGATCCAGAACGGTATGCCTAGTGTTTTCATTTTTATTTAGTGCATCGCAAATAAAAAGTGCCGAACATCCAAATGCAAGACCCACTTCTAGGCTTGTTGTTGCATTAGAATCTTTTACACATTTTTGAAGGAACATGCCTTCTTCTGTCGAAATTGATGTGTTCTCGATGTTGGCCCATGATCCATCTGGCAATTCTATTTTGCGGTTTGAAATAAGTTCTTCTAAGACTTTGTTCATAAATTTTGTTGCGTTTTAATCCTGTTTTATTAAGTCAATTACTTTGGATTCGTATCCATTTTTAAGCAATTCCAATATTTTATTTTTGAGACTTGATTTATGGTATGACCCATTTCCTAGCTGAGCTTTAGCTTCAATTTTCTGTGTACTTATTTTCTCCCAATTCACCATAAATAGTATTTCAATTTCGTTCTTAAGAATTAGATACGTTGACGAAAGAGTTTGCATTTCCAAATCTTCAAATTCCACTTCTTTTTGAATCAGAATATCTCCTGTATCCAATCCTTCATCAACTAAGTGTATACTTACCCCCTTTGGAGAATCTTCAATAAAACTCCATAAATTTGGGTCTGCGCCTCGATTCCATGGGAGATACGAAACGTGCAGGTTGATTATTTTAGGATAAATCAAATCTATTACTTCTTTTGAAATGATATGTCTGTAACCATAGCTGATTATCCATTCGACCTCTAAATCTTTTAACGTTTCAGATGTAATTTTTTCTTCGGAAACGTGTACTTCATTTCCACTTTGCTTTAAAAAATCAACCAGTTTATTATTCAAAGAGCCTAAAAATAAAATAATCATTTAACCAGCTTATTTTTAAGCCCCAAAATGCATTTTACTACAAATTTTACCTTTTTTATAAAACCCAATGAAGTTGATTGCCTGGTAAAAATAAGAGGTATAAGCGTTGTTTGAAATTGTGGTATTCGATTAAAAGCATGAACCCACTTTTCGGTAATGATATTATTGAATTCCTGCTCTTCGTATTTTTGACTATTCTTGTTTGCTTCAATGATTCTATAAGCCCATTTATGAATGGAAATCATATCTTCTGTTCTTTCAAAATTATTCTGCATCAAAGAAATATGACAGGCTTTTTCTTTTTCTGTCAATGGTGCACCTATTAGTTCTTCTGCCTGATAAAGCAATATTTTATTTGCATTCTGAATCTGAACACTATTTTCTTCCTTGCTGATATTATTAGAGTGAACCCTATATTGAATAAGAACTTCTGGAATATTGCATACCTCCCACTTCTTAGAAATCTGCACCCACAAATCAAAATCTTCGGAAGGTGGATACTCGGATCGATAGGCTGGAATTGGCAAAGCGCTTTTTCGGAGCATCACTGACGATTGAGCAATACAATTTTCGAAAAAGAGTCTGGTATTCAGTTTCCTTTGATTAAAATTAGAGAACCATACCTTTCCTTCACTTTTGCCGTTTTCATCAATAACTTCTGCAAATCCACCAACCAATCCAACTTTAATATTCAGATCCAAAAAAACCACTTGTTTCTCCAATCTGCCCTGCACCGAAATATCATCGCTATCCAAAATTGCAATGTATTCTCCGCTGCTTAATTCAAATCCCCGATTTCTTGTATAAACGATACCTCTATTTTGTTCATTGTGGTATAATTTTATTCTGCTATCCTTGTAAGATTCTACAACTTCAACCGTCTTATCTGTTGATCCATCATTCACTACAATAATTTCAAAATCTGAAAATGACTGATTCAGTATGCTTTCCAGACAAGGTCCTATGTATTTTTCCCTATTGTATGCGGGAACGGTTATGCTAAGTTTCGGCATTTAATTTGGGGTGATTACCTGAATTTGTAGGTCAGATACATTTCACTACCATTGGGATTATTTTGCAAATTGTCCCACTCATTCTCTTCTTGTTTGAGGTATTTCAGATAGCTTTTTCCGGAAAAAAGTTTTTTAATAAAAAGCAATATTTTCTGATTCAAAGGGATTTTTTCTTTCCAGATTTGCTGAAATCCTGTTTCAAATACTTCCCGATTCCTCTTAATCATACCTGCTGCTGAACGCACCTTGTTAATCTGAGTTGCAGACTTTTCATCGATTGCAGTTTCAGGGTTAAGAATAGTGTTTATGAGTTTTTCTTTGTAAGAACCGAAAATAATCAATGTTCCCATGTAATGGTTCGCAAATCGCTGATCAACACATTCCAGCCCCAAATCAAACATACATTTGTTCATTCCATCACTTGTTAATCTTCTAAGATGAGCTTCTTCGTCAAAGTAAAATAAATCGCCTTTTTCTCCTCTGAATCCGCTTTTCTGCCAAGTACAAAGATTGTATTCCAAACTTTCTTTGTTTCCACAAGGCAAAATATGCACCATTGAGCCCTTTAGATTTAAAACAGACTTTATCAAATTTAATGTTGCATTTAAATCGTCGACATGTTCTAAAACATGGTGGGAGAAAATAAGATCGAACTTTGCAGTTTCTTTTTCCAACTCACTTAAAGTGTATGCTTTAAGTTTCGGATTTCTTGTGACAGCAATTTGAAGTGCTTCTGCACTAAGATCGCAAATATAAATGGTTGCTGAAGGAAAGACCCTGCTAATCACTTCGCTGAATACACCTGTTCCACCGCCAAAGTCAAGTATTTTATCAGGAATACCTATTTTACCTTTTAGGTCGGTTAAATAGTTGAACACCCGTTGCATTTTATACGATGGCCAGGTATCCATGTATCCTTTCTGATAGCGTAAATCGTAAAATCCTACGTCAAATTTATTGTCGTTATTTTGGTGTTGTTCCAAAAGTGTTTCTGTTAAAAAATCTGTGAATCAATATTTGAATTGGTTTTAGCCAATCTGTTTTTAAAATAAATCTAATCAGTTTCCACTTTGCGCCTTTAAACGAAACAATTTCAACACCTTTGAATGTGCCGGATTCGAAGCCTATGGCTTTAAAGTGTTTGAAAGGCATTCCGAATGTTTTCATATAAAAACCAAATTTCAAAAAATTTTCGGTGTTTAAGGGTTTAAGGTTCTTTGATGTTATCATCTCAATCACTTCCTCATGATTTTTTGGAATATGATTTACATCGAGTTTGCCGAAGTAGGTCGATTCGGCAAGAACAACAGGTTTTCCTCTAAATGCAGCTTCTATTCCTATGGTACTTCCAAAATTTAACACCACAGATGAATGGTCAATTAGATCGTATGAATTGGTAGATGATTCTGGCAGTATAATAGTGAAATTGTCTGTTTTTATATTGAACAATTCTGTAAAATCGTAGTTGGTGCTGCCTTTTAAGTTGGGATGAATTCTAAGGTAAATATGAACATCTTCTCTGCCTTTAAGGTCGGTGGTGATTTTTTGAATTGCTTGAAGTTGGGATTCATAAATTCCCATTTTTATTTCTTCAGAAATGGCAGCCATCTCATCTTCGGAACTGTTGAAAATTACAATGTTCCAGTTATCAGGATTCCAGTTCAGGGGCAACAAACCTTTTTCCATGTATTGCGAAAAAGAATACCATATATCTGGTATTCCCGTGGAACGGTTGTGATAAAAAAGCTTTCCTGTTTCTACTCTTTCAACAGGATCTGCTTTGTCCCATATTAAGTGCATTTGCGATTGCCACCAAGTTAAATCGTGAGGCAGTCTGTTTTCATACAACTGATAATGTTGAGGCGAATTTCCTCTTTCATGATTAACATAAGTTACCTCAAGTTTTTCGCAAGCCCTAACAGCAGCTCTGGTATATGTATACCTGCCATTGAAAATGTATACTTTATCAAACTTATACTCCGTTAAATAATTGAGCATTGTGAAATATACCGCTACAGACGCTTTTAAATAATTGTTTATTTTTTCCTTGTCTTTAACAACATCGAATCTTGGATCTCTATAGTTCGAAATCAGTGAAGAAGCAGCAGCCATACCAGCTTCAAATTCTTCATATTTAAGTGCTTTCAATTCGGCAAGTGAGTTGCCATTGAATTGTATAGTATCTGTTATTGCTTTTTGTTCTGGTGTAATTGCTATAATCGGCAAGATACTCACCTTTTTATCTAAATGGTCAACACCAAATTTTCTTTTAGAAATACACGACATGCATTTAAAAAAATCATGGTTATGATTGATTTCGCAAACCGGCAAATGAACACTGCATGCCATCTGATAAATATCGTTTCCAGCATCCATTTCCAACTGCATCAATTCCAAACCGGTTTCGTAATGCTGACCCCAAAGGACTGATGTTTCAAGAAAAGCTATTTTACTCAAAATTTAGATTGATTTTATTTGGCCAGATTCCAAGAGAAAGGAGTGCCTGCATTAATATTTTTTGAAGATTTCATTCCCAAAACGATATCTAAAAACTTTGGCTCAATGCCATCTCCTGGTCTTATAACTCGTAAATTTTCACTTGTAAAAAATTCGCCGGTTTTAACCTCTTTCACTACATATAAAGAACGCTTGAACTGCAGGCTTCCTTTTTCTGACTCGATGATACCATAATGCACCTTACCTAAAGCTTCGAATGCGCGCTGACTTTCGATAACAAGATTTCCCATTTCATGCGGCTCCAGTGAAAATGCAGCATCAACGCCACCTTCGGCTCTACTGAGTGTGAAATGTTTTTCAATTATGCGAGCACCCAAAGCAACGCTGGCCACAGCAACACCAATTCCGGGAGTATGGTCACTCAATCCCATAACTGCATCTGGATAAATATTTTGCAGGTGAGGAATAGTGAGTAAATTGGAATCGGAAGGATTTGCAGGATAGTTGCTGGTGCATTTTAATACAGACAATTGTTTGCATCCGTTGTTATACAGAAAATTTACCGTATCATCAATTTGTGCAAGGGTAGAGAGTCCGGTTGAAATTATAACCGGTTTGCCGGTTTGAGCAACAGCTTTAAGTAATTCGCGATCGGCATTTTCGAAAGAAGCAATTTTATATGCTGGAGCCGCTAACTTTTCTAGTAAATCGACCGCCTTGGTTTCAAATGGTGAACTAAAACAAATGATATTGTTTTTTCTGGCCAAATCAAAAATTTCTTTGTGCCACTCCCAAGGGGTTGCAGCCTTTTGATACAATTGATACAAATTATACCCTTTCCAAAGAGAATTTTTACTTTCGATATTGAACAATCCGTGAGAGGCATCTATGGTTAAACCATCTGCTGTATATGTTTGCAACTTGATTGCATGTGCACCAGATTTTGCGGCAGATTCTACAATCTCGAGTGCTTTTTCGAGGCTCTGATTGTGATTGCCACTCATTTCGGCTATCACAAACGGTGGATGATTGTGGCCTATTTCTTTCCCATCAATAATAAAAGGTTCACTCATATCTTTCTGATTTGATCGATTTTATTTTTAATTCTAGTCAATGCTTTTCCATCAAAAACCTCTGATTGGTTCTTTAAAATTACTTGACTTGACCGAAACGCTTCGGTAATTATTTCTATCCAATTAATCTTATCCCAATGATTTAAATCACCAAGTTTTGCTGCCAAGTTGTGTTGGGTAAAACTGCGATATAAACTTTCTTGATTGTCTATAAAATATCCCAAGGCTAATATAGCACCTGTGGTCATAGCCTCCATAGACATTGTACTTGCAGGCAGCACAACAAGCGCTGATGTAGCAAAATAGCATTTCAATTCACCTGCCGTAAGTTCCTGATGAGATATTATGTTTACAGCTGAATTTGAAACAATTTTATCTTTGGTAAGCACATGAATGGTTTCAAATAGTCCGGTAGAAGCTACTTTTTCTGCAATTTTGGGAGTCAGATTTTTCGGATCTGCACCTCCCATAGCAACAAACGCCGTTTTTGATACCCTACAATATTTGTGTTGTTCTGAAAACAATTTACGAACGGGGGCATACTGAAATCCAAAACAAAATTTGGGATTTCCATCCCCACTATACATGTCCTTTTTGGCTTCCTGCGATGGATTCAACAACATGTCTGCACAGGTAAAATCCATAAACATGTCGTCAATCATAACAGTTTTGCAGTTTGATTTTTTCAATTCGCACCTGTAAGTTTGGTCGAAATGATATCCATCGAGCACCACCACATTATTTGTTTTAACTAAACTTTTAAGGTGCTTCAAACCATAGTCATTGTTATCGTTTATCAATCTGGTGATTGTGCCGAATGATTGTTCTATATCTGGCAGAACTTGTTCGGGAAAATCGACACTTACAAAACAGGTTTTTTCTTTATCAAATGTTCCGGCAATTGCCATACATCGGTATAAATGGCCTAATCCCCGAGTTGAATCTCCGTCGGCTCTAAAATAAATATCAGGTGTGTACACGAATGTTTATTCCACTGTTTTTAATCTGTGCCCTGGTTTGCATAAAATTTTCATCCTTCATGCTAAAAAATGTTCCGGCAGCCACAGCGTCTGCATGCCCATCTTTGAAGGCATCAATAAAATGATGTGTTCGACCGCAGCCTCCCGAAAGTACTACAGGAATATTTACCTTATCGGAAACTTGTTTGCAAATAGTTGTTTCCATGCCTTCTCGCATTCCGTCTGCATCAATAGACGTGAGCAAAATTTCGCCTGCACCCAATCTTTCGCATTCAACAGCCCATTCTACCGGATCGAGGCGTGTATCAGTTTTGCCTTTATCTATGAATACAGTAAATTTTCCGCTGTTGTTTTTTTTAATATCTATGCTAACTACCACACATTGTGCTCCGAATATTAAAGAAGCTTCTGTGATTAATGTTTTGTTTTTTACTGCCTGAGAGTTGATGCTTATTTTATCTGCACCATTTGCAAGCAACATTTTAAAATCATCCAAACTAGTTACTCCACCTCCAACGGTCATTGGCATAAATATTTCTTCGGAAACACTTCTGATTACTTTCAACAATCCATCTGAATGATGCAGAGTCTGGTCAAGATCAATAAAAATGAGTTCGTCTGCAGCCTGGTCCTGAAATATTTTTGCTTGAGATACAGGATCACCTATTTCTATTACCTCATTAAACTGCTTGGTGTTTACCAAAACCAATTTATTGGTATTATAGCTACTGGTTTTAAGTTGCAGTTTAGGTATGAGGCGTCGTTTCGACATTGTGTATTTTCAAGGGTTCCATCTTAAAAAATTTTCCAATAATTTCAGTCCGTAATCCTGACTTTTTTCGGGATGAAACTGAGTTGCAATTATGTTATTTTTAAGGACCGCAGCAGTTACAGGAAAAGTATAATCGTAAGTTGCAATTATGTCTTGTTCATTATTGCATTTCATATAATAGGAATGCACCAAGTAAAAATCTTTGTTTTGTGGGATGTCTTTAAACAACGGGCAATCGGTTTTAAAGCTAATTTCGTTCCAACCAATATTCGGAACTCGAAGGGTTGGGTCTGATGGGTTTATCTTAATAATTTCTGCATCAAACCAACCTAAACCATCAAATTCTCCATCCTCAAATCCTTTTTTCGCCATAATCTGCATACCCAAACAAATTCCTAATGTAGGTTTTGCCTTGTGGATGACTTCCTCGTTTAATGCATCCATGAAACCTGTTTTTTTAAGGTTTTCGGCACATCTTCCAAAAGAACCTACACCCGGAATAATTATCCGGTCGGCTTCTTTCAGTTCCTCGGGATGTGCGCAAATCATGGCATCTTCGCCCAAGTATTCAAATGCATTGAACACCGAAGTGAGGTTTCCCATCCCATAATTTACAATTCCTATCACCCGTTTTTACTTATTGCTGTGAGATTGTCTCCACCTCTCCAATTGCTCTTTTGCTTCTTCACGAGTCATTTTTCCTTCGCGGCTCCATTGGTCAAAGTCGTGCAGTTTTTTACCCTGTACTTTGGTATCGCCATCAAATACATATGGACTCACACCATGACTTTTTGCAATTTCATAAAATTCATCTTCATTCAATCCTATAAAATCCAAAAATAAATCAAGACTTGGCGGACGTTTTCCTTCAAACTGATTTATCAATGCAATACCCTCTGCTCGGTCCATTCTATTGTTTCTAATATCGATGCTAGCAAGGTGAGTTGGTCGAGTGTATCCGCGTTTGATATATTTGATGTAATCGCGCACTCCCTGCATGTAACATTCTATTTTTTCGTATTGGTATTGTGGTGGTACATTTTCTACTTCATCACCTTTCCAACCCAATTCGTCCATAATAATCTGTGATTGTTTTTTAGCATCCCAAGGAATGTATGAACCTAGGCAAACCGAACGATAGCCTATGCGTCGTAATTCTTTCAATGGTGGATAACTGAATGGTTTCAAATCGCGTTCATCTGCAATACCACCCAATCGGACTTCCATATCCTGGGCAGAAATTCCAAGGTTGATGTAACGGTTGAAACGTTTTTCGTCTACTTCCTCGGGTTGGTCGTAGCTGTAATAGCTGGTATATTCCGAACTGGGTTCGCCCCAAAAAATCAAAGGAACATTGTAGCGCAAAGCCACCCACATTGGGTAACTGAAAATGCCGGTATGACAATGCCAACAAAAATCTCCTTTTTCAAGAAAACTCTGTAACATCACTTTCTGTACAATTTTCCAATTGGGAGTGAAATGATGAAAATCTGCACCCAATTTACGTAGCACATTTTTTGTATTTTCTTCAAGATTTGGCCTTAAAAAACCATGGTCGAAGCGCACCACCAAAGGTTTAATGTTGTACCTTTTTTTAAGATAATAAAGCGTCCATGTGCTGTCTTTCCCACCGCTGAATGGAATTATACAATCGTAATCGTATTTTCCACGATAGGTTTCTATCAGTTCATCGAGGTTTTTTTGACGGTCTGCCCAGTCTATTTTTTCATTTTTAAACTCTGATTGTCTGCAAATGCTGCATACACCTTGTGCATCATAAATTATGCTCTCGTGGGTTTGAGGTAATAAACATTTAGTGCAACGTATTAAACTGTTCATATTTTTTATTATAAATATTTTCTAAAAACGGGTTTGGCGGGTTCACCAACTAAAAAGTTCTCATAACCCTGATCTAATGCTTTTTTATAAACCTCAAGCGATTCTGAAAACGCTTGTGCAAAGCACTCTATATCTTGTAAAGTATGACTGAAACAAGGCACCAAGATGCCTTGAAACAGAACTCCTCTCTTTATCATTTCCTGCATCATTAGTGTTCGTAAACCGGCACTAACCTCATTGATATTGTCTTTAAACACAAACATAGGCATCCAATCCGATGGTGCCATTTGCACTGCATTTTGCAAGCCATGTGATAAAATAACTTCATTGCATTGTTCATTTAAACTTCTGCCAATGTTGTGTAAATGTTCAATTACATTCTCTTTTTTAAAAATATCGATTGTAGCCAACCCAGCCGCAAGTGTATGGGTTTCACCGCCATGTGTAGTGCTAATTAAAAATACTTTTTCGGAACCATTGCGGGTAATTCCGCCCAATTCCATCACTTCCTTTTTCCCAGTGAGTGCACAAAATGAAAATCCGTTTGCGATGCCTTTTCCCCATGTTGCCATGTCAGGTTCCACTCCATACTTGGTAATGCTTCCAGGAAATGCAGTTTTAAAACCAGTAATCATTTCATCTGCAATGTATAATGCTCCATGCTGATGAGTTAATTCAATGGCATTCTTTAGGTATCCTTCAGGTAATCCCCAGTTTTTTTCCGGTTCTGAAATAACACAGGCAATTTGTCCTGGATATTTTTCGAAGAGTTCTTTCAACGATTCCAGATTATCTGCTTTATAGGTAACTGAAAAAGTCGAAATTTCTTCAGGAACACCGGCATTACATGCGGTGGTTCCAATAAACCAGTCGTCGTAGCTGTAAAACGGATGATCTCCAGGAAATGCCACTAGTTTGCGTCCGGTAAATGCTCGCGCAAGTTTCATGGCAGCTGTTGTTACTATCGAACCAGTTTTCGCAAATTTTATCATTTGGTGACAAGGAACGAGGTCCAGAAATGTTTCAGCCATCTTCATTTCTATTATGGACGGCCTCTGAAAATTCACTCCTTTATCAAGTTCATTCTTCACTTTTTCCAAAACAGGTTCGTAGACGTGGCCAAGACTCACCGAAGTAAGTCCCATACTGCAATCGAGGTATTTATTTCCATCAATATCCCATACATGTGCCCCTTTCCCATGAGAAATAGCACCGGGTGAAAGTTTTGGAAATTGATCGTCGCCTTTGGAATAAGTGTGGGCGCCACCTGGAATCAATTGGTGAATTTTAGACCTGTATTGATCAGATTTACTGAAGTTGGTGATATGATTAATCGGCTTGTTCATTTGTTGGGGTAAAACCTTCGTTTCTTTGGTGCGAATTGTTGAGTTGTGACCACTCCTGGTTGTGGTTCAGTAAATTAATATACCCCATAAAATCCAATGCTGTTCCTCCGTTGGCTATTAGTTTTTCAATCAATAAATAATCGGATTCATAATCGACCGTTAACCTGTAGTTAGAAAAATCGGATTTGTTTTCGAGTGATTTTGAAGTAAATAAATAACCACCTTTAGCTGTTGAGTTGCGCCAAATGTATGGAGTAACATGCTCTCTATCAGATAAATCAGATGCTTCTTTCCAGGCTTTCTCTAATGCCGAAAATTTAATCACCTCCACATCCATTCCATCTGGCCAGGTTGGGTTGAGTGTATTGCTAACATAGTCGAGGTTTTCGTTTACGCAGGTATTGATGGCTATACTCATCACTTCATGATCTATCAATGGGCAATCGCTGGTGATTCGTACCACAAAATCTGGCTGATGTTGCTTGGCAGCTTGATAAAACCGGTCTAGAACATCATTGGTAGAGCCTTTGTAAAAAGAACAATGACATTGTTTCGCAATATCAACAATGGCATCTGACCCCTCTTCTAAAGTGGTGGCCACTATCAGTTCGCTAATATTCTTGCATCTGTGGGCACGTTCCAAGTGTATCTGCAACAGCGATTTTCCGTTCACCAGCTTAAGCACCTTTCCGGGTAACCGGCTTGAACCAATTCGGGCTTGGGTGATGGCTATAATTTTCATTTCCAGTTAACAGGACTTAACAAGTTGGTTTCTGAAACATCTATGTTGTCTATTGTTTTTTTTAGCTCTGTTGAAATAGGCTCTTCCAAAGCTTCAAAGTTATTTCTGAGTTGGGCAATGCTGTCAACGCCAATCACCACTTCATCTATCAAAGGTTGCGAAAAGCAATAACTCAACGCCATGTTTTCCATGCTGATGTTCTGTTGTTCACACATTTGTTGCAATTGAACCAAATGCTTTTGTAAAGGGGTCAATTTTTCGGGAAGTTGATTTGGTTTCATAAAAAACAATCCTTGTAAAAAAGCCGAACGAACCTGGTTTCTTACTCCAGCAACAGATGATGTTTCCATAGCATCCTTGCGTTGATTAAAATTATCAAGCATGTTAAACGGAAATTGAATCATATCCGGTCCATATCTAACTGCTTCTATAATTTCATTATTTGAATATACTGACACACCAATTTCATTAATAATTCCTTTGGCCTGCAGATTTTTCATTTCACCGAACGAATCCTCGGTTAAGTCATCAAATCGGTGAAAAAACAAACAATTGATGGAATCTGTTTGAAGAATGTTTAATGCTTTGTCTACCTGTTTTTGGATGGTCGAATTTTCGTCTACTGCAAACTTGGTATTGATGTTAAACGAAGGATTACGCCAGTTATAATTTCCTATTATTTTTTCTGAATTGCCATAAAGTGATGAGGTATCCAAGGTTTCAATCCCCAGCTTTGCAGCTTCATCCAACAATTCAAATATTTGTTTTTCAGTAAGTCGGCCTGTTTTGTTGTTGATTCCGTAATCAAGACCAAACTGAACTGTACCGAGAATTATTTTGGTATACATTTATAAAACAAGGTTCTCCGAAAACTTTGCCATTCGAAGCATATTGCACCATTTTCCATTATAAAATCCGTGGCTTCTATACAAACCTTCCTTAATATAGCCGAGGTTTTGGTACAACTTTACAGCTGAAACATTGTCTTCAACTACACCCAAGGTAATTTTTCTAAGGTTAAATTTTTTGAAACAATAATCCATGATTGCCTGAGAAGCTTCTTTTGCATATCCTTTTCCCCATTCGGATTTATCGCCCATCATAATCCCATACTCGCCACGTTGGTGCAATTTGTTTAAGCTATCTATTTTTACATTGCCAATATGTTTATTATTTTCTTTACGGTTTATTGCCCAAAAAACCACATCAGATCTGTTTTGCAAGCCTTTTATAAAATCCTCTAAATCCTTTAATGTTTGACTTGTTCGACCAGTTTCTAGATACAAATTTACTTCTGGATCGTTAAGCCAATCCACATAACTTTGGGTACAATGGCTCATATGAACTTTCGTGTAATAAAGCCTCGCCGATTCTGCTTCAATAATTAGTGGAGTAGTCATTTGGCAAATTGCAGCACTTTTTCAATCACAAAATGCTGTTCTTGGTGGGTCAACGTCGGAAACATGGGTAAACTAAGGCATTGCTCATAATATTTTTCGGCATTTGGGAAATCGCCTTTTTTAAACCCTAAACTTTTGTAGTATGGATGCAGATGGCAGGGGATATAATGCACTTGGGCAAAAATATTATTTTCTCGCAGGGCATCATATAGTTCCTTTCGGTTGTTGGTGAGTATCACATATAAGTGGTAGGCGTGTTTGCTGTTTTTGTTTACTTGCAATGTTCTTACCACGCTTCCAGCAAAAGATTTGGTGTAGATTTCGGCAATCTCGCGACGTCTTATCAATCCTTCTTTGGCACGACTGAGTTGGGAAATTCCCAGAGCACTCTGAAAATCGGTGATGCGGTAATTGTATCCCAACATCTGCATTTCGTGGTACCAGCCACCATGGTTTTCTATCAATTCATCTGCATTGCGGGTGATTCCATGGGTGCGCAGTTTCATCAATTTTCGAAACAGGGTTTCGTTGCTGGTGGTAATCATTCCACCTTCGCCGCAGGCAATGTGTTTAACAGGATGAAACGAAAAAATTACCAAATCTGCAAAATGTCCGTCGCCACATTTGTTTTCGGTTCCATTTGAATTTACAAACGAACCACCCGGAGCATGGCAGGCGTCTTCAATGATCCAGCAACCAAACTCATTAGCAAGGGCTCTAAATTCTTCAAGATTCACCGGGTTGCCGGCAAAATCAACAGGAATGATCCCGTGGTAATATCCTTTGGGTTTGGATTCCAGTTTTTGCCTCAAAAGATGTAAATCCATCAAAGCAGTTGATGGGTCTATATCACAAAACTCGACGGTTCCTCCACAATAGCGCACACAATTTGCAGATGCCGCAAACGTGATTGGCGAGGTAATAACTCGGGTATTTTCATTTACATCTAGTGCTAAGGCGCATAAATGCAAGGCTGCTGTTCCGTTTGAAACCGCCACTGCATATTTGGCACCAACATAGCTTGCAAACTGTTTTTCGAATTGCTCGATGGTGGGTCCCTGGGTTAGGAATTCACCTTTCAGCGACTGTACAACAGCTGCAATGTCTTCATCTGTGATGTTCTGGCGTCCGTATGGTATTGGGTTCATTGGAAAATTTATTTAAAATTTACATCTACATGTTCCTTTATCTGCTGCCTTATTTCGTCAACAGATAAAAAGTGTTCGTTGGTACCGCTGTTGTATTTAAAACCGTATTCGGCTTTTTGGCCTTTAAATTCTTTGGCCAAATCGGTTGGTTCCCAAATGGGCATGCTTGGGCAAATCACAAAATACTTGTCAAATTCGATGGTGTTTAATGCGTCGGTTTCGGTAATCATTTCTTCGTGCAGTTTTTCACCGGGTCTGATGCCCACCATTTCGGTTTTGCAATCAGGACCAATGGCTTTTGCCACATCCAATATGCGGTATGATGGAATTTTAGGTACAAAGATTTCTCCGCCCCAAGCGTTTGCCAAGGCATAAAAAACCAACTCTACACCATCTTCTAACGAAATGTTAAAGCGGGTCATGTCTTCGTGGGTAATTGGCAAAACTCCAGATTTTTTCTTTTCCATAAAAAACGGAATTACCGAACCTCGAGAGCCAATGACATTACCATAGCGAACCACCGAAAAACGGATATCGCGTTTCCCTTTGAAGTTGTTGGCAGCAACAAATAATTTATCGGAACAGAGTTTGGTTGCCCCGTAAAGGTTAATTGGTGCAGCAGCTTTATCAGTGCTCAATGCAACCACATTTTTAACTCCCTGATCCAATGCAGCGTTGATTACGTTTTCGGCACCAAAAATATTTGTTTTGATACACTCCATGGGATTGTATTCGGCAGCCGGAACCTGTTTGAGTGCAGCGGCATGAATTATAATATCGATGCCTTCGCAGGCTCTTTTAAAACGTTCGGCATCGCGCACATCACCAATAAAGTAGCGCATGGCTTTGTATTTGGTGTCCGGAAAAATTTGGTTCATTTCGAACTGTTTTAATTCGTCGCGCGAATAGATTACAAGCCTTCCCACATTTGGGAACCGTTGGAGAACCATTTCAACAAATTTCTTTCCGAAAGAACCGGTACCGCCGGTAACTAGGATGTTTTTGCCGTTTAAGTCGAGGGTGTTTGTCATTGTATAAGTTTAGAGTCTAATGTAAAATATCCAGAAGGAAGCCATAATTGGTTTTCTGGCATTTTAACCACCAACGGGGCGGTTAAATTGTCTACTACATCGTAGGGTAATTCGTTGCTTGAAGAACCAAGCCAGTAATATGTTTCATAAACCCCCTGATGCAAATTTAGGTCGGGAAGTTCCACTACAAATTCAAATTCGTTTCCGTTTGGTTTAATGGAAATGCGACCTGTAGAAGCAACAGTTTCGCGGGAAAGGCTGCTGCGCAGTGCAAACAGAAAAAACAATTCATCAACTGGCTGTTGTACTGTGCAACTGCATTTTATTTTAACGTGGTCGCCAGGGTAGTATTCGTTTTGGTCTGTATGGTCGGCATTTTGCAAACTGATGTTTTTGAAACGTATCTCTCCGTTTCCGCGCCTGAATTCGGGATCCTTTAAGGTATCTGCTTTAGTGAGGTCGTAATGTAGGGTTTGGTTTACGTAATGTGCGATTACCTCATTGGCTTCGCCGCTTTTTGTCACCTCGCCTTTTTCGATGAGAATGGCTTTATGGCAAATGTCGCTAACGGCACCCATGTTATGACTTACAAACAAAACGGTGCGTCCGCCACCTGCAACTTCTTTCATCTTTCCCAAACATTTTTTCTGGAATTCAGAATCACCTACTGCCAACACTTCGTCTATGATTAAAATTTCAGGTTCTAGGTGAGCTGCTACTGCAAAGGCCAATCGAACATACATTCCTGAAGAGTATCTTTTTACAGGTGTATCAATGTATCTGGCTACACCACTGAATTCAACAATCTCATCGAACTTTCGTTTGATTTCCGATTTCGACATTCCAAGCACAGCACCATTCAGAAACACGTTTTCGCGACCGGTAAGTTCTGGGTGAAAACCGGTTCCCACTTCGAGCAAACTGGCAATGCGACCTTTGGCTTTTATAGTTCCTGTGGTTGGCGTAGTTACCCGAGATAAAATCTTTAGTAAGGTTGATTTTCCAGCACCGTTACGACCAATAATTCCCATTACTTCACCCCTATTTACCTCGAAGTCGATGTTTTTAAGTGCCCAAACATATTCGGAACCCCCTTTAATGGTTCGGTCGTTTACTTCGCTTATGGCAGCCAATGGATCGGCTTTTCCGCTGAGTTTGTATATGAGTCTTTTTACATCTTCACTTAGCGATTTGCCTGAAACAACACCTAAGCGATATTGTTTGCTTATATTTTCTGCTTTTACAACAATATTACTCATACGGTATCCATAAAAGATTTCTCAACCCTGTTGAAAATCAACACGGCAACCACAAACATAATTCCCATAAAACTGGTGCTATAAGCAAGGGCTTCCCAAGAAAAAACAGCGGCTTTTTCACCTAAAAATCCGTATCGGAAAGTTTCAATCACCGATGTCATCGGATTTAGGCCAATAATTGTTTTCTGGGTTTGCGACATGATGATGGAAAAAGGAAAAACCAAGGTGCTTGCAAACTTTAATAAGTCTACCCCAAAAGCAACCAAAAATCCAAGGTCGCGGTATTTAGTAGTTAGGCTGGAAATGAAAATTCCCAAGGAAAGTCCCAATCCACCCATCAATAAAATAACCAACGGTGACAGGGCACTTCAATACAGGACCACCGCTTATGGGTAACGAACCAAAAGGTCCACAGGGCCAGAAGGAGTTTTTTATGAAGCGTTTGATGACACGGAAGCGCCACCGACCTGAAGAGGTCGTGGCAAAATTACGCGAGGCGGACGAAGCCATCGCGCAAGGAAAGTCACTCGAAGA
>Ga0105051_10003403_pt1 | contig 19359 bp, 18 predicted proteins | sample FRY02_FD_78383 | JGI IMG/M metagenome (GOLD analysis project Ga0105051, IMG submission 78383) | Freshwater microbial communities from Lake Fryxell liftoff mats and glacier meltwater in Antarctica - FRY-02 (megahit assembly) | ecosystem: Environmental > Aquatic > Freshwater > Ice > Glacier... | reverse complement strand
TCATACTTTTCCATTTTCCAGTGAGGAAATTGTGAAATTCAGATGTTGTTGACTACTGTAAACTTTTACCTGGGACCTTGAAATCGATACAAAGCGGGCCCAGTTCATGTTTTAAATCGGCAGGCCCGTCACTAATTACCGTCCACAAGTGAGCACTTCAAATTGCTCACTTATTATCGTTAACACAACTTTCGAAATCAGTCGCTGCCGACATTTAGTACATATGCATACATGTATACAGGTGTATGTATATATACTGGTATATATACGTATACAAGATGACTATTGAATATACATGGCATTTACATATTGTATATATATTTCAGATTTGATACATCGTGTTTCGAACGTTTCCAGTCAGTTTGTTTGACATCACACAATTTCGTCACGCGTGATGCTTTTTGCAGGTGGAGCCTCTGCTCGTGTATTCTCTCACTAAAAATTTGCATTTAAGGTATTCAAAGTTGATTCATTCGTGGTGGATGGTAACTAATGACGGGCCTGTACTCTGCGCGCTGCGTTCATATGTATGTATATATTCATGTTTACATGTACATATACATATTCACACGTGTATATACATGTACATATACATTCACATGTACGTAAAGATACATATATACACATGTACATACATATGTATGTGTATGCATGTACTGCGCGACCACTCCAAACACCAACTACTACCGTCCGTTCCTGTTTTCGAGATTCTGGGACAAAAACTGGTTGTTTTGAAAGTCACAACCTACTCCTACACAGAACACTGACCGTGCTGAGGATACCTTTTGTGACATTGTGATGTGCAACGGGACCCCGCCTGGAATATATTTGTGGGAATGGGGTATTTTCGAAATTCGGTGTTGATGTGGCACCTGCTGAGATGGCACCTCATGCAACAGATGTGGATTACAGAGACACCTGACTCGCCAATCGCGAGTCACTAAATTTGATTCATTCTTCCACTCTCCCCAGTTCTATCTCAAAGACTGTCCTCGAAGGAATCCGTGAGCTCGGAAACCGACGCTGCCAATGCATCCTGTCATGTGTGCGAGAGAAAGAGAGTACACGTGTACGACAGACAGTGAGAGAAAGAGGGCCAGATAAAGAGATCTTTTGGAGGGACAAAAGCATGAGGGAGAGGGCTCAATCAAGCGCTGAGGGAACTGGGGGGGACCTCGACGGCAAGCCAGCCGAGGCTTATACGGCGATCTCGGTCACTGGTGTCGCTATGACGCCGCTCGCCGGCCATCTCTGTTGGCGCTGCACTTGAGTCACTGTATGATCAAAGTGTGATTTTTGTTTAAAGTTATCAGTCAGGCTCTGGGGGTATTGCACACACACCTCTGGGGGTGTTGCACGCATACACATGCATCAGAGTTGAGTGGCGCGTGTTGACACACGGGCGTGCAATGACACAAAGGCGCGCACCTGATACGCGGAATCTTCAACAGCGAGGCACAAACGTTCAACACATCTCGAGCGGCAGGTTTGCCTGACTCCTTGACTTCCTTGCACGGCAACTTTTCAGACACGATAACAGAATCAGCCTCATCGTGCATCACCCATGAAGCATTCAACGAAGCATCCAGTTGCAACGCCTCCGAGGCCTCACCAGCCGTGTCTGGTGTAGTTGAGTGGCTCTGGCTGAGAGACATACGAATGTTTTCGAGCTCCAGAACCGAGGTGAGCTCTACCACTGGCTCCTCCTGCACACAAAAAGATGAGAAATGTCGTTAGACACATTTGTTGACCTGATGATCACTATTGCCGGTAGCCACGTGATGACAAGGTGAAAACACTGAGTCTCCACGAGTATATCTTCAGCAAAATATGTGGGTGTGGAGCGCATGCGAGGTAAAATACAAATAGTCACTGGGGATTGTCGAATTGTGTGTCCTGGTCATGTGTGTCCCGTTTTTTGTTATGTGTCCTTACTGTGTGCAGAGTGAAAGAGGTGTGTGTGATGATTGGAAAGAAAATGGTGCCCCGACTGCCAAAACAAAGGGGTAGATCGGGTACAAGTGAGAGGGGGGGGGGGTCAGGCGCGGGGTATTTTGGCTTGTGATACACACCTCCTCCTCCCGACTGCTTTGCATATCATCCATCGAGTACAAGTACGACGCCAGAGGGTGTGAGCATGACGGTGACGATGAGAGGACTGAGGACGACAAGAGCATCTGATGAGCCCGGGAACTGGTTGTGCTGCTGCACATATCGCTGCTGCCAACGCACATCTCCACGTCAGTTGGATTCCAATGAATACAAAGACTAGAACGTGCAGGCAGGAGGAGGGGAAGAAAACACCTGCTCATTGGGCTAGAAACAGACGAGGAGGATGAGTTACGAAGCACTGAGCGACCCGCAGCACGGAAGGCCTCAGCCGGAATGTCAATATGTGGCGTGTTGCTGCATTTGTGTGCCTTGCGATCAGAGCGTGTACTCCCAGTCACGCGCTGAGATCGGACTCGCGCCCACGCCGCTCGGGCGTAGGCATACTGCCCTGCGTACCACTGGCGTAGCGCCAACTTTGTGGCCTTGGGCAGCAGCAAGACCGTCAGCATCAGCACACACACACATCCCAAGCACAAGTCAAATGGTGTTGCCTGTGACACTTCCTGCGGAGCGTCGCGCCAGGGGCGCTCTGTGTACTGCTGTGCGTGTGACGCCTCTGCCAGTGTGCCAGTGGCGGGACGTACAGTCTTTGGGTGTGGTGTGATTAAGTCATCAGGGTCCTCGGAGCTAGTACAATCGAAAGCACTCTGCTCGGTGCAGGCCAGCGCGTTGACAACAGACTTGAGGTTTAGGTAGCCCCATACACTGAGCTGGGGATGGAGCCATGTGCCCTCCATGTCAGGTCCATTGCCGTCGTCCTTCCAGAGACGGTAACGTGTACCAGGCACCATTCGAACACCCGAATAGTCGCTCACCACACGTACCTCTTCAAAGCTCATTTGATTGCCGCGCACGTCGCCCTCAAAGGCTGTCACGCTGTGTCCGTGCGCCCACGTGATCAAGCCAGCACAAGTGCCATCAGGAAACAAATCTTTGATTTCGAGCTGCATATCCATCTCTGTGTACGCATCCTGCACGAATACGCCAGCCCACTTGCCGGGAACCCACACAGCTACACCAGACGAATGTGTAGAGTGGGGGCTACTGCGAGCCATTTCGAGGCGTTTGGCAAGCAGTCCGCCCCACAGGTTGGCCTCGAGCAGATGCACATGCTGACGTCGTGACTCTTGCATTATCGCATATGCTGTCGTGGCATCCTTAGAGCACTCGGCACCTCCTCGCTCACGGCATGCCTGCTCGAAGAACTTAGCAAAGGCCTCCTCCTCAGCTGATACAGTGGGCTCTTGGTGTGTGCCTTTCGAAAAAGATCGGAAGCGCGCAAATAGTGACAAGTAGTTGCGCCAGTTGCTGTGAGGCATGTCCTCCTCAGCCCCCACTGCGTCATCCGTGAAATGCTGGGATTGAAAGGTGTTGAGATGTGCAGAATCATCTTCAACGCACCTGGCCTCCTCTGACAGAGCTTTTCCCGCCGCCACCCAGAGCTTCGAAACTGCTGCTCCGGCAGCGCGCATGGTGGATTTAGCTGTGCGTCTGATTCTCTGTGCTGCGCGCTCGCGCCCATTTTGCGACGCAAATCTGTACTTTCCTCGGCCTTCCCCGTGATACGCGTCATGCTGAGATGCTCGATCACTGCCAGTCGACTTGTGCGCTGGCGCAGTATTTACCTGCGAGGGATCTGCGTGTGGCTGGCTTGGGATGGGTGTAGAAACCAACGTCGAAAAGTGCTGCAGCATGGCAAGTGGGTTGTGTAGTCGCGAAAGCTCATTGTATTGTGAATATGAGTCTGTGTATTCAGAACCGAGCTGGTAACTCACACCACTGCCTCCTCCTTTTTCAAGTTGTGTGTGCGATGCGGGCAAAGCTAGAGATGCTTCAGTGATGGCGGCGAGCAAGCGCACTCCAAAGATGCCGTCGGCAGCAAGAGGTTTCTTCCCAACCTTTGCCTTTTTGGGAGTGGAGACTATGCCCCATGTTTCCGCGCGCCGCACTTGCACTGGCACTGCTGGTAACTTGCGTGCTGGCACATTTTCATTTGGTCGATTCTTTGCTGTCTCCATTTTCTTAGCCACCGCCGCCGAAGCAGAAGCAGCAACTGCAGCAGCAAGGGCCGCCTCGAACGTCGATGGCGTAGTCTTTGCCACTTCTGCAGCTTGGTCAGCTTGGTCTGAGTAAGATGACCACGACCAAGGAGCAGATGACATAGAAGTGGACATAGAGGAGGTGGAAGTAGCGGCCATGAAGTCTTGCAATTCCTGGCTCAATTGATCGCGCAAAAGACGCGATGCTTCACGCGAAGTCTCGTGGCGGTCCTGCAGTTGCTGCTGCAGCGCCTTGACTTGCGTCTCTGTCTCTTGAACACGCACACGCAGTATTGCAAGTTCCTTGCGCAACTCTTCGCTCGGTGCCTGCGACTGCGAGTTCGGCGTTGATGTGGTGGAGGGCGTGGTGCTTGGCGCAGTGGTTGGTGCAGTGCTTGGTGCAGTGCTTGGCGCAGCGTCAGGCAAGGTGGTCGGGGTTGTGGGCACTGCTGTAGGTGGCGGCGTATCGAGTGTTTTGTTCGTAGTGGTGCGGTTGGTCTGCTCGAAAGAAAGCGCCTCGTTGAACCTGGTGCAGAGCCATTTGATGTAGTCTTCCGAAGGATAGTCGTAAAGGCTGTCAACGCTTTCGCATTCTGTGGGGATCACATCGTCGGAATGATTGTGCTCCTCGAGAACAGCCTGGGGCACCAGCGCAACAGAAGTGCTCGCAAGTCTCTGCTCAGCGACTGCAGGCACAGGTGCTTCGGGCAAAGTCGCAGGCACAGGCACAGTCGCAGGCACAGGCACAGGCACAGGCAAAGGCACAGACAAAGGCACTGTCAAGAAAGCTGCAAAGTCGAAGCGTAGCTGCACAGAGTCGGCTCCTTGCGTATTGACTCCTTGTGCGGCTCCTCGTCGTGGCTCTGAAAAACAACGCGTGTGTCACACAAGTTCGCTGCAAGTACTGCACACGCAAATCTTTTTTGCGGCACTTCACTGCAAGTGCTGAGTGCAACAATACACCAAACGCAAATCTGCCCTTGAACGGGATAAAGGTGACAGGGGTGAGAGGACACACGTGAATATATTGAATGCAAACCTGGTTGCAAAATAGCGGGGGCAACTTCAGGTAAAGAAATACTAGTGCTCGCATCGTGCACAGCATCTTGCATAGCTTTCGGCAGCGAAGCCCTTGGCGGTGGCGGGGCACCCGACACTAGGTTCGCATCTGCCCCCTGGGTGTCTCTGCGTATGGCGCCAGGACTCTGGGTATAATTGGAGGTGGCGTTAGTCGTGTCACGGGAGGAGCCTGCGGCGGTGGCGGTGGCAGAGAAAGCGATGGGACGCACGGCCTTTTCCTCTTCGTTGAGTTGATGCGTGAACATGACATTTCCACAGTATTCTGACGACACGGTGCTGCTCAACGAAGCCTTAACACCTGATTCAAAGTTTGACGATGCCTTGGCCTTCGCACCTGATTCCAACGATGCTTTGGCTCCTGCTTCTAACGAATCTGTGGCGCCTGATTCATTGTCGCTTGCGCTTGTTGCTGCTCTTTTCACAGGTGCTACATCTAAGAGCGAAGAATACCGATCGCTCCACAGCTTCTTCGGTTCCTGCGTCTGAATCTCAGTCTGTCTCTCCATGCTGCCAACAATCTGCTCGGAATAGTACGGCATGGTGTAGGTTGCTGCAGGTAGATCGGTCAAAGTAAATCCAGCGATCAACGTCTTGTGCACGGGCCCATCCTGGGTAATGGTGTTTGATGTGTGGATGGTGTTTTCAGCGCCTGGGAAGGGGATTTCAGCGCCACCCACAACTTGTCTCGGCGTTTTAAGCTCCACCGACACCTTGTCCTGGCTGCTCGGGTCAGCATACACAGCACTGTGCGACTCAAATGTATAGACACCAGCCGTCAAGTACTCAAACTGCATAAAACCGCCCATGCCCGCTGACTCGGGCTCGCGCATGCGCGTGTAGCTGTGAGAATGCTTGGTTGTAGAAAGGTAAGGCGGCACACGCGATTCAGTTGCCAGTCGGGTAGATTCCTGCACAGCCGAGTCAAGCGACTGAGCAATAGAGAATCGGGGCTCGGGAGCTACATCTGCGTCTGCAGCACGCTTTTCCTTTTGATTTAGTGTGTAGTCAATGCTATCGAAAGCAACATCATCACCATCATCAAGGACTCCGGCAGCAATCTCCAGCCGTCGCAACATGCGTGCCTGCGAAGCCTGCCACAACACCACACAGTAAAGCCGGGAAACGTGTTAGTTTTGCACTGTTAGACTAGCACAGTGGGGGGGAGCTTCTCTACGTCGGGGAGCGTGCCTGTTTTTTTTGGCTCTTGGTGTTGCGCTTCTTGTCAATGTTTGCAGAGACAGCATGCGCACTTTCCTGTGGTGCACACACAGGCCCAACGCGAAGTCAGTACCAATAACAACTGCGCGGTGAGCAGTTCTGCTGAGTGAGCCGGGTCCAAATGAACTTGAATCGGCGAACTGCGACCACTTTGTCGTGTATTGAAACCCTAAAGCGCCACTCGGGTTACCTCTGCGTCCGGAGGCAGTGGCGATGCACTTTTTTCGCAATTCGACAGAGTGAAACTTTTTCGGAATACTCTCAAAAGCTGAGTTCACTCTACTGGTTCGAGGTGGAACGGGCGCGCGGCAGCAGGGGGCTTTAGCCCCGCAGCTGCCCCACGCCACACCAAGTTCGGAGGTTCCATCCCGAGAGCGGTTTTCCGGGCTGTTTCTGTTGCAATCTTGGGCCAGTTGTTTGTATGCGACTTCTGTCTGAAAACACCGCAAAAACACGTTTGTTGGAAACATCGGCGCATTATGGCATTAGTATGCTGTACGCATGAGTGCGTTGACCTGCCGATTTTTCCAAAAAAACGAGTTTGCGGTGTTTTTGGTCTAGGGTCGGGTGCGCGATTGCAGCAAATAAAAAGGCATCGCAAACCCCGTCGACCCAAAATTCATGAGAAAACCCCAGCGCTTCTGGTCGCAACACATGGTGATAGTGCATGGTGCCAAATGAAGTCTTGCCGTGACGAGCAGCCGACGAATTTCCGCCTGAAACGCCGCGAAAAACACCCCACATGTTCCCCACATTTTCTATTCATGACCATGTTTTCCCAATATGGCCCACCTTCAGTCAGCCAGGGTCCATACCATTTGAACTGAAACCCCGGACACGGAAAACTTTACAGTTTCTGTGTCTGGTTTCCGTGCGGTTTCACTCGGCAAACGACAATCTTTGAGCCTGCAAATCGTTTGTCCAAGTCGCGGCAGAGTGCGGGTGGCGCGCGATGCGATTCGCGCCCCCAGGCTCCCAACGGTCGGAGGGGGAAGCAGACCTGTTGGAGAAGGAGGCGCTGTGCTAGCTGGTCCTTGGCAGAAGTCGCTGAGCCATCCGCAGCGTTTGGCGTCTCTAACTGCACAGGCTCCTGCACAATGCACACGGCGGGGTAAGCTTTTTGCGAAGAGCCGCCTGTACGAGATCAGGACTTTTGAGTTGAGGTGGGCAGATGATGCGAGGCGGGGCACCTCGAGGGTGTTGAGCTGTATGCCCTCTGTGTGCAGGCGATTGAGGCCCATGGTCTGTGTCTGCAAAGGTGCCTGGGTGACGGCCATCACTCTCTTCCCAATCCTGCAAACAAAAGGGGGCGACAAAGTCAGTTGAAAACAAACACGCGGCACGGGAGCAGGCAGGAGAACACCAGCACGGCGCGTCAGGACACGCCAGGGCGGTCTGTTCTGACCCAGAGATTCGATGCAACTAACGAGCAGTGGAGCGCAGCAGCAGCACAGCAAACTTGAATTCGCAGGCTGCAACAAGGGAGCGGTTACGACTCGCGCAACGCCAACGCGCGTACCGCATATTCATTGGTGCAGCTGCGGCGTCTGACGCAATGAGCGCAAGCGACAGCGAGGCCAGCTTCGCTAGCTTCGCCATGTGCCATCTGCCACGGCTCCGCTCTGTCGCTACAGCACTGTCAGCGCCCCGTGTTCCACATTTCAACGTCTGGCAAAAACTGTGCGCAGGAAAAGGGCGTCACCTGAAAAAGAAAGCATGTCCACGGAAGTGTGGCCCAGCGAATGGCGCTGTCAGCTCACACAGTCCAGAATGCGCTTGTTCTTTGGTCTTGTGGCCGAGAGGTCCTACTTTGTCCTCCAGAACAAAGTTGCAATTAATTTAGACTGCCAAGTAATTTTTTTTCTTCTTTCGAAAAAAACAAACCATCTTTCGCGGCAGAACTGAAAATTTAATCGACTTTCAGCGTAATGCATGGCTTAGAGCTCACTTGCACTTACACACACCGTCGTCGCGTGTAGGAGTGATTGGATGAGCTGGACTCTCACTGTCAGACGCGACGCTACACGCTAACTAGGACGCGCAAACGAGCGCGCTCTCGCCTGACGCTGCTCGGAGAGGACGCACGTCGGAACGCATCGCCCGAATGGCTGCGCTCACACCGGGCGGCGCCATGACAGAAGCGTCATCGACAACGACGGCTCGCGTATGGGTGTCGCAGCGGAAGGACGAGTGGCAGCCGGCCGAGGTGGTTCTACGCACCCTCGAGTCCATTGATGTGATCATGACTCAGGACGCGTCCAACCAGCAGCCCAATGAGCAGCAGACAAGCCAGCGGCGCACTTTTGATCTGTCCCAAACCGCAGTCGTGCCGCGCAACCCAGCTCACCTCGAGGGCACGCACGACCTGGTGATGCTCCAGTTTTTGGACGAGCCCAACATCCTCCACAACCTCCGCGTTCGTCACCAGGGCGAGAAGATCTACACAAACACGGGCCCGATTTTGATTGCTGTCAATCCATGGCGGACTCTCGACATCTACTCGAGTCAGTTCATGGACAGATACAACAGCTCGTCGCTTGACCGCGCACTCGACGGGCTGCCGCCGCACATCTATCGGGTTGCAGATGCTGCGTATAGAGCGATGCTTCGCGACTGCCGTAACCAATCCATTCTCGTTAGTGGCGAATCTGGCGCAGGCAAAACCGAGACGACCAAATTTGTAATGGCATTTCTCGCCTATGTCAGCAGCGGCAGTGGCGGCATTGCGGGGCTGCGACGAACACAGGAACCGGCAACAGAGCAGAAGGTGCTCGATTCTAATCCCCTGCTCGAGGCATTTGGTAATGCCAAGACGCTTCGCAACGACAACTCGTCGCGTTTTGGAAAGTACATTGACTTGCACTTTGGCAGCAACGGCGCCCTCATCGGCGGATCTATCCAGACTTGTAAGTGTATGTGTGTGCATGTTTCAATTGCTCTCTCTTACACACGCACACATTTGCACAGACATGTGTGTGTCATATCGTAGGGCACGCGGCGGCGAGGGGCTTGGGTGCGCGGCGGCGAGGCGCATCGCGCCGAAGTTCCCGCGCGCCACATGGTTACAACCAATCTTGGGGAATGTCGTGGACTCGACTCTTTCAAAAAAGAAAGGAAATCATGGGGAAACTGTCGTGTCACAACGCTTGCTCGCTGCGTGCTGCGGGGTGGCTCAATATCTGCGCGCTGTGAGGCGGCTTCATATCGCACTCGTGAATTTGTCCTGTCATGCCCTGGGTCTTGTGACACTTATGAATGAATGAGTCGAGTGACAGATTGAATGAGTCGCGTCACACGTATCAATGAGTCATGTGGCACATTTCAAAGTGGTGTTTACTGGTCGCTTTGAACCCCCCTTCCCCCGATCCCCTGGCTGATTCTCTGGCACACTCTCGCTGAAGACCTCCTCGAAAAGGCACGAGTGGTACAGCAGGCCAAGGGCGAGCGCAACTTTCATGTCTTTTACCAGCTGGCACATGGAGCATCAAGACTCGAACCACATTTGCGCAGCCTCTTGCACCTTGACGCCATGCCTCCTTTCCGATACCTGGCCGAGCGCTCAGAGCAAGGGCGAATGAGGCCCGCAGCACACACGGCTGACGATGCAAGCGCCTCCAAGAGCTATGATGCTAACGAATTTCTGCGCACGCTTAAGGCCCTGAGCTGTATTGGCTTTGATGACGATGGGGTCAAGGGCATTGTGTCGACGCTTGCCGCCATTCTGCATCTTGGCAATGTCAATATCGTAGGTGGCGAAGGTGTTGACCATGCTGAAGAGGCGCAAGGCCTCCTTGACGATGCAGGTTTGTTTCCCTTCATGCACACACGCACACACGGACACACATGCACATACACCCGACACATTCACAATCGCATACACACACACACACACACACACACACTAAACGCGTGTACTAATCACACAAGCCCTACCCACGCATGCACTTTGCACAGCGCCTGGTTTTGCGGCGGGTCTGCTGCACGTGCCATTGGCCCGACTAGAAGCGGCGCTGTGTAGACGTCAAATCAAGGCCACAGCCGAGGATGTGTACGAGGTAGCAGTGTCGAGGAAGCAGGCGTCGGATGCGCGCGATGCCCTCGCCAAAGCCCTCTACACCCGACTCTTCACCTGTCTTGTCACACGCATCAATCAGGTCTCCTCCTTTCATCTTCAGTCAATGACGCAGAAAAAGAGTGTGAATGAAGGCCAACTTGAGGGATGGGGCGCGAAATGCGAAATACAAAATCTGACTGCTTGAGATTTCAAGAGGGTGGAAGTTGGGGTGCGAAGACGTGACAACTTTGCTGACGACTGCTTTGGTGTAGACTGTTTGGCATCTTTGTGTTTTAGGTGTGTGTAACAGGGGAGTGGGGCGCCCGGATGTTCCCAAGTATCAAAAAACTGTGTATAAAAACCCCAGTTTAAACAAAATTAGTATAAAAAAACTCGGTATAACAAATCTTAGTATAATAAACCCCCCTATTTTTGGGGTCTAATACACGACCAGCGGAGCGACGGGTTATAATAGGCCGAGACTAGTTATTTTCAGGTCAATAGTCCGATGCAGTACTCAACTTGGGTTTCGAACAAGGACACGACAAATGCTTTTGCTCCTTTGTGTTTGCTTCTTTTCTTTGCTGGCCAAGCACAATGACGCTACTCACGCTTGTGTGCCCCCCCTAACTTGCATTCATGTGCTGCCTACACAGTCGCTGAGCAGTGCGGTAGGTGACAGCAGGGCCCTCCGCAAGACATCCGTCCTCGATATCTTCGGCTTTGAGTTCTTCTCAGTAAACAGGTTCGAACAGTTCTGCATCAACTACGCCAACGAGAAGCTCCAGCAGTACTTTGTCGACTTTGTCTTCAAACTTGAACAGGCCGAGTATGTAGCCGAGGGCATTGACTGGCAGCAGGTAGAATTCAAAGATAATCGCGAGTGCTTGTCTCTGATTGAAGCCAAGCCAACGGGGGTGCTGGCGATTTTGAACGAGGCTTGCATCGCGCCGGCTGCTTCCGACCATGACTTTGCCTGTCAGGCCCGCGAAAAGCTTGCTGGGATACCACACTTTGGGGCACCCAAAATGCCCCACACCTCCTTCGTCATTGAGCACTATGCAGGGCAAGTTATGTACACAACAGACGGCTTTGTTGACGCCAACCGAGACTTGTTGCAGCCAGCTCTCATAGACCTCATGATGTCCTCTCAGTCGAGGTATGTACAAGAGTTGTTTATCAACGTGGAGTCCAGCGACCCTTCGCCCCATGCCTCCTCGTCCTCCTTCTCTACCTCGTATGGTGCGGGCGATGCGCACGAGATGGGCCATGAGTCAAGAGATGCGCATGCGTCAAGCCGAGCTCGTGGGGGAATGTTACGTGGCACCAGAGCTGGGCCCTCGGGGCGATCCACCATTATTTTCAAATCAATTACCACGCAGTTCAGGAATCAGCTGGGGGCGCTGGTGGCAGCAATAAGGCACACGTCGCCACATTTTGTGCGGTGCATCAACCCCAATGCACAAAGATCGCCGATTTTTTTTGACACAATGGCTTGTTTGGAACAGCTGCGGTGTGGTGGAGTCATGGATGCCGTGCACGTCACGCGCTCTGGCTTCGGTTCGCGCTATGTGTATGCTGATTTCATTGCGCGCTTCCACTGCTGCGCCCCTTTGGCTGCCGACGGCTGTGATGGATCGCAAGTGCAGATAGCGGCAGCGCTTATCCGCGCCATGGGCATGCGTGAAGACATGTTTCGTCTTGGCTCCTCCAAGATGTTCTTAAGACATCACGTCATTGAATTGCTCGAGGTCCGGCGCTCAGAGCTGCTGCGCCAGTTTGTTGCGCGCCTTCAATGCGCCTGGCGTCGATGCTGTAGCCATCGCCAAATGAAGGTTCGTCTTTGTTCTCATCCTCTAGTTGAGCAATGTCTTGTTCCCTCTCATCAAACTACTTGTTGCATCCCTGACATCTCTCTTCGTTTATTCCTAACAACCGCTTCTCTTGTTCCCAACCTCTTCGCCTGTGGTCTTTCGTGTTGGTGTGTGTGGAGGGGTGTATGTATGCGCATAGAGGGGGGGCTCTTAAACCAAATACTTGATAGAGGGCGTGTGTTTGGAGTGTGTGTCTGTCTTTGTCAGTCTGTCTTTGGCATGTCTTCTTTAGAATGAATCTGGAAGACGAAAACTCTTTTCCGAGTGAATTCTAGCAAATTCTGAGATGGAGTTGGGTGGTGTGGATCAGGTGATGGTGGCGCAGTTGTATGCGCGCCGTGCCGCTCTAGGTAGCATCCTCAAGCGCCTCTTGCCCACCGTTTTTGAGCGGCGCCGGCTCATAGTGGCTGTGATTCATGAACGTGAATTTTCTCTGCTTGCCAAACAGCAACAGGTCCATCCCCCCTGCTCTTCACCCCCCTGTGCCCTGATGTTCAAGGATGAGGGTAGGTGTTGCACAAAAAGAAGGTGACGGCAAGCTCACAAGATGATCGCAATATCACGATGACAGGATATCTTCATGTGTTGATCCTCTCAGTAGCCAGCTCTGTGTGTTTGGTGTGATGCTGACTAGCCGTGAAATGGAACAGGCAGAGCGGGAGCGAGCGGAGCTGCAGCACGCAGCAACGCAACGCGCCCAGCACACACTTGATATGTCGCGCGATATGTCACGCACCTCCTCGGGTGCAAGTTACGTAGGATCGAGTGGATCAAGTCACGCGTCTAACACGCCACACCAGGCCCCGTCTACTCCTACTCCTACATGCATTTCCTCAAACCAAGCGCGTGCTACACGCGGTGCACACGTGGTTGGTGCGGATGGTGGCAGTGTTGCAAGTCAACGAGCGGCTGCACTAGAGGCCGCTTTGCCCCAACTGGGCATGGGAATATGGGGTATTGCGAAACAAGATGCTACTACCCACGACACTCTGGACCCGTCAGCTCTATCCCGCAATCCGCACACGTCAACGTCGCACATTTCATCTCTAAATGCTAGCGGTAGAAGAGGATCGGATCGCACGGCGGTGGGAGCCGCTTGCGAGGCGCCGCATCCCTTCGATAGTCACAGTGAGAGTGACACTCCGTCTCTCCGCCTTCCTACGAGGCGCGGAAGCAGCAATGGTTTTCTTCACCAATTGGCCATGCAGGAGGAGGAAACGTCGGAGAGTATTAAGATTCTCGGGAAGATGATGGAGTCAGGATGGCAGGATGACTGGACCTATTTGACCAAGCGGCTAGAGGAAGAAAGAACCAAACGTTTCGCGTCTGACCGTGACAAGAATCAAGCGTCCATGGCCCTGCGGGTTGCCGAACGCGATCTCCAAGAAGAAAGGCGTCTGCGTCTCGAAGTGTGTCAGGTGATACATGACGTGGCATCGCAAGGAGACGTAGCTTCACTCAAGAAAGACTTGGAGCACTTTCGTGCTCGCATGTCGGGTTTTGACCTCGTCAGCGCCTCCGCCAATCCGGACCCGACCTGCACGGAAAGTGAAACCAGCAGCACCAGCACTATGCGAGGTACCGCAAATTTGCAGCACCTCGATGCATGTAGTGTGGCGATCCAGACAAAGTTGGACCTCGCTGCCAAACTCAAAGCGCAAAGGCTTTCAAAGGAGGCCCCTAAAACTGTGAATGCCGAACTCATGGGCCTGCACGCACGATTGGCGATCGTAGAAAAGGAACTTGCTGCAAGTCGCGCACGAGAGGCAAACATGCATTTGCTGCTCAAAAAAGTGGTGGAGGATAAAAGCCTCCCACCCATGGTGCAGAAAGAGGATGCACAAAATGAAAGCTTGGCTGCCCAGAGCGAGTCGCTCATTCACAAGATCTCACAGCGCAGCCGTGCGGCACGCGTGTGCTGCCGCCGCTTTGAGGCAGCCTTCAGCGCCCTCTCCCAAAGCAATGCTCCCAAACTCAAGGCTGAGATCGAAGCGTGGGATGCAGCTACGCTTTGCGTGCAACTGCCAGCCACCGGTGCAAAGGTGGAAACCGGTGCCACCACAACAGCTGGCGCCCCCAACAAATCTGAAAACCGTCAAGGTGTGAAGCTTCCTCTCCCCCTTGGCGGAATGACTTTGTTTGATTATGAAGGGGTCGTGCGCGAGTACGGAACTCTGGTGCGCGACGCCCGAGCTGTCTTTCAGGCGTCACTGCTCACCATGAATGAAGCTAATGGCCATGATGCTGCCCAGCATCAGGCACCCGATCGCATCTCCAGCAACGACGAGCACCTTCGAGATGCTTGGCGCGTGCTGCACTCATTTGCTGTTGCTGGAGTGAATTCCAGCGACGTTGATGAACTCACCAAGACTGCGCGTGGCCTTCGCGCGCAAGTCGAGGGTGATAGGGGCTTGGCGGATGGTGGGCGTGGCCGGCGAGTGGAGCGCGCTGCCACTCTCGAGTGCTTGCGTGCAACTGCCCAGCTGATTGAGACGAAAGCGCACCTTCTTCGTGTCAATTCCACCAACCTTGATCAACTCGCCAAGACAGCACGGGTGAATTCAAGCGACGCGGATCGAGTGACCAAGACTGCGCGAGGGCGAGATCTCGAACGGGCCGCTCGGCTCCAACTCAGTGCCTTTGTGCGAGACATATCATTGGTCCATGATGTGCCCTTCCTTTCTTCCCGCCTCGCTGCCCTGAGGGCCAAGGTCACGAATGAAAAGAAGATTGTGCTTGAGAATCTGGATGGGGAGAATAGTGCAGCCTCGGATGGCTCGGGTGATGCTTCTTTATCCAAGCAGATGCTTCTCGATATGGAGGCTTGCCTTCTTCTCTTGCAAGATAAGGTTTCACTCCTCACAAGCCAGCCGTCAGAGACTCGAGAGACAGGAGGAGGCAGAAGTAGCAGTAGGATCTCTACCCTACGTGCCGCGCCTAGCGCTACGTCTACTCTACTTGCTGCATCTTCCAACTCGCACTCCACTCCTGACTCCAGCCCGAGTTCGTGCAAGCCTCTTGCTCCACGTCCTACCACCACCTCAAGTTTTGGAAACATGTAATTCGATGCGTTCGCAGGGGCGCAAGGCGGCGAGGGCTGCCGCGCGTCCATACACCTGAGGTCTCAAAATAAAGAACCCTATTAGGGTTCCTTTGGGGGCTTTTTGGATATGACATATAGACACACGCGCCCTTCTTTCAGTGGGGGCCTCTTCGCCCTCGGGCCCTCATCCTTCAAGAGACCACAGGCATATACGCAGAGACCTCATCTACCACAGACCTCATCATTTGTACACCGCTACACACTTTGACGCTCTTTGCATTTAAGGCGGCAGGGTGCTGTTGCGGGCCAAGTGCCGGCCGCTCAGCGCACCAGTGGCTGCCATGCGCAGTGTAGCTACATACACTGTACTCAAATACTCGACCTCAATAAAAGTGTAGATACAAATGAATGTGTCACTTGAGTGTGTTTGTGTAGTATGCGACGTGCTCACAAGCACTCGCTGGTGCTTCACTTCGTTTTTGGAGAGAACAACTAGATCCAAAAAAAGGGAAGTGGTCTTATCCAAAAAAAGGGAAGTGGTCTTCAATGCAGGGTTGGGTATCGTTCGAACGAAAGAGGATTCTCAGGAAATCCAGCAAAGCGTTTAATTGAATTCGGTTTTTGTCGAAACGAAATAGATGGACAGCACTAATTTCAAGGTGATCTTGACGCGGCAATTATGCGTCCAGTGCTCGAGCATGGCTGCGGGAAGCAAACGCCGAGGAATACCATTTGTTTTCATTGAATTTGGCGTGCGAATTTTGGAAAAGCACAAGGGTGAGACTGGGCAGGGCTTGGAGCACCCAAACTACCTGCTCGAACTATGGGGTGGCTACGATTAATAGGCTCCTCAAAATTATGGGTCTCTTTTGCGAAAGAGCCCTATAAGACAGACTATTCTCTGCAAAAGAGACCTATAATTTTAAGGAGTCTACTAATAGTAGCCACCCCATACCTGCTCCACCTAGATCCGCCCGTCGAGCTCTGGCGGTCAGGGGATCAGGCGCAGTTTGCATCGCACTACTGTAGAGAGAGATACATGCTCGGAATCATTGAAGGAAACACTTGCCCAGAATCTTTAAAGGAATCGCTTGCTCACAATCATTCAAGGAAACACTCGATGAGAGGCATAGTCTGGGCGCGAAATGCCCTCACTCTGAGAAGACCTGAAAACAACTTTATATCCAGACCCAACTCACACATGACCACCACGTGTACACATGATGCACAATGTCACTCCATACAATTTGAATTCCTGCACCTACCCTACATTGGACCCAACTTTTGAAAGGAGAAGGCACCGCCTCGGTGCTGTCAGGGCCTTTCTCCAGTGCGCTGCTTTTCCCCCTGCCGGCGCCCTCCCCCTCCCAGTCCCATTCAACAAACCAACTCACTTGAGTTCACACTCCCTGAGTGCACGGGCTACTCTGCGCCTCAACGTGGCGTTTACAACATAGCGAACCCGACACGGGCCAAAGTAACCAAATGCGCGCGTGCCGCGCGCCAAAATATAAAGTGATTTGGAGAGCACTCCCAATGGCGTGAGTACACTCCTCATTCGATACCCTCTACCATCTGCTACTGATGATGCAACGATAGCCTCTACCACGCAATTCTACAAGCACATAAGATAGGCTGTACAATGCGATAACTCTTCGATGTAGACTGCAATAGCCTGTACCATGACGTTTCGACAGTCTGTCACGACGACCTTTCGACGGTCTGTACCACGGCCTTTCGACACTCTCCACCACTATGGGGTGGGCTTCGGCTAGTAGGCTCCTTTAAATTATAGGTCTCTTTTGCAAAAGAGCCCTATGAAAGAGACTATGTTCTGCAAAATAGACCTATCATTTTAAAAAGCCTACTAATCATAGCCACCCCATACCTTTCATAAATATGGTTTCTGATTTTGTGTTTCTTTCATCTCGCTATGCGTCGCATTTTCGTTATCATGTGTGTGTGCATCTGTGAAGTGTGCTTTGGTGTGCATCCGAGTCACTCAGACAGTGTTTGCCTTGCGCACCTCGGCATCACGCTCCGCTCCATTGCTCCGCCCTGCTCCTCCATATGTGTGTGTGTGTACGTGTGCGTGCGTGCGTGTGCGTTGTGTGTGTGTGTGTGTGCGTGTGTGTGCGTGAGCGTATGTGTGTGTATTATAATGGAGACGCATTATGAAGTCACATCCGACATACAAGTGGAAGCGACATCTTGAGATGCCCGCTTCGTTTCCACTTTTGATATCTCGCATCTATGTCTTGATATTAACACATGTCTGCATATCTTGCATCTACATGCGAGACATCGAGACAAGTGTTAATATCAATACATGTCGCAGACGACATCTACACCAAAAAAACAAACATCAAAGACCTAATGCCGCAAATAGATGCGAGATATCAAGCGATATCTGGAGATGCCGCAGAATAGATGCGAGATATCAAGACACGTGTGAATATCAAAACATGCGCCTACAAACCAAAAATCAACGACATATCACAGGGAGCAGTGAGGTAGATTAGCCTCAAATTGAGAAATTGAGAAAGCTCCTGTGCATCAGACAGGAGCTTTACCACCCCCTACAGGAGGATTCTCCTCTCAATTTAAGAAACCTCCTGCGAACTCAATCGGGAGGGTCCTTGGTACTTTATAAAGACAGTCAAACTTGTGAGTCTTACTATAACAAAAAAATATTTATATATCAAAGGACTTTTATTTAGGACCATCACTGGACTTTCGTTCAAGACCATCACAGATCTCGTTCACACAGGTAAAGAGTTGACTAAATATCAGACATCGAGGAGCCGTGTAAATTTATACTATTAAAAAGGTTGATAGTATCTTGAAGTACTAAGAAAACTCCGGATTTTGTTCGCAGGAAGTTTCTTAAATCCAGAGGAGTAACTAAATAACTTCCTGCAAGGGGTGGTAAAGCTCCTGTCTACACAAGAGCTTTCTCAATTTGAAGCTAACCTCCCTCGTCGCTCTCTCACAGATGCATGCACTGAAAGTATGTGTGCACGTAACAAGAGCATCATATCTCGCGCCATCATCTCTCCACCATGTCACAGACGATATCTAGGCGTGTAAACAAACAATCAGGACATATCACAGATGCATGCACTGAAAATCTGCGTGCAGGTAACAAGAGCATCACATCTCGCGCCATCACCTCTCACGCCATCACTCACGCCATCATCTCTCCAAGTTTACCCATCAGATCGCACCAAAGTAAAAGGGGATGGGTGCGGCAAAGCAACAAAACGAGAGGAGAAATAAGTTGAAGGGGGGGCAGGGGGGCGGGGAGAGAAACCGAGATGTTTGTTAGAAGTAAGGCCAAGTTGCAGAGCTTCACCCATAGTGCGCAAGACCTCAACATCCTTGTCTGTCGTCAAGGAGGCTACTGCACCCGCAATGTCGGCATCGGAACTCAAGGCCTCGATCTTGCTCAGCATCTGTGTCATGTCGCCCATTCATGTGTGTCACATCATGCATTCATACGTGTCGCATGTCACATTCATGTGTGTCACCTCACGCGTTCGTAAGCGTCATGTGACCCGCATGACGCGTTCGTATCTGTCACATTCATGTGTGTCACGTGACGCGTTCGTATGTGTCACATTCATGTGTGTCACGTGACGCGTTTGTATGTGTCACGTGACCCATTCGAAGCTCCAAGGCGATGGGCACACGGAGACATGTAATGATGCAAGTGACTTGTATCAAATGCCAATGCAAGTGATATGTAATGATGCCAGTGATTTGTTTTAAATGCGAATGCAAGTGACATGTAATGATGCAAGTGACATGTATAAAATGCAAGTGACTTGTAATGATGCAAGTGACTTGTAATGATGCAAGTGACTTGTAATGATGCAAGTGACTTGTAATGATGCAAGTGACTTGTAATGATGCAAGTGACTTGTAATGATGCAAGTG
>Ga0105051_10003394_pt1 | contig 19398 bp, 3 predicted proteins | sample FRY02_FD_78383 | JGI IMG/M metagenome (GOLD analysis project Ga0105051, IMG submission 78383) | Freshwater microbial communities from Lake Fryxell liftoff mats and glacier meltwater in Antarctica - FRY-02 (megahit assembly) | ecosystem: Environmental > Aquatic > Freshwater > Ice > Glacier... | reverse complement strand
CGCCAAGTTGGGTGGGAAAAAGCGGTAATTTTATTTTTTTGGAAACAACAAAGCCCCCCAACCCCCCCAATTGTCCCCCCCCCCCCCCTTGAGGTCGGATAGAAATTCACTGGCGGAGGTGAATTTATCGCCCAGCTCGGCAAGAACCTGAGACCTCATACCCGCATTTTCCTCACGGGCGAGAAACTCCCCACTAGCCTGATCCAGGGCGATCATGGTGACCTTGAGCTGGGGTGGCAGTAAATGCTGAGTGCCTTGAGGACTACCCGACGAATTGGCACCCGGATTGGTGATAAGGGCAGAGTCGTACTCGTATTGCGGAGCGATGGCATAGGGCTTGGTTGCAGTGGCAACGGTAGTTTCAATCTGCGGGGAAATAACGACTGAAAGGATGTTTTCGGCGATGGGACGCGTGAAGGCACGGGATTGTGCCTTGTCACCATCTTTGACTGTGGTGGTGAGGGCTTCCTGAAACCATTTGCGCGAATTGGTGATCTTGGTGCGGTCATCGGGATCGATGAGACGATAGCCGTCGGCGTAGATCCGGTTCATCTCAGCGGTGGGGCTGTATTCCATCAAGCGCAGGCGAAAGCGGGGTGGCACACTGGTAATCTGGTTGAGGAACGGGGGACGATAAGGCTGGTCATCCCCCCATTCGACGAAATAACCACGACCGCAGAGGAGATTGACCATGTTTTCGGTGTTCGCTTGGCTGGCAGTGGCAGCGACGAGGCGAGTGACGCCGAGAGGAGCCTGAAAAAAGACCGCATGACCAGGGTAGTCCACCTTAGACCCACTTGAAGTGAGAAGCTTGGTTGTGGGGCCGCAGACGAACTGCAGCTCGGACTGGCGCAGGTTGGCTCTGGCACGCGTGACCTGCTGGCCGGCAGCATCCGTGCGGAATGGGTCGGAGGCACTTTCCAAATAGGTGTTGAGAGTCGCCTGGCTAAGGTTGCGGGTGAGTGTGTCGAAAGCGACACGGGCCTCACGGAACTGAGTTACGCGGGCATTGGCTCTGACCCAACTACGCTGAACGATGCCGATGACCTGTGTGACCACCAACATGAGAATGACGAGGATGGTGATGGAGACCATCAACTCAATGAGGGTGAATGCCCGCGATCGACGGCACCGGACACTGATACAAAGAACCTTGGGGAGATGTGTGAATGATCCAGTGTTCATGGGGGCGGATCAGCGAGTTTTCGCGAAGAGGTGATTAAAGATGCTGTAAGAAAGGCGATTATTTTCGCCGAACTTAAATTCAGGGTCCGCAGAGGCGGCGAGGCGGATGACGACACGCCGCAGGAATGGCTGGTTCAGTTCGGTCTGAGGGAGGGAGGCTGGGAGCGTGAAGTCGATCTCCGCGACAAAGGCAATATCCTTGGACTGCTGCTCCAACTGCTGCCCCTGATCGTTAAAGTAACGCCGACTTATCTCCGCCAGGGCATTACCACCACCGGAAGGTACTGTAGTTTGTGTGGTGCCTTGTGCAGGGAGCAGACTGAACTGAGTGTTTTCGAGATCCCGAATGATCTGCTCTAGGATGTTGCTGTTGATAGCTAGCAGGCCAGTTTTGCGGGACATTTCGAGCCCTTGCGGCAGGAGTCCCAGCAGGGTGATGATGGCGAGGGATGCGATGGCAACTGCTAGCGCCACCTCGACCAAAGAGAAGCCTACAGTGTACCTGCGGCGTGATGGAAGAGAGGTCTGAATCATGGGCTAAAACGCTTATATTCGAGGGTGCGGAACTTGTAGAAGGTATCAAGCGGTGGCAGACTGAGCGGATCAGTGGCATCGCCATAGTCTGGGATGGGATTACTCGTATCTGAAGTGTCGATGTAGCGCTCAATGAGCGCGGAACCCCGATACTCACCCAGGACGGCGTCTTTGAGAGGGTCAAAGACATCCGCCGCCGAAGAGCGGGCTTTGCGCAGCATTTGAGCCCGCATGTGAACGCGGAAGGTGTTACCGCGGGTGGTGACACGGTTGTAAAGATTGGAGTAGGGGCGTTCGCGGGTATTGTCACCTGTAGGAGCATGGTTCTGCCAAAAGTCATCCATGACCTGCTGAAGCTGAGAACCGCTGGTGTTCAGGCTGACGCTACCGACGCTACCGATATTTTCACTCGGGCTGGTGGAAGCGCCGCGGCTGACATCCGGGATGAGGTGAATCTCACAGATTTGGCTAGGGGTGCGGAAGAGGCCGCGGATGCGGTTGAGGTTATGATTGGAACCGGTCGCGGTGAGGCGAAAACGCTGCTCGAACTGGTGGAGTGTTTTGGTGACATCGAGCGGACGGTGCCAAAATTTCCGGTGGGTGGATTCATCCCAAAAGCGGTCACCGGCGTTGCTCCACATAGCTGCAGTAGCAAACTGCTGGTAATTTTTGGCGTTGTTCACGTCCTCATTGGCGGGGATGGTGGTCATGAATTCACCTTTCATGAGGGCGTGCATAGCCGTGGCCCGAGTGATGTGGGTGAAGGGCATGATCTGGTAATTCATGTTGAGACGCCCGGCGACGGAGAGTGGCTCACTGATGGCGTAAGGCTCCACCACGGGCATGTAGAAGAGGTCGAGGAGATTGTGGTCACGGGGGTTGTGATCTCCAGGGTGACCGGTGGAGACGGGTTTGCCGTAGGTGTGTGAGCGGGAGTAGGGCCGGAAGAGCAGGGTCTGCCAGGGCTTGCCGTCTGTGTTGGTGCTATAGGCGGCACCAGAGGAGGAGACTGCATTGGTAGAGACGCTGCCACCGCCCCAGACGCCGGTGGGTAGGGAGCCGAACATGACGGGGGAGGAGACCATGCGGTTGGGCGTCATGTAAACGCCGCTGCGCCAGTCATCGCTGTTGCGCCAAGGCTCGAAGAAATAACCAGAGCGGTAGAATTTTTTGCTAAAATAACGGGTGAACTCGCCGGCGAAGTAATTGCCCTCATCCGGCTTGTTGATGTAGGGGCCATCACGGGCGTTGGCGATGCCATTGTCAAAGTCACCATAGCTGTTAGCAGTTTTGCTCCAGGCGTCCGCAGGAGGCAGGTCGGGCACGCGGCGGCGCGAGTGAAAAGGCACACTGAGCATTTGATCCGGCCGGACGTAGCTAGAAAAGACAGAGCTGGCGACATTTGGCAGCACGCTGCCATTTTCCGTGTCCGACCACTGAGTGGTGAAGCTGTGGATGGTACGCGGTTGTTGCTGCGGGGGGAGCGATTCCACCGCCTGCCAGACGGGATGCTTCATCCACATCGTGCGCGGCACGTTGTTCCGCGCGGCGACGAGACGGTAATCCCCTACCGCTGGCACGTACGTGCGAATCACGTCACTGCCAGACCAAGGCCTGCCGGTATCATCTATATAGCCGTTTGAAACCTCTGGAGGTATAATGCTAATTCCATCACGGGTACCGTTATCAAACGCACCGGCTCCAGTGGAATACCGTGATTCGGTGTCCAAACGCCCGAAGAGCACCTGCTGGTCTGAGGAGGTGAATGTGGTGACAAAAGAGGGTTGGACAGCCCAAGGATTGCCAACGCCGGTGAACGCAGGGCTGAACGTCCCTTGCATACGGCCGATACAGCCCATGCGGTTAAAACACCACCAGTGTGGAGCCTGAACGGAACGGCGGTATCTTTCACGGCCAAACTGGTCCACCGTGTAGTAGTGATTGATCTCCTCTTTATTGGCGGGGCGTTTACTGTTGGGCTGGATGCCAGCCGGGTCGCCTGCAGGGCGACGCTCACCACTGAAGGCGAGGGCCGGAACAGGCAGGGTCATGTTGTCAAAGGAGAGGTTGATGGTCTGGATCTCCTCGCCGTTACTGCCGGCACGGCTGTGCTTGTCGTAGATGCGGATGCGGAGATCACGCTGGCCGAAATTCAGACGCATGGGACCCGCGCGGTTGACGGTGACGAAGGCGCTAACCAGCCCCCAACTATTCAACCCGCTGTGGGGGATAGGATTGCCAAAATTTTCGATGTACCGGCTGGCACTGCTGGTGCGTGCAGATCCACTCACATAAGGATCCGTATCTTCCCCCATCTGGGTGCCGCCCCAGCCGCGGACAGAACGACCGCCGGATATGGCGGTGGGGCCAGCAAAACCGCCGCTGGAATACACATCGTGATCTTCATACAAATTTTCATTGGATTTGACGATGACATCACGCGTGGAGGGGAAGAGGGTCTGCCCATCCAACGTGATGGAACGCATGAACGTACCATCAAGGACGATGGCCCACTCTGGGTGGATCTTGGTCCAGCCTTGCATGGCGCAGAAAGACTCAAGCATGAACATCAACTGTACCCGTTTCTGGTTCGGTTGGAGGGGGATGTCGGGTTCGAGGGTCAGGTTCCAGTTAGCGGGGGCGTAGCCAGGATGGCGGGCGGGGTGGCGGGTGACGACTCCAGGATCACAGCCATAGAGGCGACCGGTAGTGTCGGTCAGAGGGGGATAATTGGAATACCAGCGGTTGAAGCCTAGGCGGGTGATTCCAGGCGGGAAATTCGGGGAGAGCTCTTCACCAAGGCTGGCTGCAGTTCCCAACACGCGGGGGGCGGCAATGGCTTTCGGCGCACAGCCCCCACCGCTGCGGATGCCACCAGTGTCCACAAAATAGAGCTCGTCGTTTTTACCATCGGCAGTGCAGATGATCTGGAAACCGATCTCAGAGAAGGTGAACATACGACCAAAGCCTTGGTAAGTCTGATTGTTCTTCGACCAGCGAGCAGGGCTGACCTGACCGTGCCCAGGATAGACGCCAGCGTCATCAGACAGGAAATCACCACCGATTTTGGGATTGGTACCATCCTTGAGTTCGCCAGTGGCTTTGCGGGTGACACGCTGGCTGGTATAAGTGTAGCGGTTGGGATCTAGCTGATCCTTTCTATCATACAAAGCCGTGCCGGTAAGAACAGTTGGGTTTGTGCCATCCTGATCCCTGGCGAGAAGGCCGTCATAGAGATTCGTGCAGCGAATGTAGTCAAAGAACTGGATGGAGAGCTGGGCGGCGTTCTGATTGCCGTATTTCTGGCCGAAAGTCGAAGAGCTGCTACCCAAGCCACTGGTCTGGGGGAACTCCAGATTCGCGATCTGGGCGTAAAGGAAGTCGAGCAGGCGGGAGTTGCGCTTCAGGCCCGGAGAACTACCCAGTCCAGAGGTGGAGCCGGTGACATCATGCGTGGCATGGTGAGGCTCCGCGCGACGGAAGATGTAGCTGTTGGCGACAGAGGCACCGGTGCCGGTAGCACGCAGAGTGGCACAGAGGGCGATGAGATTGTCGAAAGTGCTCCGCTTTTTGTCGGCGGTGGTTTCGCTTGGCACGTCAGGAAGAGGCCAGATGGCGATGCGCGGCAAACCGCGGGAGGTGAACTCGGGCGAACGGCTGTGGGCGGTAAGGAAGAAGCGTGAACGCTCCAGGGTGTCATGGTCAAAGAGGTAGCGACCGCTCTGGCCGGGGACTTCTATGCGGGCAGCTGTGCGGCCGGCAGTGGTGTCATAGCCACTGTCTTGGAAAAGCATCTCATCCACACTGGCGAAGATGCGCTCGTTGCGAGCGGCCGCGATGTCTCCCCGGGTGGCCGGAGCGCCCTCACCATTGCCGGGGGAGAAGGCATCGGTCATGAAAGGGCGTGTGCCAGAGCGGGAACCACCGCCTGCGACCTTCGGCAGCAGGCCGTAGATGAGTTCCTTGGTCTGGACAACATTGGTGACATTCACTCGCGAGTCTAAGGGATCCAGATTGACACCCGGGAGGAGCACTGCACTGAGAGCGACGGTGGCAGGGTGCCCCGGATAACGCTGAAACTCGCCTCCAGTTCCAGGAAAGTTGGCCCATTTCGAGTCACGCTGATGGTAGAAGTAGGGCGGTGCGAAGAAGGTCGGCTCGGTCGCGGTGTTGACGTTCAGCTTGGAGGATTCGTCATCCGCCCAAAAGGCGACGCGACCTACGATAGGATTGATGGTGGAGGGTTCAGTGCCGCTGACGGAGCTGACGAATTTATTGGAAGCGTCCAGCGCGCCAGTGGTGCCGTCCTGGAGCACATAAATCCACTCCACCGGCATGGGGAGGCGCAGTTTGCTGGGCTTGCCGGCCGCCTGGGCCGGGAGCACGACTTCATTATAAGTCACCGATGAACCACCAATGGTTGGCGTCTGGTTTTGATAGGAAAAGCCCTCCACCGCCACCAGCTGCTGGCCACCATCGCTGGTGCCGGTGTAAGCAGCGCGCGGATCAATGATGGGAAAGTAAACGGCCTGAGCCGTGCCAGAGGAGAGGCCGGGACGGACAACAGGCTCGTTCAAGTCCACGAAACGGGCTTTGTTTGAGCTGGAGTTCCAATCCTGTGGTATCTGGTTTTGCTGGGAGAAAATCTCGGCCTCGTTGTTCGGGCTGGTGATGACCATCCTGGCGCTGGAGTAAAGCTTATGGGCGCGCAAAAAATCGCCATTAGCCCGGTAAACACGCACCATGCCTGGCTGAGTGGCGTGAATGATCTGGTTGGTCGTCGTGGCGGGAGGTCCGCCAGAAGCTTGGTTGGAAGTGTTTTGCGCGTTCTGCAACTGCGCCTGGGTGATTGCCACAGCAAAATCGGCATACTGCTTAGCGGAGCGGGCGGAGACGAAGTTCTGCGTGGACTTATACTCCGTGCGGGTGACGGAGAAGATCGCGATGATCAGGATCGAAAGCAGCGCGACGGTGATGATGACGAGCACCAGGGCTATGGCCTTACGACGCTTGAGATGCTGAATGGCTCTTGAACTGGCTGTTTGCATAAAATGCTCCTTATTTTTGTGATTTAAACGATGATATAAAATCACCGTCTGGTCCGCAAGAGTATTTATTTTGTAACTACATTTTCAAAATTACCAGTGGCGGCGACGGCGCCAACCCAAGGCGATGAAGCCCAGGACAAGAAGCATCAAGCGCCCTGGCTCGGGCACGGCCACCACGAGGCTCCCCGTGTTGTAGAGGTTATTGATGTCCCAGAAGAGCCCAGAGTTGAGGGTGGGCAGGTTGAAGTCATTCACATAGCGATTCGTCGTTTCGTCCAGGCCGTCGAATTTGGTGGTGTGGGTGAGGCTGCCCCAGTCGATGAGCTTCCAGGTATTCCCGGCCACGAAGCTGAGTGAATCGAGGGCTGGGTCTGTGGTCACTTTGAGAGTGGCGAAAGAACCGAGGTTCGCGGTGCCGGTGCCAGTAAGCACGAGACGATCGGCCTCCGTGGCAGTAACCCCGGCGCTATTGGAGAAAAGATTCACTTCAAGGATGCCTTCAAGGTTGAAGGTTCCGCCGTTGAGACTGATCGTGAGCGACTGCCCGGAAACAGTGCCAACTGTACCCGGAGCGATGGTGCCAAAATCCCCGATGGTGACGTTGTTAGATGCTCCAGGAGCGATGATGCCGGCCCCCGCCAGGGTGGCACCGCCAGCGACCACGACAGAACCCGTGCCGGTGCCGCTGCCGGAGGTATTAGTCACCTGGAGCGTGCCCGTGCTGACCGTGGTGGTGCCGTGATAGGCGTTGCCAGTGGCATTGCTAAGGGTGACGACGCCCGTCCCGACCGTCATGAGCGAGAGGATGTCATCCGTAGCAGCGGAGCCGCCGGTCGCCTCGCTGATCCGGCCACTGAAGGCCACACCGGAACCGGTGGTGGTGCCGGAGTCGATGCTGAGGGTCTTGGTTTCCCGAGTATTCGCGCGGGTATCCTGGAGGGTGACCGAGCCGCTGAAATTGACAGGGGAAGCCGCAGCGATGGTGGTGTTGCCTGAACCGTTGGCATTGACGTCAATGGCCTGGGTGAAGCTAGTGATGGCGGGGTTGCTGACACGCAGGGTAACGTCGGGGTTGGCCTGGTCGCTGAGCCAGTGGACGGGGTCGGTGCCGCTGCTATTGACGGCGGTGACGGACTGGGCGGCCATGAAGAAGGTCTGGCCGCCAGAGGTGCCATTGTTGACGCTGACCTGAGTGCCATAAAGCATGTTGGCGGTGGTGCTGAAGTCGGAGACACGCACGAGATTCATGGTGAGATCTTGATTGATCTGGATGATCTCATAGAGGCCGTTGCGCTCGGGGCTGTCGATCTCGTCCTTGACGAGGATTTTCTTACCGATATCCGCAGAACCAAAGGTGACGCCATCAAGCACGCGGCTGACATTATAGAAGGCACCGGGGCCGGCATTGGGGATGCCGGTATTGACCAAACCGCCAGCAGTAGCCTCAAAGGCACCGCCGAGGCCGCTAATGTTGTCGGCGATGAACCGCGTGCCGCGCTCTACGCCGAGCAATGACCTGCCAGAGGTGGCGAAGTCAGCGAAGAGGGTGGCGGGAGTGGAATCTCCGAGTTCAATGACACCGCTGCTGCCCAAGGCAGAGGCATGGCCGATGAGCAAAGCCCCGCTGCGGATGATGGTGGAGCCATTCACGGCGGCGGCGCTGGTCTGTCCGGCGAGCGTTCCGTAATTGTTGGCAGCGGATAAGAAAACCCCACCGGCGATGACGGTGATGCCACCGGTGCCTGAAATGGCTCCCTGATAGTCGGCATTGCCGAATGGCGAAGCATCGATGAAGAGGTTTTGTCCGGCGAGCCGCGCGACTTCAACCGCACCGGTGACCGTTGCGAATGTCGAGGTAGTGGCCAGGACGGAAATACCCTCCCCGTTAACAGGGCCGAAGGTCAACTGGTTGGCGAGGGTATCGCCCTGGAATTTGAGGATCAGCGCCATACCGGCAGAGCGGGTATCTGTGGTGGTGCCGACTTCGACACGGCCGGTGCCAAAGGCTCCGTCCACGGTGCCAACAAGCGTACCCTGGGCCAGGGCAGTGCCGCCAGTGTAGGTGTTGGCGGCAGTAAGCTCAAGCACACCGTTCCCACCTTTGACAATCCGGCCAGCATCCCCTACCAGCACACCCGTGACGCGAGCATCTGCAAAGACTGCTGACTGGCCGCTGACAGCCTCGATCATGCGGGAGTTACGCCCGAGGTCGATACCGTTGGCAAAGATGACAGTGGCGGTGGCGTCCTGCGCGCCGAGAATGAGGGAGGTGTTGTCCGGGACGAACCCGCCGGAACCCCACGCCACGGTAGCGCCACTGCCGCCCAGATTGACGGTGCGATTGGTGGTGTAGGCGGCGAAACCGCCACTGCTGGTCCAGTCCACCTGCGTGGCACCAGTGCCGACCGAACGGATGAAGTCACCAGCATTGAGACCGAGCACGCCACCATCAAGGCGGAGGTGACTGTTCGCAGGCAAAGCGGTAGCAATGTCGAGGCGCAGGACGCCGCCCTGTAGGAAGGTGGTGCCGGCGTAGAAATTCGCCACCGAAAGGGCGGTGGTACCATCTCCGGTATGCACGAGGTTGACCTCCCGATTGAGTGCGGTGTTGTTGACGATGCTGGAGGAGATACGCAGTGTCTCTTTCGGATTCCAATTGTGGATGATGAGGTCAGCACTGGTGCCATCGGTGTTGATGAGGCCGCTGGTCAGGAGGCCGCCGCTGATGGAGTTGATGTGATTACCCGCGTTGGTGGTCTGCAGGATGGCTCCGCCGAACAGGGTGAGGAGGTCACTGACGACGATACTGCTCGAGTTAAGCGCGGCTGGTGTGGTGGCAAAGTACTCCGAATAAAGGGAGGAACCGACGACGGAGGCGTTGGCAGCCAGGCTGAGCGTGATGGTGTTGTTCCCAGAATCTACCGACTGGATGGTCGTGCCAGCAGCAATGCCCGTTCCAAAGATGGTCTGGCCAGCTTTGAGACGTGCGTCATTAATGTTGGTGACTGTAGCACTGCCCGCAGCCAGATTGCCGGTGACGGAGGCATCAAAGAAATAAAGGGGCAGCCCGGTGTTATCCGAGAACGCCGGCGCCTGGTTCAGGGTGATGGTGTTATTGGCCTGATCGATGGAAATGATGATGGTGCCGTCGAGAATGCCGTTGCCGCGTACCACCATCCCGGCCTGGAGCCTGTCAACGCCGGGCACGCGGGTGATAACCGGGTCCGTGATCAAACGATCGCCCTGGAGAGCGACTTCGTTGTTGAAAAAGAGGATGGTGTTGACCGCACCGCCTGAGACCGTGGTTCCGCGGAAAGCCTCTTCGGGAAGGGCTCCATCATGCACATTTCTGGAGGAGGTCCAGGTCGCTGGGTCCGAAAGGAAGTGGTGAGCGCCGCTGATATCCGAACCAGAGAGGATGCTGGTGGAGGGGCTCACATAGCCGAAATCATTGACACCGGGAGTGTTGACGGCGCGATTGGTGAAGGTGGTGCGCGACATGATGACACCGACATCCAGGAGCGCACGGCCAGCCAGGACGACCTGGGAGACAGTGGGGCCGCCTTGAACGTCAAACAGAACCGTGCCGCCCTTCTGAAAATCCACCGCGGTGGGATTGTTAAGATCCTGGAGATTCAGGAAGGTTCCCGAGCCGACGGCGCCGATGACGCGAACGGTCGAGCTACCCTCACGCACCTGCAAAGTGCCGATCATGTTCTGCGTGGTAGTGCGACCAGTGATACTGCTAAGCTCGACGGTGCCGCCAGCAAGGATGAGCGCCCCGACGTCGTTGCGAATGTATTGGTCATTAAAGGTTGCAGAAAGACGCAGGACACCGTCATCCGCCACGAGGCCTTCCAGACCATAGCCACCGAAGGCCGTGCCGAGCAGGGTGAGCGTTCCCTCGCCACGCTTGACCAGGGAATAGAACTCTTCTGTTCCGGGTGTGGTGTAGTTGCCGCCCAGACGCAGATTGGAGTAAGCATTGCCGACATCCCAGACAGCGGTGTCGTTGATGGTAAAGCCGCGGTCCGTGCTGGCGGTGGTGCCATTGAATTGAAGGATGCCGCCATTGAAGATGAGGTTCCCCACCGCGTTAGAGGAAGCGCCGAGTCCGCTGGCGGTGCCGGCGAAGGCCAAGTTATTGGAACCACCGAAGAGTGCACCGACGGAGATAAGAATCTCTGTTGGACTCAAGATTGCCGCCACGGTGGCTCCCTCTGGGATGCCAGGGCCGGTCACGCGCTCGCCGACGCTGAGATTGGCGGTGGAGGACATGCTGACGGAGGCGCTGCCGGCGGTAGTGGTGGCAAGAAGCGTGGCACCGATGGTGGCTCCGGCAGTGTAAGTGAGATTGTTTTGGCCGGCGACGGTGACCGGGTTAGAAATCTCGATCGTGTTGGCGTCCAGGATGCGCAGGATGGTGGAACTGCCAGGGATACCGTTGCCGCTAACGGTCTGACCCACGGTCATGCCAAGCGTGCTGCCCACCACAATGCGGGTGCCGCTGTCCGTGTCAGCGGTGCGGACACCGCCAGCAGTGGAATTGGAGCCGAAGGTGACCGATATCCCCCCGGCAGTGGCAGGATCAGACACCACGTTGATGCCGACAATCTGCCCGATGGTGATCTGATTGTTGTTGTTGATCGCGATGATCACGGCATTGGCCGGGATGCCCGTGCCGGAAACCCCCTGCCCAATGGTGAGACCGGCAGTGCCGCCAGCGATGGTGACAGTGGCACTGTTATTGGTGACCGTCGCAGCTTGCGAACCGCTTTTTGCAGTCACGTTGTTGCCAAAACTCACACTTATATCATCGAGAGCGACGAGGGCACCGTTAGACAGGGTGACGGTTCTGTTCACGGCGTTGACTGCGGTGATGGTCACGCCAGCAGAGATGGACGCACCGGTGACATTCATGCCAAAGGTGAGGCCGGTCACGTCACTGACATCGCTCAGGGTGCGCCCGAGTGAGCGGGCGAAGGAAATGAGCTGGGTGTTAGCACCATACCCCTCCACCGCGAGGGTGCGGATGGTGGTGATGCCGGCGTTGAGTGTGCTGACACCTGTGTAGGTGTTGAGGCCGGAGAGGATGAGGCTACCGAGACCGCTCTTGTCCAAGCCGTTAACCACGGGGTTGAAGGCCAGCGCCGTGGCACCGGAGGCGGTGGCATTGGAACTGATGGTGAGCGTGCCGATCTGGTTCACCGCGTCGGTGACGGTGATGGCGTTGATGGTGGTATTGGCATTGATGCCTGTCCCGGTGACGACCACGCCAGTGGCGAGTCCCACTAGGCTGATGCCGGTGATCTGGTTGCTCGTGTTGAGCGTGCCGCTTCTACCTGTTGGGGCGAGGTTGGCGATGACCGCGCTAATCTCCAGTGCGCCGCTGCCGGTGTTGTTCTGCAGGATGACTAGGTCGCTGCTGGTTCCGGCCCCGCCGGAGAGCGAACCTGTGCCGTCGATGACCCCGGAGTGAGCCGCCATGTTTGTGGTGAAGAGAATACCGGAGGACTGGAGTACATTGACGCCGGTCAACGAGGTGCGGAAGGGAGCGTTGCCGGTGACGTTATTGGAGTTATGGAAGCGCAGCGTGTTGGCGGTGCGGGTGTCCTGGGTGCTGTTCCCGATGACATTCATGTTGGCATTGACCGCCCATTCATTGGGGAGCGGTCCGGGTAGTGCACCGACGTTCGTGTAGGTGGAAAGGCCGCGTATGAGCTTGTCGATCGTGCCTGTAGTAGTAGTCCCGTCTTCATTAACGTTACTATTGGTGGCCCAGCTAATGCCGCCCACGGTGGCCCAGCCGCCCAAGATGCCGTTGATGTTATTCGTATCAGTGCTGGCGATATCGTCGGCACTGAAATCCACCGTGGCCCCGGTCTGACGGCCAATGCCGTTCATGCGCAGCTTGGCGGTGCCGCTAAGGCGCTCGATAAAGTTGCGCCCAGCCCCGATAGTGGTGCCCGCGACGATTTCCACATGACTGCCGCCACTGAGCTGGAGTGTGCCGCCAAAACGGGTGCCGCCGAGCACCAACTGGCCGTTGTCGGAGAGTTTGCCATTATTGTTGCTGCTGTAATCTAGGCGCAGCGTGCCGGCCTGGATCGTGTGGCTTGGAGAGGCGATGCCGTTGGTCACCGTGTTCCGAGTAGCGGCATCTGCCTGGCCACTGAGGATGAGCATGCCCTCACCGCCCTGGAAAATGGCATTACCGCCGCCCAGGGTGCCTTTGAGATCCAGAACTGCCCCGTTACCAACGATGATGTTGGAATTGGCAGTGACGAACACCGGCCCGGCCCAAGAACTGGAGCCGGTGGTGGTAGCCAAGGTGCCGCCGGCCAAGAACAGCGTCTGCACGGTGGAGTAGGCGACATTGCGCAGATCCACGGTGGCGTTTTGGTTGCCCAGCGTGGTGCTGCCATTGGTCCCGCCGGCGATGATAATGCCCGCGCCACCTGCGGCACCGAAGGCACCATTCACCGTCGCGGCCAGAATACCGGCATTGACGACGGTTTCACCCTTGTAGGTGCTGGTGCCCCCCATGACCCAGGTGCCGTTGCCAATCTTGTTCACTGATGTCGGGCCACCAGTGCCATCACCCAGCACCAGATTGAACTGGTTGTTCCCGCGATTCGATCCACCCAGAGTGAGGGTGCGGCTGCCGGAACCAGCGAAGGCGATGTTCGGAGAGAATCCGGCGAGGCCGAAAGTAACCCCCGCACCAATGACTGTGCCGTCGGCGATGAGAGCGCCTGCGTTATCTCCCGTGCCGAGTGTGAAGGCGCGGTCGGTGAAGGTAGCGAAGGTGCCGTTGAAACGCAGCGCGCCACCGTCGAGGACTAGGTTGGCGGCGGCGTTGGTGGAGGCACCGATGCTGCTAGCACCACCACCAAAACCAAGCCCGAGAACACGGATGCCGCCGCCGCTGATGACCGTGGCACCGGAATAGGTGTTATTGGTGTTACCCAGAGTCAGGACGCCGTTGCCGGACTTGGTCAGTCCGAGCACTGCGAAGGAGTCCTGGCCGTCGATGAGTGAACCGGAGAAAGTGAAACTGGCCTCGCTATTGACCGTGAGGGTGGAGGTGGAAGAAGCTAGGCCGTTGTTGGTGACCCCCCCAAAGCCGGTAAGACGGGAAACCGTGGTGGAGAAGCCATTAAGATCTACAATACCGTCCGTAGCCAACTGATAGCCGCCAGTGGTGCTCTGCAGACCGGTGCTGCTCTCAAAACGCACGTCTCCCGCAGTGACGTTCAGCAGGCCGTTAAACTGGTTGTTGCCGCCGAGTCTGAGGAGGCCGGAACTGACGATGATGTTCCCAGTGAGAGTGTTGTTACCCAGAAGAGCGAGGGTGGAGCCGACGACGCGCACGAATCCGATGGTATTGTTTCCGGTGAGTTTGAGGGCATTGAAACCCGCGTAGGTCAGGTTTTGGGCGCTGCCATTGGCAGCGGCGGCGGCGGACAGCTGATAGGTGGTGCCATTGGTAATACTAGCGATGGTCGTACCCGGGGTGATGCCCGTGCCAGACACGCTCGCTCCCACTTCTAGGCCAGCGGTGGTAGCCACCGTGACGGTGGTAAAGCCACTGTTGAAGGTAGAAGACAGGGTACCCGTGGTGGCTTGCTGCCCACCGCTGGTCTCGATGCCGCCAGTGAGGTCGTTGTTACCTGCCACCACCATGATACCACGGCTGGTGCCGTCTGCGGAGAAGATGAGGCGTCCAGCGGCACCATTGATCGTGTTGGCCGCACCGATGGTAAGCACCCGGCTGTCTGCCACCCGGAACACGCCGTCAGCATTACCAAAAGTGATGCCGCGATTGCTGTCGCTGAAAGTTAAGTTCGCGCTGACACGCAGAATACCGCCGTTGATGGTGAGCTGATCCGCCTTGAAAGTTCCTGGGTTCAGCCCGAGATCACTCTCACGGGCGATCTGGAGCACGCCCTCATTGATGTAGGTCTTACCAGTGTAATTGTTCGGCAGGGTAAAGTTCAATGTGCTGGTAACAGCGGCAGTGGGCTGCTGGGAGAGCGTGATGCCGTTGTTCCCCACCAGGGCAACCACCGTGGTACCCGGGGCGATGCCCGCACCGGTCACTGCGGCACCGACGACGATGCCCGTGTTGAAGGAGCCGGCAGCCAGCGTGACATTGGCGGTATTCGGATTGAGCAGCCCGTTGGAACCGATGCTCAGGGTAGGATTGAGAACAAGCGTGCTATTGCCCGTCTTCACCAGGCTGGTGGACTGTTGAATGAAGTCAAAATTGAGTCCAGAGCCGAGATTGACCGCCTGGTCAAGGGTGATTTGATTGGCGGAGTCCACCGAGACGATGATGGCAGGCCCCTGGAAGCCGCCAGCAGAGACCAACCGCATGCCCGCTGTCAATCCAGCCGTGCTGGAGAGTCCGGTAACGACATTGGTGAGATCCTGGAAGGTCAACTCCACACCGCTGCCGCTGGCAGCTAGACTGATCTCAAAGGTAGTAGCGTTAGTGATACTAGCGATGGTCGTGCCGGCGGCGATGCCCACTCCAGACACCGTAGCACCGATTTCCAGGCCGGTGGTGGAGCCAACGGTGACAGTGGTACCACTGATGGTGGTGGCGGTCAGGGGGGCGACTGCGGCGGAATTCCCGCCGAGCCGTGTCGTCGTGTCGGCGATGACGCTGGTTATGTTGAGCTGATTGGTCGGGGTGTAGATCACGAGTTCGTACGGATTCAGCGAGCCGGCATGCGTGCCAGCGATGAGCTTACCGCCCGCGATGGTGTGGGTGGCGCGAGTGGAGATGATGCCGCCGCTATTGATGATGAGGCTCTGCTCCGCAGCAACGGTATTGGCCTTGATGGTGATGGTGCGACCGCCGGTGTCCTGAATATTGAGGGAATGGATGACGCGATTGTTGGTAAGGCTCTGGTTGTTGCCGATGACCTTTATATTCTGGGTAGAAACCCAGGAGTCGGAAGAGTTTGTCGCGGTTGTGTTGCTGTAGTTTCCGTCTGCCAGCGCGGTCACGCTACTGCCGGACATGGCGGCCCACTCGAAGAGTTCGACCCCGGAGAGAACCCGATTACGCACCGCCCACCCGCCGATGATGTTGTTGGTGATCGTGGGCGCGGCGGTGATGTTGATGGTGCCGTTATCCACATTGCCGGTGGTGACGGTATCAAAGACGACCATCGAGCCGGCGGCACGGGTGCCAAAGCTGGAGAAAGTCAGCGAGTTGGAAAGTCCACCTGCGTGTGAGCTGTGAACGAGGTTGGCCCCGCCAGCGAGAGAGAGGGAGCCGAGCGCCTCACTGAATGCCAGGGCGGTCCCACCATTGGTCACACTGCCCACCAGGGTCATACGCCCAGAGTTGAGGATGATGGCGGCGGTGTCGTTGACACGGTTGCGATTGTTGACCGTGCCACCATTGACAGTATTGGTCATGTTCAAGCCCTGCTGGGTGGCGGCGTTGCCACCGATGGTGCTGCCGCTGCCGGCGATCGTGATGGAGGTCACGCCAGTGAGCGAGCCACCGTTGGCCAGGCGCAGATCGGCCGCGAGGATGCTAACCGCGCCCGTGACCGTGCTGGCGGAGTTGACGTTGAGCACGGCCCCGTTGATAACGTTGTCACCGGTACCCTGCAAGGTGAGTCCGCCGGATTGAATGCTGACCGCAGAGGCCCAGTTTACCGTGGTCAAGGCTTCAATGCCACGAAGGAAGAAGCCGCCGCCAGTGACGGTGGTTTCAGAGTTGAAGTTGGTGACGCCACCATCCACCACTGAGATGCCGCCACCGAACTGCCCGGCGCCGTAGTTCAGTGTCACATTGCTACCCGCAGCAGTCGGCGTGGCGGAAAGTTGGTAGGTGGTGTCGCTGAGGATCTGCGTGATGGTGGCGTTGGCAGGAATGCCACTACCGCTGACCGCCATGCCGACCGCCAAGCCGGTGGTGCTGGCGACGGTGACCGTCGTCCCGGCGGTGCTGTAAGTGGAAATGACCGGCGCGACGAAGTTGAGGTTGAGTGTGCCGTTCCCACCATCGCGGAACAGTCCGCCGGAGCCGGCAACCACGCGGTTGAAGTTCCAAGTGGCACCGTTGTTGATGCGCAGGCCGAGGGTGCCGTTATTGCCGATAGTGCGGGAACCGATAGCCGTGGTGGCCGCGCCGCCGACGCCATTGCCGAAGTTCGTAGCGCTTTCCAGAACTAGTGTGGCCCCCGCATTGATGAGCGTGCTGCCGCTGTAGGTGATGTTACCGAGCGCAAGCACCTGCGTACCGTTGCCGCTGACGACTAGGCTCAGTGTGCCGCTGCCAGTGTTGTTGGCACGGTCGCGCAGAAAGCCGTTGAAGTAGTTCGTGCCGCTGGTGTTGAAGGTCAAGGTGCTGCCAGCAGACTGGTTCTCACCCTCGAGATTTTCCACGACGCCACTGGCGCTGTAATCGGACAGGCCGCGCACCGTTTCATCGAAGCCCATGAGCTTGAAATAGGCGTTGTTGCCGCCGTTGCCAGTGGCACCGGCACCATTACCCCCATCGAATCGCAGGAGCGAATTGTCGGCGATCTGCTCGCTCGCACCGAGCTGCACCACGGTGCTGCCGAGGCCACCCATGCTGACGTTACCGATCTTCAGGTCTCCAGTGATGGCACCATTGGCGACGTAGGTGCCAAAGGACGTGCTACTAGCGCTGCCAGCGGTGGCATTGGCGGAGAGCACGAGTTGCGTTTGGTTCTTCACAGCTTGTACGACCGTGCCATCCGGGATGTTGGGATGGCCGTTGATGGCCATGCCGGCGTAGTAGCCAGTGGTGCTGTCGATAGTCGCCACTCTGCGGACATCGAAGGTGGTGCTGGCGGTGGCGGCAGCGGTGGCCTGCACCGAGATGAGGAACTGCGTGGCGGAGTTGATCTGCGTCACCGTGGCACCGGCAGGGATATTCGGGTGGCCGGTGACCGGCATACCAATGTAGAAGTTGTTGGTGTTAGCGCCGCCGGAGAGATTGACCGTGGTGCTGTTTAGAGTGGTAGCAGCGTTGGAAACCTGCATACTACCGAGGGTGGTGGCGCTGGCCGTCGTGGTGGTCTTGCCAAGCAGAAGCTGAGAGTTCGACGCATTATTGAAACCGCGGCTGAACACGGTGGTGAGGCCAGTGTACGTGTTGGCGGTGGCTCCAGTAAGGGTCGTGCGCCCGGCACCCATGAAGTCGATGCCAAAGGTGGAGCCGACGACCTGCGAGATGCCGCCACTGATGTCCAGGCGGGCGGTGGCACCGCCGGAATTCACATTCACTCGGAGATTGCTTTCCAAAGTCACCGGAGCCGTGATCATGTCCACGCCCACGGTGGTGCTGTTGGACTGCACCTTGCTGAGCAGGGCGCGACCGTAGTCCCCGTTATTGAAGATCAGGCTACCATTGCCGGCACCGCTGACAATTTCGAAGCGGTGGGTGTTATTCAGGTCACCGATGACCAGCACGCCGACTCTTTTATTACCGTCCAGACTGATGGTGGCATGCAGCCCCCCGGTTCCGCCGACACCGATATCACTGGTCAGATTGACGATGGCTCCGAGGGAATTCGGGACAACGGTGGGACGCCAGTTGGCCGAGGCGTTCCAAGAACCGCTGCGCTGGAGGTGCAGGCTGTTCATGAGCACCGGTACCACGCCGGGCTTCGTGATAGCCACGATGATGCCATAGTCATTGAACAGGCTAACGTCATAAACGAGACCACCACCGAGGGTGGGCAAGATCAGATTGCCCCCACCGGCGCCGCCGGTGCGATAGTTCGCACCCGCATCAAAGGTGGAAGCCGCGCTGAGTTCCAACCAGGCACCGAGATTGAAGATGTCCCCCACCTGGGCTTTACCAGCACTGGTGGCTTGAGTGAGGTAGTTATTTACATCCTGAATCGTGATGGAGGTCAGACCCAGGGTGATCTGGCCGTTGACCTGAATGTAGTCATGACGGCCGGCGGTGATGGGTGTGGCATCCCAAGCGAGGAAATTCGAATCACGATAACCGCCGATGGAATCGTAAGTATTGGCATTGAGGGCCCCTTCAATCGGCAGCTTCTGGTTCAAGGTGGACTGATTGATGTGGAAGAGGGCAGCGGAGCCGTTGGCGAGAGTCAGATTGCCATTAAAGGTTAGCGTACTGCGATCCGCACCACTGTTCGTACCGGGACTGAGGAGCGCGCCGCTATTGAGCACATGGTTGGTGCCATCAAGGAAGCTGTTGCCCAAGGTGCCTGCCGTGCCGTTGACAAGGCCCGCACCCGCCAAAGTGCCGCCACTGTTGACCGTGGTGACACCAGTTCCCGTGCGATGAGTGTTTAGAGTGCCGACCTGCAGTACACCGCCGTTGACCGTGGTGCCGCCAGTATAGGAGTTGCTGGTGCTAGCGAGCAGGAGATTCCCCGTGTCTGCCTTGATCAGTCTGCCCGCGCCTGAAATGACGCTGCTGATGGTGGTATTGCCCACACCACCAACGGTGAATGCGCCCACTACGCCGACCACTCCGGTGCCGACGGTCAAGGTCTGCCCGGCCGTGGCCACGTTGAAGCGACCGCCACCGGCACCGACCGTGAACCCACGGGTGTAGGTGGCGGTGTTGCCGGTGTATTGCAGGGTGCCCTGGGTG
>Ga0105051_10003392_pt1 | contig 19404 bp, 17 predicted proteins | sample FRY02_FD_78383 | JGI IMG/M metagenome (GOLD analysis project Ga0105051, IMG submission 78383) | Freshwater microbial communities from Lake Fryxell liftoff mats and glacier meltwater in Antarctica - FRY-02 (megahit assembly) | ecosystem: Environmental > Aquatic > Freshwater > Ice > Glacier... | reverse complement strand
GTTTCAACACGGCCGTTCCCTTGTCCAGATCAAGTGTGGCGAATATCTTCTTGCGAACTCTGAACGACACTTTGTGAAGATGTGGTTCTTCCGTTGCTTCAGGAAATGAAAGTGCCATTTCGTGGAAAGCTTCGACATCCGACATTTCAACTTCATCTGTTTTCCGTTCTCCAACAATTCGTCAGAATCGGATACCTGCCAGTAAGACATCGTCAATCTGTTCGTTTTGCCCCTTCCAGTCGTGGTAAGATTGGAGCAACGATTTCTGTTGCTCTTTCATTGATTTGGAAGAAACATTGATAAGTAATGTTCTAAGTTGCTTGGAAGAGAATCTCTTTGATTTCGGTCCACCAAATTGGTCGGTGTATCCATCAGAAAAAAGGTACAATTGGTCTCCTACCTCCACCTCAAAGGTCTTTTGTTCAAATTCGAGACTGTCTGTGCTGTGGCCTCCAATGGAGAATCTGGTGGGCGACAATTGTTCCAACTCACCCTGCCGTACCAAGTAGGCAGGTCGTTTGGCTCCTGCAAACTGAACCACATTCGTTTGCGAATCGAAACAAATAAGTGCCACATCCATTCCATCGCGCGAAGCGAACTCACCAATATGCAATTGCTGCCGCAAAGCTCTTCTTACTTCTCGGTTCACCTGCTGAAGGATGGCCGCAGGCTCTTCAAAAAGCAACAACGCCTGCTCCATCTTTTCAATGCAGAGCACGCTCACCAGTGCGCCCGGCACGCCATGGCCTGTGCAGTCGGCCACGGCCAAATAGTTTCTGCTGCCTTTCTGCGCCACCCAATAAAAATCGCCCGACACCACATCGCGAGGTTGATACACAATGAAGTTCTGAGAGAAGCACTGGTTTATCTCCTCAGTGGTGGGAAGCAGCGAAGTTTGAATGTAACTCGCATAATTAATGCTGTCCTGAATACCCCTAGCCTGCTTTTCAATGCGCTGACGCGCCTGATCTATCTCCGATGTACGTTCTTGAACCTTATCCTCCAATTCGCGCGTGACCTGTGTTTGCAATTGCTCGTTCAGTCTGAGTTGGTCAATGAGCTCCTGCTGAAGCCGTTCACGGGAGGCCTGTGCCCTTATTTTATCAATTCTGTTGGCGACCAACGTTGCAATTGTCTGTAGCACGTGCAAATGCTTCTCATTGAAGAACGCTTTCTGGTGATGCTCTGAATCTATTACACCAATCACACGGTCTTCAGACATGATGGGAACCGCAATCTCCGAAAGCCGCGCCTGATCATCAACGATATAACGTTCGTCCAATGAAGTATCGGCAACCAACTCATATTTTCCACTACCTGCCACTGTTCCAACAATCCCTTTTCCAACGGGAATGGTTATCGGATTGTGAATATCAAGATCTATCGGATTTTTGGGGCCGTAAGCTGCCTTTTGTCTCAGCTCGGTACTATCATCATTAAGCATATAGATGACGCAATCTTCAAAATCTAAGCGTGAAATACAGTTTTTGGCAAGATCCCAAAGAACTTCGTCAACCGTGTTCTGTAAGAAGAGGCTCTGCGAAAACTGATTGACCTTCTGCTCCACCTCAAGGTCATGTTGGCGCTCGTGGTCGCGCTGCTGCAACTCGGCCAAGGTATTCTCAAGTTGAACGGTCCGCTCCTCCACCATTTTCTCCAGATGCTGGGCGGTGTTCTCCAACGCATTCATCTCATTTTTGAATTCGATGCTACGCACTTCTCGGATTTTCTGTCCATCCAAATGCTGCTGCTCCAACTGATGAAAAAGGCGGTGGTGTTCCAATGCCAATTGATGCTGTTCTGTGCTTCCATACACTTCAGACAACAACCGATGTAATTGTGCTTTATCGTGGAGCGAAATACGTTCATTCACATTATGCAGCGCCTCTGAAAGAATGGTGGATGCTTCGGCTAGTTCTCCCTCTTCCAATGCCATTTCAGCCAACATGATATGGTTGGCAATCACAATTTCGCGATAGTCGACACGCTTGCCTATTTCTTGGCTCGCCAAAATGTGATTCTTGGATTGAGCATAATCTTTCTGAAGCATGTGCACTTCTCCTATATTACTGAGCACAATGCATTCAATATTCGGGCTGTTGCCAACTGCGAGGGAAAGGCATTCTTCGAAAAGGATCATGGCCTTTTCGTATTGCTCCATCCGCGTGTAGGTGTCAGCGGTGTTGTTCATGGCTCGCAAAAGTCCCTCGTGGTCATTGGCATTCCTGCAAAGGGCAAGACCGCGTAGATTGCATTTCAGTCGGTTGGTATTGTCACCGATGTAATAATAAACTCCGCCCAGCACATTTTGCATGATGGCTTCATTGACCTCATCTTTGGCAGAACTGTAATTCTCCACCGCAACGGATGCGTGTTCGTAAGCTTCGGCATGAAGGTCGAGGTCGAGTGCTATGAGAGCTAGCGAAAAGCGGCTACGTTCCAATCCCACCGAATATTGCATGGCAAACGAGCGTTCGAATGCCTGCTTTGCCAACACATACGCTTCTCTAGGCTCCGAATTACGCAATTCCCAAGCACGACCATTTAGTTGGTCTATGTCTATAATCTTGGTTCCATAACCAGTGTCAGGCTGCATTTTGGAGACTTCTCATTTAGTTGCGGTGCTACGGTCTGTTGAAGGTATAAGTTTCAGATGGACTTGCAACATTATTTTGGACAGTTAGATAAGGCACTAAGCTGCTATTTTCCAGGTTTGTAATAAGTTGATTCAAACCCACTCTCTCCCTTGACGGTGACGAAAAAATTGGTTGAGAAAATGTTCTCAATCTTCACTTCTTTTCCCAGAGAGGTTTCCGCATAAGCAACCGTTATTTCAGGGTTTTCTTTAGTGACACAAACACTTTGGTTAAAATCCAAATGCCCTGTCCTTTTTATCGTGAAGAGGTAACAACCAAATTGACATTTCAAATCCTTTTCCAATTTCTTGAACCTCCGACCATTGACCTCCAAGACACATTCTTCAGGCACGTCTGGAATCTTTATCTTCCCGTAGCCTTTTTCATCCTTGAACTTGTTGTTCCTGTTGGTAGAGAAGACCGCATGGTCACCGACATTTTCAAACTCAATGAAATATCTATTCTTTAGTTCTGATATAGGGTACCAGCGGTTTTCTTTGAAATGCGGCATGGCCCTAAACTTCGAATCCTTCGAATATGGATTCCAAGTATTGAAAACCACCTTGTCAACATCATCAAGAAAGGAATCATTGCCATCCACATCAATAAATACGTAGTTGATCTTGTCATCCGTTGTAGCCATCACGTAGCTAATGGGTTGAAGGTAATAGGACTTTTCATTCTCTCCTACTTCATAAACAAGCAGTTGATCATCTTCCTCAAACACATTTTTAAAACGATACACGGTAGTTTTTGGAATATCAAGAACATAGGTGGTTGTGGACTTGTATTGATAGGTGGTTTTTGGAACACTTCGCGACTCGTAGGCCGTGTAGCTCTCAGATGAATAGACAGCCTGGGACGTTTTGGTTGAGTAATTATACTGATAGCGCGTAACCATACGCGTCTTGGAAACGGGAACCATTTGACTTTGGTACGTGGTAACAGGAACCCATTGGGTTGTTACAACAGGTTTCATTTTAAGAATACTGATGTCGTAGTAGCACTTGTCGCATTCTTCGCTTTGCGCAACTAGTGTTGTCGCGTTGGTCTCCAGTTTAATTCCAGTGTTGTTCTCTTTCGAAAATTCTATTGTCTTTGATCCATTCGAAACTGTTGCACTTCCACTACCGATGTCAATTTGTTGAGAACGAATATCTGGCTTCAGCCAGCCAAAGTCGCTGAAGACATCCGCATTTCTCACGAGTTTAAGCTCGGTGCTGTCTAAAACACCTTGCAACTGCCTATTTCGCTTAATCTTTTTTTGAGCAACAGATGAATGTGCTGTTGTCAATGCGAAAGCCAATAAAATCAGAAAAAACGGAGCATGAAAAGTGTCTAACATACCGAAATATAAACAAGAACCAACCAAGTTGACTACTTTTCCCCTTCAGGAAGGACTAACAACGGCACCGTGGTATGGTAGGCCATCTCGTGCGTATGGTTCATTCCGAATATGGTCTCAATGAAGGAGTGCTCCCGATAAACCATTGCCACCATGTCGTTGTCGTTCTTCTTATCCATGTAAAACTTAATGCCCGAAAGTATGTCTTTGGCTACAATACGTTTGTACGTGCAATCCACTTCAGGTTCAAAAATGTGCATTTCGCGTCTTTTCTCAAGCACCTTTTCGTAAGTTGGAATACTAGACTTGCCTTTTTCAACATGAGCCAAACGAACATCAGCATTAAATATCATGGCCATATCTTTAATGAGGTCAAGCGCATCATCATCGGCAATCTCATGAAGATCAGAACACAGAAGAATATTTCTCAACGGAACGAAATCAGCCTTTTCTGGAATAACCAGCATTGGAATGTGTCGTAATTCCTGCATTAAATTAACCGTGTAGCTGCCTACCAAAAGCTCTTGGAGGCCAGAAGCACCGCGTGTTCCGAGTGCTATCATGTCAAATTTGTTCTTCTCTATAAATTGAAGTACTTCTTCGATAAATTCTCCTTGCACCACCTTGCCAGATAGTTGCTCATCAGAAAGACCATACTGCTTGGCCAACTTCTTTTGAGTGTCTTCCATGGCCGACACGGTTGTTGCCACTTTCACACCTTCTAAAACCTCGCTTCTATCATAAGCATGAAACACGCAAATTTTAGCGCCAGACTTGGCTGCTAGTTGAGCTGCATACTCCAAGGCGTTGCGTGAGTGATGCGAAAAATCGAATGGAACCAGAATACTTTTCATGTCTTCAAAGATGGTCTGAAAATTAGACAACTAACCTAACATTTGTCAGGTTTGCACAAATCTTCAATACCTTACCTTCGAATCCAAGAAATGGAGGATAAAAAATATATCCGTTTTCAATTAATTGCGGTTGCCGTGGGTGTGCTGCTGTTGGTGGTTAAGTTTTGGGCGTTTTACATCACCAATTCAAACACCATATTTTCTGATGCCATGGAAAGCATCGTAAACATTGCCGCAGGTTCTTTTGCGCTCTACAGTCTCATACTAGCCGCCAAACCCAAAGACCTAGACCATCCGTATGGGCACGGGAAAATTGAATTTATTTCTGCCGGAATTGAAGGAACATTAATTCTAGCGGCTGGTGCAGGAATCATCTACAAAGCTGTAGAAGGATTGATAATTGAGCACGAATTGACACAACTTGACATGGGAATGTACTTGGCTGGGGGTGCTGGATTAATTAATTATGGTTTGGGCTGGCTAACAGAAGTCTATGGACTGAAATACGGTTCGCCAACGATGGTTGCAAGCGCCAAGCATCTTAAAAGTGACGGCTATACTTCTGCCGGAATGATTTTGGGGCTAACCGTAGTTCTTTGGACTGGCTTAAACTGGATTGATAGTGCAATTGCTCTGGGCTTTGGCTGTTTTATCGGATACGTGGGCATTCGTGAAATACGGAAATCCTATGCTGGAATTATGGACGAAGCAGACTTCAAGTTACTTCGCAAACTTATTTCAGAAATTGACGAAAACAGAAACCAGAACTGGATTGACTTGCACAACTTCCGAGCGCAGAAATTCGGAAAGCATGTTCATATCGATTGCCATGTTACGCTGCCATACTACCTAACTGTTAAGCAAGCGCACGATGAGATTGACCGCATGGAAGACCTTGTGAAAGACCATCATCCTGCCGGTGTGGAAATGTTCATCCATTCTGACCCGTGCATTCCTACTTCGTGCCGTATTTGCAGTAAAACGGATTGTCCTGTTCGGCAATCTCCGCAAGAAGAGCGCATTACTTGGGAACTCGAAAACGTGCTTGAAAACACCAAGCATGTTTAGTAGTACAAAATTGATTTTTGGGTTAGACAATAATTTTTGAACCTAATACTAATTTAATGCCGTCCAATAAATCCGTAGTAGAACCAAATCAATTACTTTAGTTCACCCGTGGATTTGAAGTCAATAAATTATGAAGCAATTCTAAGCCCGTTCCTCTATTGGGCATTAATTGTGTTGGCCATCCATTTTATTGGTCTTTTCATATTCAAATATTCAAATTGGTTTCGATTAGCTCCTTGTCCAAATTGCGGTCTGAAACTAAAGCGTTCGAAAACGAAACGGAAAGAAAGGTTTTTAAACACCTTTACCTTTGGATTACTAAAGTTTAAGAGGTATCGTTGCTATGCCTGCTACTGGGAAGGTACGCTGCGCGACACTAGAAAATCGAAGTCCAAGACTTAGCCTGTTTCAATGTTCCTATATCGTTTGTCCTGCACTTATAGTTTTGTACCAAGTAAATTGCGGCAATGAAATTCAATGGTCGTAATCACTATGTGAGTTCTTCCGCAATTTTGGGAGAGAATGTCAAGCTCGGAGATAATGTTTCAATATATGACAATGTTACTATTGGCAGCAACTCGATTATAGCCAACGACTGCGTAATTGGCGAACCAACTTCCGACTATTACCACTCCGAAAATTATGTGAATACGCCAACCAATATTGCCGCTGGAGCCCTTATCAGAAGTCACAGCATTATTTATTCAGGAGTTTCTATTGGCACTCAATTTCAATCCGGACATCGCATTACCATAAGAGAGAATACCGTCATTGGCAACCATTGCAGAGTTGGCACTAACTCCGATTTACAAGGATTTATCATCATTGGGAATTATTGTCAGTTGCACAGCAATGTTCACCTGTGTCAGTTCAGCTCTTTAGGCAATTTTGTTTTCATCTACCCAAATGTTGTTTTGGCCAACGACACACATCCGCCAACCGAAAATGTTAAAGGGCCTGAGATTGGAGACTATACGCAGATTGGTATTCAGTCTTCAATTATTGGAAACATTCAAATTGGAGAAAATTGCCTGATTGGAGCAGGTTCGGTAATTACAAGAGATTTTGATGCGTTTTCGCTCATAATCGGTTCTCCTGCCACACTAAAATCGGATGTGCGCGAGCTAATTGGGTTAGACGGCAAACCACTTTATCCTTGGAAAACTCGTTTTAATAGAGGTATGCCGTGGGACGTTTAAGTATCAAATGGTTAACTGATTGTTAACATCTTTCCGCAATTCGTCTTGGCTTAAAACAACTCTGCTGATACTTTTGATGCTGTGTCAACCGAAAGCCTTTTAAAAGAAATAATGGAAGAGGTAGCAAGCCTCAATCGATCCATTGAGGAGTATTGCCCCGAAATTATTTCGGTAAGCAAGTATCCTTCCATTCAAGAAATGGGAGACGAAATGAACGAGCTTATTGAACATCGGATTAAGATGTTAACAGAGAGTTCCAAGAGCTCGAAAAACCCCAAAAAAACATAGCTGTGTTTGATAAAATGAAACAGCTCCAGCAGATGAAGGAGCAAATGGACGCTGCCAAAGAACGGCTCAATCACGTTTCTGTTAAAGGCGAATGCCAAGGAATTACGGTAGTTGCCAACGGTAACAAGAAAATCATAGAAGTGGTAATCCCTCAATCTTTAGGGAACGCAGACAGAGAAGAACTGGCCGAATTAATTGTGAATGCAACGAACAAGGCTCTCGAAAATGCTGAAAGCGTATTTGAATCGGAAATGCGCGGAATGGCTGGAGGTTTGATGGGCGGCCTCGGCTTTTAACTACCTTATCCGCCCATCGAGGTAAACACCTCTCCCACCAACGGTTTGAATGTTGCATGATTTGTGCCAAAGTTTGGGTTCAAGATAATTTGGTAGGGTTTTCTTTTCGCTCTTGACAGTGGTCGATTGCTACCTTTAGCAACACGCAAATCAAGCAAACCATGTTTACAGATAAAATAAGCCAACGCATTCTAGCTTCCTTTCTTGGTGGCTCTGCATTTTTATTGAGCGTAGCACTCGTGCTACTTCTTACACAACAGATTATTCCAGCTCAGGCAGAAGAACTTGATTTGAGTAAAAATGCAGCATGGGACGAAACCCTCCGAGGTGGAGTTGGTATCGGAATAAAAGACAACACGGGCTATTTTGTGGTTTGGGGCAGTCCCAATCAGTTCTATAAGGTTGACCTAACGAAAGCGACCGATTGGTATTCTGAATAAAGCTCAGAACCAGCGTTTCCTCTTAAAGTAGATGAGCATGGAAATGAACACCACTATCATCAGTCCCCAAGCATAGAAGTAACCGTGTTTGTAGTGTAGTTCGGGCATGTAATCGAAGTTCATACCGTAGATGCCGGCAATAAAAGTTAGCGGAATAAACAGCGAAGCAATTACGGTAAGCACTTTCATTACTTGGTTCATCCGATTGCTCATGTTGGCCACGTCCATGTCCATCAATCCTGACAGAACCTCGCGGTTCGTTTCAAGACTATCAGCTATCTGAATCAAGTGATCGTATACATCTCGGAAGTATTTTTCGTTGTCCTTATCTATCAATTCTGAAACCCCTTTTTCCAAACCGCTTACCGCTTCGCGAAGTGGCAAAAGAGCACGTTTCAAAGTGATGATTTCGCGCTTCATGTGTTGTATTGTCTTCATGTGATCGCCATCTGCATCCGTTGTAATGGCCTCTTCCAGCTCTTCTACGCGCTCTTCAATTCTCTCAATGATGATGAAATAATTATCTACCACACTATCAATCAATCTGTAAACCAAATAATCTGATCCTCTTTTTCGAATCAGTCCTGAATCGGTGCGGATGCGTTCGCGTATTGGGTCAAAAATGTCGCCTTTCTTTTCCTGAAAACACAAAACATAGGGTTTACCAAAAACAATACTAATCTGCTCCTTTTCCAACTCATTCTCTTCGTTGTACCACATCATTTTCATTGTGAAAAAGACGTAATTCTCAAAGGGTTCTACCTTGGGGCGATGGTCGGTATTTAGAATATCCTCCAACACCAGATTGTGGATGTTGTACACCTTACCGATAGCGGCAATGGCATCGGTGTTGTGAATACCATTGATATTAACCCATGAAACGGTTGATGTTTCTAAACAGATTTTCAAATCTTCAACATTGACAATCTCAAGCTCGTTACTAATCGTTTCTGAGTAATCAATCAGTTCGATAGTAACAGGCTCATTCCGATGGTCGCCTATTAGAACCAATGACCCAGGTGGTAAACCAGCCTTTGATGAAGATTTCTGATGCTGTTTTCTTTTCTTAGCCATTCTTAGGAAGATCGTTCTTGTAAACAATGGTTCTGTAAGGGAACGGAATTTCAATTCCCTCTGCATCAAAACGCTCTTTTACGCTTTTATTCAAATCGCAGAAAAGTTCCCAAGCTTGCTCGGGCGAATCGGTCCAAACATCAGCACGCAGATTGACGGAAGAATCTCCAAAACCAATTACGCGACACTTAATCTTTGGCACACCCGAACGTATTTCATCAATAGTTCGGCCATCTATACAAAATGGGTGCTTCTCGGCCTCCTCGGTAATGATTGCAAAAGCCTTATCGATATTGCTATCGTAGCTAATTCCGAAAAAAAGTTGACGTTTGATGCGCTCATCTCCAATGTGAGCATTTATTATTGTTTGATCGCTAATAACAGCATTTGGCACAATGATGCGTTGGTTCTGAAAATCTCTGATGATGGTATGTCTGAGGGTTATGTCCTCCACGGTACCGGCCTTGTCACCTTCCATTCGGATTATATCTCCCACCCTAAACGGTTTGAATATGACGATGAACACACCGCTGATGATGTTTGAAAGCGCGGCCTGAGAGGCAAATGCAAGCACCGCTGTGGCAATACCTGCAGATGCCAGTAAGGTGGTGCCCAGTGTTCTGAACTCAGGAACTGAATAAATGACAAAGAATACCGCTATGGTGAAGATGATGAGCGAAGCTGCATTCTTGATAAAGTTGTATTTGGTGGGATCTACTTTAAGGTGAATGGAGCTGGCACTTACAAACCGATGAATCATCCTTCTTACCCAAAGCGTAAGTAGGAACGCAAGGATCAGAATGATTGTGTAAATAATTGGGCGTGGAAGATTGGTTATCTCTAAAAGCATGGTTCTAAACTATGTGGGTGAAAGTAGCCCGTGCAAAGTCTAAAATCAACCCGTTATTCAGAAATCAATAAACAACCAATCGTTGATGAAGTGTTTCTGAAGTCAAATGCAATTCTGAAACATAAATACCTGCACCAATATTGGAAATATCGAGGGTATTTACCGAATGGGTAAACGGTGCGGACAATACCAATTTTCCTTGTATTGAGTACAGATTAAATGTTGCTTGCTGCTCCTTCTCAGGTAAAGAAACAGTGATAATACCGCTGGTCGGATTGGGAAAGATGCTCCAAATTGAAGTTTCTGCATCATCAATTCCTACTTGGCAGAGAACATCGTTGATTGTGATCTCGCCAAAATCGAAGTTCAAACGGGCTTCAACGGTATCAACCCCGTCAGGGTAAAAAACGGCCGTCAACGAATCGCCCCAAGTGCCATAGATTACGTCATAACTTACAAGGCACATGTAATTCCCTGTTTCAGACTCCAAGGCATTTGTGAACTGAAGTTCAGAGCCTATTTCCCCATTTAATTCCGATCCATCCTTAAACCATTGATAGGTTACAGGGTACGTTGTAATTACTGACAGCGATAAATTTTGTCCCGGACAAATGAGCGTATCGCCTCCTACTTTGGAGATGTCGGGATAGGTATATCTGCCAAGGATGCAGCGATGGTCGCTAAATTCGGAAATGTCCCAAAGCACAGGGTCGAGACTTCGGATGGTGATCACTTCGTTGGTTATGGATGTGGGCACCAAATGCGTGCGATCGCCCCACGCATGGTCAATGATCTTTCCGAAATCGTCATTGAAATTTGATTCAAAATAACCGATGTGCTGCGGAATGATTGGGTTCATGGTATCGAGAAACGCACGGTAATCATTATCACCATCAACAGGATCCGTATTGAAATCGCCACCAAAGATCACAGGTTCGTTCTCTGGAAGGTTGAGATTGGCAATGAACTCTCGGATTTCGGCCATCTGTGTTCTTCTTGCATAAATGTCGTCCGCTCCGCCTCCTGCATCCATGTGAGTGCCAAAAACATGATAGGTCTTGCCAAGTTTGTTGATTCGGGCATATTTCACACCCTTGCTGGCCAAACAGTCCTGAGCCGCCTGTCCGCATTCGGCATACTTAATTTCATCCTCGGTTTCGATTGGCCAACGGCTAAAAATGATAACCCCGCCATTTACCGGAAACGGCAGGAAACCAGTAGGTTCGTTGAGGATTTCTGTTCTATATGGAAAACCCGCTGCCATCATGGCCGGAATGAGGTCGTTTTCTCGTGGACCATCGTCAAATGCTTCGCAAAATGCAACCACATCTTGATATTCTGAAATTTGCGTTGGAAGCAAGGCTCCTCGTTCACTTGCCTGAGCCATTCCTGAAACTCCAAACGAGATCATCTGAATATTGTAATACATGATATTCAGTACGTTGGGATCCTGAAAATCGGCCTCCTCCAGTTCATAAACGGGAAGATCGTGAATGGCAAATCGCACATCGCGCTGCATGTTCAGATCATCATTGTCTGGTTTAAACTTGATGACCACCGGCTTTCCGGCCAATGTGGTTTGCACTTCGTGGAAATTGGCATCATCAAACCAAGGTTCTGAGAAACCGTTTCCTTCCACAGAATATTCCATTTCTGTTCCCGAGCTCATCCCTATCAAGCGGATCTTGATAGTAAGCGCATCCGTTGCTCCACTCAAATAGACATCAAAATAGGCCGTATCACCTTCAGGAACTGCCGTGTTTGACCTATTGAAAGACAGTACTTCCTCTCCCGTTGTCTCCAGCCAACCTCTCAACTCAGAAGTACTTGCACTCCATTCCGATTGGGCCATGGTGAGGGTGCCCGACTGCCCCACTTCAACATCAAAATCCTGCCATGTGCTGTTTCTTACATAAATGGTTGACTGTGCAGCAGCGGTAAGAGAGGCCAAAGCAATCAGACCTGAAAGGAGAATTCTGTTCATGTTATTGTAATGTTTAGGTAACGAATATACAACACAGACGTGGTCACCGAAACTACACGGTTCGTGTAAAAAATATTTGTCTCTGATATTACAAAAAATTCAGGGTTTATTTATTTTTGTATAAACCAAACCATTAATCAAAACCATCATGAAACGCTTTCTACTTATCCTGCTCGTGGTCATCGTCTTTGCTGCCATTGGCGGTTATTTCTTTGTGAATAACGGCTACACCCACAATTATGATGAGGAATACCCCATCAAGGAGCTCACCATCACTCCCGACTCAGCCATGATTGCCCATGGCAGGTATCTCGCTCTTGGCCCAGCGCATTGTCAGCATTGTCATTCGCCACTCGAAAACATTCAGGATGTAGAAATGGGCAAAGAAGTTCCGATGACCGGAGGATTTGTTTTTGAACTTCCAATTGGAAATATACACTCGCCCAATATCACTTCAGATGTAGAAACTGGAATTGGGGGCTATTCGGATGGACAGTTGTACCGCATGCTCCGACATAATATTCGTCACGATGGGCAGGTATGTTTGGAACTGATGCCTTTTTTCAACATGACCGAATATGATGTTAAAAGTGTGATTTCCTACTTGAGGACTCTTGCCCCGGCAAGAAATGAACGCATTGAACATGAATATAATTTCTTAGGTAAAGCAGCAAGGACCTTCGCTATAAAACCATCCAATTCAGCTTCAACACCCCTCGAGCATATTAAGAGGGATTCAACCATCGAGTACGGAAAGTATTTGTCTGAAGCTGTTGCAAATTGTTACGGTTGCCACACAGAACGTGATCTGAAAACAGGTGCTTTTGTTGGAGAGCCATACGCGGGTGGCACCATCTTTGGGCCCGATGCAAGCACACAGAACTGGAAATTTGTCACTCCAAACATCACAACTGACCCAGAGACAGGGGTGATTGCCGCTTGGAAAGAAGAGCACTTTATTGCTAGAATGCGTGGTGGGCGTGTTCACATGACATCACCCATGCCGTGGGGGCCATTCTCCCGTTTGGAAGATGCTGACTTGAAAGCAATTTACCGATTCCTGCAAACGGTGAAACCTGTGAAAAGGGATAACGGCCAGATTATTACGCCTCCGGCAGACGCGTAGTAGCGTTTACTGGATAACGAGCCGCTGCGTGGTCAGCATTTCGTTCTGACGGATTTCAACCAGCACCATGCCATTTCGGATTCCGCTCAGGTTCAACTTTCCTTTAGGGAGAATTGATGTGGATAAAAGCAATTCGCGGCCTTGCACATCCATTATCCTTACGGATATTTCCTCATCATTAGAGAATCTTATCCAACCATCCGAAACAGGATTCGGGAACATTGAAATCGTGTTATCAGATTTTGCATCTTCAATTCCTACGTTATCTGCTTGACAGAAATTTGCCATAGAATCGAACCAGAATTTCGAAAAAAGAATAGACGGCTCTGCACATGCAAAATGGCCTATTGTGCTATCTCGCTCTATTACCTGAATATCGGTTGCGCCATTTGCAAGCATATAATTAGAGGCCACAATGGCGTTCAGAAAGGTAACTTCCTCATCGTTACGGCAATAATTGAACATAACGGGTGCCTCTGGAACCCACTCAAAAACATCATTGTCTTTTAAGGCAACCTGTGCTGGGTGTTGTGGGTCAGAGAAAAAGGCATCTTGATAGGCTTGCTGAAATATATCTCTAGGCACTGGAGGCATGGCAGCATTCAATTGTCCCATACTTGAGTTTCCATCTAAGAGTGGCGGCAATGTTTGATCGTATGGTGGAACATAAATTTCTTGCAGTGTGGTGTATAGATTTCCATAAACGTGCTGGTAAGACTGAATGAGGTATGGCAGATAACCTGGCACTGCATAAGGATCAAAAGACGCGACCATTTCCAACTGCGAACCAGACATGTCGTAAGGGCCACTTCCGGGAGCAGAAGCGGTTACTGTAAACTCCGTTGATAATTCTTCCTGAATCATTTTGTGGGTTGCCATTACTGAGTGGCCGCCTTGGGAGTATCCTACCAAAAACAACTGGTCGTTCAATTCTAGTTCCCTCTCTTGGCAAATGATGCGAGCAGACCTCAAAATGTCAATGGAAGCTGTGGCTTCTGATCTGGCGTGCTGATAAGGATGAATGCCCGGCCCTGCTCCTAGTCCTAAATAATCTGGCAAACACACTACATAGCCTGAAGTTGCGGTAAGCACACCCAAAAACCATTCTCCTTGCAGGTCATAGAAAGCTTCGGTCTTTAGAATCTTGGTACCGTGCAAATACGCCATCATTGGCATTCTGCACGTGTCATTTTTAGGTATAAACACCAAGCCAGAAGCCGTTGTGGGAGTTACTCCATCTACATCTGGCGTATTGTAAATTACCCGATGCACATCCACTTCATAATCAACCGCAAGAATTCCTGAAGGAATGCCATTTTGTTGATACAGCGCGTTTATATCGTCAATATCCAACTGAAGGATGATGGTGTCTTCTACTAGCGTTCCTTGAGAAAACGCGGTTAATGAACCTAAAAGAAGAAAACTAAAAAGGGAGAGGATTTTTTTCATTCTGCTAAACTATAAAACTTCAATGCAAGCATTGCATTATTAGTGACAAACAACAAGTTATCCCACGAAGTTCTATCTTCGGGAAAAAAAAACAGACATATATGAAATCAATTTTACGTTCAACTACATTCATGGTCATTGTTCTGGGGTTAGCCAGCAATTTCTCTTACGCTCAAATTAGTCTTCTTAGTACTGATTTGACATCAATTGGAGATCAGATTACACGATATAACGATACCATTCCTACGTATGGACCTGGGAATTCGGGTGCCAATCAGACGTGGGATTTTTCTCTGGCAATCGCGCACACCACGGTAGTTACCAGCGTTGTTTCTGTAAGTTCTACACCATATAATTCAACCTTTTCTGGATCTGATTATGCGATGACCAATGATGCAAGTTCCTATTTGTTCTTCGAACATAACGCTTCTCAACTGCTTACCACAGGTGCTGCAGGAGACCTACTTAGTACAGGAGAAATCATTGTAACTCCATTTACAAACGACCTCATTCTGCATAATTTCCCACGGGAATATGACGACAATTTCAACGACACATACGGGTTTCAGGCAACTGCTAGTGGTGCCACCTTATCTCCTCCTGTTTATAGAGTGAGAATAACGCATTCTGGGGTTTCTCACGATACGACCGATGCTTACGGAACACTCATAACACCTACCGGAACTTACAATGCGTTGCGAGTTAAAACCACCACCATTTCGGAGAGTTTTGTAGAAACTCAGGCAATTCAATTCATTCCGCTTTGGCTTCCGTTAACAACCATTTATGATACCTCTGTTGTCTACTCTTGGCACGCTAAAGAGGAAATGCTGGCCATTGCCGACCTTACGTTTGATAGTATTGGAAACCCGAATCAGTTCACTTATTCTAGCGTACCTCCAGTGGTGACTGTCGGAATTGCAGATGCGGGTGATGTAGCTAACATTCGATTGTACCCACAACCAGCTTCAGACCAATTATTCATTTCAGGATTGAATCAGAACGGAAACCATAGAGCAGAAATATTCAGCATGGATGGAAAAATGATCCGTAACGAGGTTTTGAGAGGAAACAGCCTAGATGTAAATGACCTGAAATCGGGTATGTATATTCTGAGAATTATTTTGGCTGATGGAACAAGGCCAGAACCGATGAAGTTCATTATTCAGTAGAGATACTTCCTTTGTCAGCTTGACAACGGGCAGATGCTACACTAACAGTCGTTAACTTTTTTAAAGTTGACGACTGTTTTTTTTTATTGCGCTAGATACGCATCAACCCTCGTCTTCACGTTCTTGCGAATATCCAAATAGAAAAGGCCGTAATCGGCAACGTGAAGGTCTTTCATTAGCCTAAACCAAGGAGCTTTTGTATTTACCCAAAGTACTTTACCGCCAATGTCTTTGATTTGCACTTCCATTCTCCGAGTACGAATTTTCTTAGGATTGAAAACCACCGTGCTTGCATAGTCTTCAATTGTCACTTTGGTTGTATCTGTTGTCCAAGTGAGAGGATTGACGCTCTGCGTATTCTTATACCAACTTCCTTTGGGAATCACGTTTTCGGCATAGCTCATCCACGTAACGTAGCAGCCCGTTTGGTCTGCGTTTTCGCAAATTTTTAGATTTTGATAGAGCGTATCAACTATTGTAAACCCAATAATGTAGGCCGCCACCAACTGCTTTTGCAGCACTGTGGTATCAATCATTTCGCGCAGCAAACGTCTTGTATGATGCGTTCCTTGGCTGTGCCCCGCAATTATAAACGGTCGGCCATTGTTTTCATGTTTGAGGTAGTATTCAAATGCCCGTTTCACATCCTGATAAGCAAAATCCAACGCCTTATCTCCATCTTCAGATTCCTTGTAAAAAACACCAACTACGGCTTGTCTATATCGCGGAGCAAAAACACGACAGCTTGCATTAAAAACGCTCGCTTGCAAACGAACAGGGTATTTATCAACTTTTCTGTTGATTTTTTCCATATCTAAACCTGCATTCCAAAGCGGACCTTTCTGATAAATGGTGGGATGCACATAAAAAACGTCCACTTTTTTAAGACTATCCGAAATCCACGTTTCGCCTTTGGGTAGTACATCTGCTACATCATTTTTAAACGGAAGTGCCGACCAACTTTCTTTTAAGGCATAATTGGGGGCCGCAGGATGGTTTTCTTCGTCAAAACTCGTATTCTGAGAAAACGAAGCGAACGAAAAACAGAGCAGAAAAAGAATTGAAAATGAAGTTTTGAAGAGACGAATCATAATCAGGCAGCAACCTCACCCGGAGTAAAACTCAAAGCCGCAGCCTGTGCGTTTTCAATAAAACTTTCAATAACCACGGTGGTAAGCAATGGATTTACCATGTGATAAAGGTGCTCGCGAAACATGTCGCGCTCATTGGTATCGGTAATATCAATTACCTGTGCGTGGCAATGGTCGTAAATTCGGCCAACATATTTGGCCACAGAATCGCGCTCACTTTTTAATATGAGAACTGGAATGCCGTGTGCTTCCATATTTGGAAGTGACCGCTGCTTGTCAAACAGTTTAGATTCGAGCAAAGCCGAGTGTACCTGAATGGCAAAAATTTTGGCAGGAAGACGGTTAAGCGCTTGTTCAATAGGGATTCGGTTCAAATCTGGCAACGAACCAATGGTGGACATTAGATACAAAATACGACTTTTAACTGCTTTCCAAACACGGTCGCGAATGGAAGAATCCTTTTTAATCAACCATTCGGAAAGGTAGATTCCGCGGTTACGCATTCCAACATTTGATTCCCATGGAATGATTTGTCTGGCGGCAATAAATGCGGTTCTGGCGGCCAAACCAAGGTTAGATGGCAAAATCACGTTATCCAAGAATCCGATAGATGCGTGTTTTGCCTCTTCTCCGAAAAACGGGTTGGCACCAATTCTTCCTCTCAGGTATTTGCTGATGCCTGGCAAATTGTCAAACTCGCGTTCCATCATCAGAAAATAGATATTGCCCATAGAATGGTCGAAGATGTAAACAGGATGACCGAGGTCTCCGAAATGCTGAACCACCGCATCAATATTCTTTATAACGTGCTTTGAATAATCGTTGATTGGAAGTCCGCTCGGAATTGAACCATAATGCATGGCTGCAGCCAAATACTTTTTGGTCGGAATTGCCGTGAGCAACGCGTCATAGGAGTTCAGCCCCAAGAATCCATGAATCAGAAGTACAACTGGCTTTTTACTCTTGGCAAAATAGCTGTATGGCTTTGCAATATCAATCTTGATATTACTTGAACCATACGGTGTTTCGCGTTCTAGTTCGAGTTGTGGCCACGTAAGTGCCTTATCGTCAATAAAAACCTTGAGCCGTTTCTCCGAATTATCAATAAAACGAAGAAAACTAGGGCTTTCATCGTGCTTGCCCCAACGGTAATACAACCAAGCTAATGCCCTCCGTTTTTCGGCCTTTGTGGCTAGAAAAGCGATGCGGCTGCTTTTCATAATAAAACTTGGAGTAAGCGTTAATTCCTTTTCGGCCCTATCGTTAACAACACAAACAATGTCGTGGATATTGAACGAATCTGAATAGCGCGTAATACCAGCCACACGTCCTGCAGAATCGGTTGCTACAAAAATGTAGTCCATTCCCTGCTTGTTGTTTTCGGTAAGATATTCGCCCAGCTTGAGGTTCATTTCGGCACAGTATTCTTCCATGCTGTTTCGATTAAACCCACGACCAAGAATCTGATCTTTTCGTATGCGACCAGAAAGCAGCAACGACTTCAAAAAGCCAACCGCATCCATTACTCCTATCAACCCACGTTGACGTTTGAGTTTAGAATTTACGAACGTAAAACGAAGCAATTCTGGTCTACTCAGCTTATCCCAATGATTGAGAATGTATTGGTATGCTCCTGACGGTGATGTGCCGTGACTTAATGCGGCCAGAAATTTTTGCCCTTTCCGTGTGGTCTCATTTGCGTGGGTGATAAAATCTAATCCAACCGCCTCATCAAATACTTCCTTTTCTTTAAAGTATTCTGATTTAGGTGCCACAAATGGCCCGGCATATTCGGGAACAATGGAATCTTTTTTCTTTCGCTTTGTTCTGCTCATATTCTACTTCCTCCTATCTACCTAATTGCCAATACACCAGTGGCCACGCAATTGTGCCCAATAAACTTTGACTCATTGCTTACGGCTGCGCAGTCAGAATTCTTTCTGCCTCAGCTATCCACGCTTGCGGCCCGCCATTTACATATCCCGTTGTGCCAATCTTCCCAAAGCCAATTTCAGTTCCGTTCTTGGTTGGGGTTACAAACCAAATGGTAGGATAACCACGCACTCCAAACATTTGCTGAATGTTGGTATTTTGTTGCTTCAATTCTTCTGGCTGCTCTGTTCTTCTAGGAAAATCCAACTCCAACAAAACCACGTTGTCTTTTGCCCATTTTTCAAATTCTGGCATAAAGAAAACTTCGGCCTGCAAGCGTTTACACCATCCGCACCAGTCGCTACCAGTAAAAAATAGGATTAACGGCTTTTTTTCGGCAATGGCCTTATCAACGGCTGTTACCATATCTGTATGCCAAACCAACGAACTTTGCCCTTCTTGAGCAAACGTATTAACGCTGAGAACAAGCGCAACAATTACTAGAAAATTCTTCATGTCACGAAACTAGGATAATATCAGGATAACGTAAACCTAAGAATAGTGTTGCATTAAGTTTTCGGCCATGGGGTTTGCAGTTTGGCTCATTAGAGTACGAATGCTCTTGATAGAGGGACGAGGGACGAGAGTGAGGGGCGAGGG
>Ga0105051_10003367_pt1 | contig 19511 bp, 22 predicted proteins | sample FRY02_FD_78383 | JGI IMG/M metagenome (GOLD analysis project Ga0105051, IMG submission 78383) | Freshwater microbial communities from Lake Fryxell liftoff mats and glacier meltwater in Antarctica - FRY-02 (megahit assembly) | ecosystem: Environmental > Aquatic > Freshwater > Ice > Glacier... | reverse complement strand
TGTCATTTTGTAATATTCCATTGGGAAATTTATGATCTGGTAAGCATGAAGTCATACCAGTAGATGATTTGGCTATGTTTTTGAATCAATATAAAAATAATCTAGCTTAATCGAGTATAACAAATAGCTAAAAAAGGCTTGACAAGACAAATGAAATTCGTATTTTTATAGGTAATATAGTAAGCTAAATAAATGGCTCAGAATAGATCTGATACATTAATTAGTTTGCTACATAATCAAACGCTTTTAGTAATCAAAATTATTCTTGAGATGTGAGTGTGTCTTCCATAGCAAGCCTAGTCTAGACTGTATGAGAGTTTGATCGTAATTTTAGTTCATTTTAATGTATATTTATGACGTTTGATACCAAACTTGACGATAAGAATCTCAACGTAGATTTGAGTGTAACTAACCTGGCTGATGTGCTTCAGTACTGTAAACCCAAGGAACAGCTTGTTCTTCTTAAGAAGTTTGGTCTATCCACCAACGGTCAAGAGATTCCTCTCCAGAGAATTGGTCAGGAATTTAATATGACGAGAGAAAGAGCAAGACAGATTGAAGCTCAGGCTTTGATGCGTTTCCGTAGACTGATTGTTGGTAATGACAAGTATTTGGATCTGATTGAGCAAGCTACGAAGATTTTGGATGAACATGGTGGGTTATTGCTTGAGTCTGACTTGATCAAGAGGGTGGTAGACAGTGGTGTAACTACATTCTCACCAGCGGAAGTCAAACTCGTATTGATGTCAGATTTTACTATTACTCATCTAAGACGCAATAAGCTTCTTCATAAGAGTTTCTATATGGATCCATTATATGAAACACTGATCAGTATTGTATCTGCAGATGTAGTATCTCACTTTGAAGATCAAGGAAAGTCATCAAGTATGGTGGAGTATATCGAAACTCTCAAAAAGACATACAGCACTAAATATCCTAATGTTAAATATCTCAAGCAGAATAATTTCTATATGAACTTATTTTCAGCTATTAGAGACACATCAACATTTGATGGGAAGGTGGGTCTTATTACATTCAAATCAGTAAATCCTAAGACGATCAAGGATAAAATTATGTATGTGTTTAATATCATTGGTAAGCCAATGCATTATCAAGAGATGGCTACAAAGGTGATGGAATTCTTCCCTAAGAAGCCTGTCAAAGTAAACACAGTACATAACGAAATGGTTAAATCTAATCAAATATTTGTTAATATGGGTCTGGGTATTTATGGACTCAAATCATGGGGATATAAAGGAGGTATCGTTGCTGATATTTTGGTGAGAATCTTGCATGAGCATGCTCGCCCAATGACAATCAAAGAACTTACGCAAAACGTCCTCAAAGAAAAAATGTGTAGTCCAAATACCATCCTTCTCAATCTGCACAAGCACAAGGAAAGATTTAATAAAGATGAGAACGGTATGTACTCCCTCAAAGAAGGTACAAGTCTCGAGCCTACCAAATCAAAGAAAGGTAGAAGAAAGAAGAATGCAGCATAATTTATATACAGCATAATAATCCCAATCTCGGTTGGGATTTTTATCATTCTTTTTACAAACCCCCTCGGCTTTGCCGTGCACCCCAAGGGCACTTCCTTCGGGGCGTCCCCCTTATCAGGGGGAATGCAGAGATTACAAAATTAACTATGAATCACATCCCAGCACCACTATTCCCACTAGCTCAGACCACGATCCAGCAGCGTGTCGTCCTCACCAATATTATCGAGGATAAGTGAAGTAAATATACTGCAGTGGCAGATCTACTCACCGATGAGACTACTCACAAATCATGGATCAATGATCTCAAAAAAGATAAATACTACCGCAAAGCAACGCATAATACTTATGCATACAGAGTACTACAACCTGACGGCAGCATCATCGAAGCTTGGAATGATGATGATGAGATCTGAGCAGGTCATATCATCCTACATGAGATGCAAGCTATCAATGCAGTGGATATGATCATCGTAGTGACAAGATATTTTGGGTGAGTGATGTTATATGGTGAAAGGTTCCGTCATGTCAAAGATGCAACGAAGATGATTTTAGATAAGACTTAAAAGTAGACGAAAAGATTAATTTTTCTTATATAATTTTATATATTCTTCGCTACTCAATAGTCATTTGATTCATAATCATATTATATTATTGAGATATCAGTATTTATATATCATAAGAGTGTAATTGATTACCTGTTTACATGATTTAATATACTCATCAATTACTGGTAAATCTTGATATTGACGTAATTTATTAAGCATATAGGCATGAGCATATCTTTCTACTTTTGAGTGATTAGATATAATTTCTATCCATTGCTTGTTATTTATTAGTTCTAAATTACTCATATCAATATTATTGATAATGAAGTTTACATCATTTGCATGACCAATTTCATGTAATAATGCGCAAAGCAATAGATTACTATCAAGTATTTTTTGATTAACAAATATAGAGTTAGTAGGTTTATCATAACAGGCTCATCACTGTTCCATGTCTTCTTGAATTATAGACCATCTTTCTCAGATTATTTTTCATGCTTGAGTCATATTATATATTTTTGTTCATGCTGCTCTGGTTAAGTTATTAACATCAATAAGTATGTCATTTCATGGTTTAAATAAAATCTTGGTTAGTTCTCAGTTTTTTGATTGACTGTAACTTACTTCAATAGGCGGAGTATTTATAGAGATTTGCTGGTGTTTTTGATTAATGTCTTTTAGTAACTGTTCAAAAAAATCAATTTGTTTATGGGCTATGTTATACCAGCTTTCATCATTTCAATTAAAAATATCTAATATCTCTTTGATATTTTGATCTCGAAGTTTATAGTTAGTAGAATTATTAGGTATTTTTTCAGATTCTCAAGTATTCATAATGTATTTTAGTAACAGTAAATTACTCAATCAACCTAATAGGAAACTCTTCTGGCACTGGATAGCCTTTGATCGCAGTCAGACATTTCATGACGTTGGTCTGTCGGTTGAGTTCACTGGAGGCATAGATTGCTGATTTTTTGTTACCATATCATGAGAGTTCATAGATGGTTGCGTAGTCTCATAGGTACTGGTTTTCAAGAGCATAATAGATAAGTGATGCTCACTCTAGTGCTGATCATAGGTCGATACGATCTCAGCGATCATTGTTACCTACGTTACCTACGTTCCATGCACTACTAAGATTACGTCACATACCACTTTCTGCGGTAGCAATACAGATACCCATATCCAGGTCTACCGCATGACCAGCAGCAGCATCCTGCCATAGAGTCAGACTTGCAAATGGTCCATAACCATACTTATCCAGATATTGACTTCTTCTTTCGTTGAGTGTATTACCAGGCATGATCTCTACTTGAGTAAGATCAATCTTTCTCATTGATTTATCGGTGAGGTATTTGATCTCGTATTCGAGTGGGATCGTATTACGGTTTTGTACGACACTTAGATCGATGATAGATAAAGGATTGACTGCTTGACCATTTTTATAAATTTCAAAGTGAACCTTAGGTCATGGTGACGCAAATCCTGCGCCTCTCGTACCAGGTTCTCCACCACTGGATCAGATGAGCTGTCATCTAGTGATGATTTGTCATGGGCTGACCACGATCTTGTTGAGTGAGGTGATGAGTGATGTGTAGCCGCCTGGATGTACAATCATCACCCAGTTTAGACTGACTCCATCTTTGTCTTGCGTCTGATATACCACTCACGGACCAGGACTATATACGGGAGTAAACTGTGCAGCACTAATATCCACACCCAAGTTGTCAGCACCATAATAATCACGATACTTCACATCGTTAAACGAACCGATAATCTGATATACTGGTAGTACTGGCCATGATAGATAGTTAGTTGCGTCAGTTGCTACATGATCAAGTGATTGTTTGAGTTTACCTTGTATATCTTTGCTGTTGATACCATCTTCATTAGCCTGCGAGATACGAGCCCTGAGGTCAGTGAGTAGTTCATCTTTGTCTTCAGTAAGAGTCCCAAGCTTATCATTAAGCTTGATCTTATCTTGACGATAGAGGTTAAGAAACTCAAGGAGATACTGTCTCTGTTGGTTGAGAAGTTCGACTTCATCATTCATCTTCGATACTTCGTCTCTATACTTTACCCTAAAATTATCCACCATTTTCTGACGCTTATCGAGTTCTATTTGTTTTTGTTGCATCAAGGTGATGAGTTGATCAAACCTATAGATAAGAATCGTAATAAGTTCTTCACTGGAGAGAGTATTGGCAATGTTATCTGACTTAACCAAGAGTTTTACCTCATCGATCTGCATGTTATCATCGTAGTATTCATTGTTGAGTTTATATAAGACGGTAGCAAACCTTACTAGCATGCTTTTGACATCTTCAATTTCTGTTTTCAATGACTCAGCTTCTTTCTGTAGTTCGACATAACTTTTGGTATAGAGCTTAATCTTTGCAACACGATCAGTGATCGTAGATTTTGTTTCATTTGCTTGATCCACTACTTGCTGCATTGTGGCCTTAATTTCATCATATTTTGCATTGATATTCTGACGATCGTCGCTGATTTGTGTAAACTGGTCGGAGATATTTGTCAGTTGTGCGGTAATATCCTCAATCTGAGTTTGAGTATTGCTGAGATCAATATCATCCAGACTCGAGCTCTTATTGTATAATTCTAGCAGAGCTTCTTGATCTCTTTCTTTGAGTTTTTGCATAAAATTTGATCTTGTACTGATCTTGCTATACAAAGAATTATCAGAGTCTGTAGCTGTACTCGTAGCTCAGGTATCGGTTGTATCGTTAACCTGTGCAAATACAACGTTACTCATGCAAACAAGTAAGGTCAGTAGTGTGATGATTTTGTGAGTACGCATGATGATTGCAGTAGTAAAAGGATATATTCTTGTACATTATATGGTCAAAGTACTAATATAACAAAAAAATTCCCCTCTGGAGATGACTATTGATTGACATTCTAGTTTTATTCATGTCTAATATCGCTCGCCTTGTCGATAAACAATATCCCATCGAGATGATCAATTTCGTGTTGTACGATAACAGCATCAAGTCATGATAATTGTTTGGATTCTGACTTACCATCCAGTGTGGTGTATTGGACGGTGATTTGCTTATATCTCTCGACTTGTCAGAAGATCAATGGTAGAGACAGACATCACTCTTCATCAGTAGCTGTAGCATCGCTATGGGCGGTGATCTCAGGGTTAATCATCATGATGGTAGATTTGAGCTTGTAGTCATCACGTACTATCTTCCACTGAGTCGTAGCGATCAACCTGATAGTAACACCTATCTGCGGCGCCGCAAGTCAGACTCCATCATACTCATGGACGAGCTCTTCCATTGCTTTTGCAAGTTTACGTATATTGGGAGTGATGTTATCAATCGGACTACACTTAGTTCTGAGAGCGAGCTCATTCTGACCGATAACAAGAGGGTATTTGGATTTGAGTGAGGCCATAGTTATCATTAGTAAGATATAAAATTAGTAAGCTCAAGGGCAGAAAGCAGGAGCCAAGTTCATAGATATATTATCACTTCCTCATCTAGTTCAATCGGGCCCAACAGAAAAGAAAGAATCTATTCTACAATCTGTTCAACCAGATTTTCATTCATTTTCATCGAGTTGATAAGGTGATCATCGTGGATCTAGCTCCATGCTCAATAATACACCAGGATCCATACCAGCAGCTACCGCTACCTTAGTGAGCACATTACGTCGACTCACTCTACAGGGATCATTGTAGGCCAGTCCTTTCAGATTTTGTGGACCATTATAAGAAGGCGGGTTGTATCTGCAAGCACAATCACTACATCAGCTCAATGTAATGTCTTTGAGAGTTTGAAAGCTGTTAACACGAGCAAGCATCGGTGCGGTATTAAAATCTTGCATCTGTACGGTTGCTGCACGTACTCTTGCTTGATCTTGTGCTCACTTGATCCTAGGAATCATAGCCGTTGCTAAAATCCCTATGATCACAATCACAATCAAGAGCTCAATGAGGGTAAATGATCTTAGTTTCATTAATAAGAGTTACAAAGTAGTCTCAGTCACCCAGTGATCAGCTCTCCATCCATCCATAAGCTTATCTAACATAGTAGTCAGCTTATCTCCATGTTCAAAACGGATCTGCACGAGTTTATGTTGGGTTTTGCTTAGTCACTTACCTTCGCCAGCAGTATAGCTGTGGATATAGTTGGATACGAGTACACGAGAGCACGCTCATGACTTGATGAGTCACTGGCAGATCTGCTTGAGTTTGCGGCCGTCATGGGCAGATACGATTGAAAGAAGTTGCATGATCATTACACTAAATACTGACTTGTTTATTGTGATTTACTATGTTGTTTCAAGTATAAATGAAAATCGAGATTATGAGTATTAGTGATTCTGATAAGCACTTCGCGTCTGCGCTTGCTGAGTATGTCAAACGCCTCGGCAGTGATGTGAGTCTTGTCGATCTCAAGCCAGTAAAACACGGAACTCGTGAGCAGATTATTGCTGCAGAGACGCAGATGATGATTGATCAGTTAGGCAAAAGAGATGTTGCTAGCTATCTATTATCCAAGGAGTGAAACCAACTCAGTACCGAAGAGTTTGGTGCACTGATCCCAAAACATGATCATCATCTCCGCTTTATTATCTGATGACCATATGGTCTCGACGAACCACTACTTAGCCCTCATATCCAAGGCAAACTTGCATTTGGTCAGATTACAATGCCACACGGTCTTGTAAAATTAGTACTAATCGAGCAGGTGTATCGTGCTCAGCAGATTGATCAGGGGAGACAGTATCATTACTAATCTTGATATCTTCTTGTATTTCATTATTCTACTATACATAACTTTATAAACCTTTAACCCTACATCACACCATGCCTATCTCGTGACTCAAAGCAGAAATCCACAAAGCTCATGATTATTTTACTGATCAACTTGCATGATTGCAGGTGGGTAAGGCATCTCCTAAGCTTATCGAAAATATTGACTGCTTTATCCCGTCGTGGGGTATGGAGCAGAAGATCTCTCAGATTGCCAATGTCGGAGTAATTGATAGTCAGACACTCAAGATCGAGCCATGGGACAAGGGTACAATCAGCTCGATCGAGAAGGGAATCTATGATTCTGAAACAGGTCTTACTCCTCAAGGGATGGGTGATTATATTATTGTCAAGATCCCACCGATGACAACAGAACGCCGCCGTGATCTCACGAAGCTCGTATCCAAGATGGGCGAAGAGGCGAAGATATCGGTAAGAAATATCCGTCATGACGTACTCAAGAGTATCAAAGCATCAGTAGATGCAAAAACAATGTCAGAAACTGAACAAGAAACTCTAGAAAAAGAAATTGAAAAACTCATCAAAGAGCAAAACACTAAAATCGATGATGATACAAAGAGTAAGTCAGAAGATATTATGAAAATATAGCACTAAAAAAACTTCCTGAGGGAAGTTTTTATGTTATGAAAATATCTTTTTAAAATCATCATCTTTGATCATATCAATCGTCCAGCTCGGCTCAAAGGTCATAATAATTGAGCACTCATAATCACTATAGCGATCTTGGATACTATTGGCTGCTGACTCGGTGATGTAGTCTGCTGCTGGGCATGCTGGGGTAGTGAGCGTCATGGTAAGATTAACCATCTTGGCATCTTCGAGGATCTCGATCTCATAGATCAGTCACATTGTCCAGATATCAATCAGGGGAAACTCTGGATCATAGACCGTCATCAGAGCATTAATAATATTTTCTTCGTTTATGATCTGGTTCATGGGATATCGAATATTTAGCTAAGTAAGAAGATTGCAAACATGTAGTTTTCTAATGTTTGATTATTCAATAATTATGTCGTCTTTTGTTTGTGGTGGGGCAATAATCTCTAGTATCATGGCAGCAATTGCAACACATACAACGAGTAGTCAGATGCCGATACCCCATCACCATATTCCAAATCCGATCAATAGTCGGTTGATAGCTGCATACGCTCCAGTGAGTAGTGAAATTTTATATGCGAAGGATGCAAGATAAGAGTATTTTTTATCACTCATGAGTGACATGATGAGTAAATATAGATAAAACCCCATACCCCAAACCATGAGGATTAGTCAGACACTCGTAATAATCACCGAACTACTAGGATCTACCCATGGGTCAATAAATCTAAAAGAACTGACGATAATCATCGTTCCGATCACAAACTTGACCAGCGAACTAATATGATAAATATTCATAATATAATAATAAGAAAAATAAGGACAAAAAAGAAAAGAGAACTATGATTGACTCTGCTGTGAGAGGTAGAGTTGTCCATCCACATCACCACGCTTACCCATACGAGGAAGCAGATGTGAGCACTCCATTGTATAGAAATCATAATATTCACTGAGGTATTTGGTACATTGTTCTTGGATAATGATGTGGTCTGATAGTTGATTAATCATCGCAATACTACTCCCACGTGTTACATAATGACTCAGCCATTGTCCGAGAATTTGGGTATACTGATTGACTGCCTTAACTACCAAACCACGAGTCAGATTATTCATTTGATCACACTGCTTATGATAATAATGTTGTCAGACATTCATATCTTCCATGAGCTGCTTGAGTTCCTTGAGTCATCGGTTGAGGTATTCGATCTGAGCATATTGCCCGTCCTTGATGACGATACATTTGACCATATAGTCGTAGATATACACCAGTGCATAGTTGGTCCATTTGGTATGCTGGTTCAGATATTCGATAGTATAGAGCGATTTGGGTATGAGGTGTAGTGATCATTTTTTGCATTCGTTGATGATGTGTTTAGGTAAGATTCTAGATTTGAGTAAGATGAGTTGAACCTGACACTGTATTTGACCTGTTTGTCATCGAGGCGCACTGACTGGTTTGTGGTCCACGAGCGTCTCGCTAATCAGAAAGGTCATAATCTGTGTACTGATATGGTGATCCATCTGTCCCAGAGCAATTTCACGATTGATAATTGATTTAAACTGTGATACATTGCAGGGTTTACTACTATGCCAGTTGATCTGAGTCACAATCCTATCAAACCCGTCATCTTCGATCAGTACATAATCTTGTGGTTGTACATAATCAGTTCGGTATCATGTATGAGTCTGACTACTACAGTATTGGTTAGTATGTGAGATGACACCTGTTTGCAGATGTGTTGTGTATGACTGATCTATCACGATACGCACCATCAAGCAATAACATTATAAAATACTGATCTCTACCATACAGGATTTTACCATAACTTCAAGGACAATACGTTATTTTTTAGTGTTTCTTTGTACGAGTCAATATCTGAATTTGCCATTTAGGATTACGATTGATATAATTATCGCATGTGAACCAATCGCTACCTCAAAACCACCATTATTGCTTGGGCATTACTGATTGCAGTAATAGGATTTTATGTGTCACTATTTATCTTGCGTCACTGGTTGATCTCGCCATTATGGATGGTGGCGGTATTTTGTATTTTACCGTATGCGATTATCTATTTTCATCGTAATTGGCAGTATGGAATATGGATAATATGAGCTGCAAGTATCGGTCTTGGATTTTACCTTGGCTGGGATTTTTACCTTGGCTTAGGATTTATTGTGGCATTGATTGCTTTTTATCAGACAGCGAATACGATCCACGAAGACGTCCATAACAAGATCAAGGTATCGGCATTTGATGTATTTACTGGTGAGTCGGTAGAAAAGTTTGTAACTTATATGTCACTGGTATATGTATTTACTTTTATGTCATTTTATACATCGTTTGATCTGACTTGTGATGAGTTATACGGTTATTCTAACAAGGCTATGGACGTAGCACTATTAAGAAGTAATCCTGAACTAGTAGAAAAAGCAAAATTATATATATCATGATTCTTTACAACAAGTATTGAAACAATCTTGCAAGTACCACAACTCAATCAAGTGATCGATACACAGAAGACGGCTACTATTATCGATGGAAATAACACCAAGCAAAACATCCCAGTTGCACAATACCCAGCAAATGACCCGTGAGCAAAATATAGAGTAGCATCAACTACATGAACCACTAGTCAGCCTACCACCAATCCTCAATGATGATCAATTGTGGATACAATTAAGATGCATCAATCAGCACCTATTACATGAGTATCAAGTGCTGCGGTACTGACTGCAATTGAGGAATATCGTAAGCGTTTACTAGAGCAGACAGTAGATAGCTCTGATCAAATTGAGCAATGAGTATGTTCAGTAGTGATCAAGGAAATTAAGAGTAAATATAGTGATCCTGATTTTAAGATTAGTGTGATATTTATGATGTATTTGATTATACGTCCTGCGATGGAGCTTGGATTACACTTAATATCTTATGTAAACTGGGCAATTTTTCAGTTGATGTTTAAGTTATGACGGTTTCGTAAATATGAAGATTGGGAGGTAGGTGAAAATCTCGAATAGTTTCTTGGTAAAACAAAAAACATCAAGGTATCGGTGGGATTTGAACCCACGGTTGGAAAGCTTTGCAGGCTTCTGCATTGGACCACTCTGCCACGATACCATATGATGTTTTATATTAGTATAACTATTTATCATAATGATTCAATCGTAGATTTATGTATCAACGGGATTTGACAGAATTTAATCTTATCACTATAATGACTATATCGTTTACCTTGTTATCATATAATGAAGAACACACAATGTACCGCAGCAGAAATAGCAACTAATACCTGTAAGTTCGATGTGAACGAGGTTTTGTGCATCAAAGGAGCCTGTGATACAAAATCAGCATATAATGCAATAAGCGCAAATAGTCCAGATGTATTGGTGCAGGATATTTTTCTGACTGCTACCATGATGATCGGTACGGTGGTGACACTGGTGCTTGTCATATCAGGTGTGAGATATATTATGGCATGAGCATGAGATTCTGGAGCAGCCGCAGCAGCCAAAAAATGAATCCAACATGCAATTATCTGACTGGTGATTGTGACCTTTAGTTACACGATTGTGAGATTGATCCAGTATATTGTTGCATGATATAAGTAGTATTTGACAGATACGGTAACTATGACTATAATAAATAGTACAATTATTTCATCTCTTGAGAGATGTCTACATATATAGCTCATGTATATTTCACACCATCACTATGCTCAAAGACTAATCACGATCAGTGTAATAATTTTGGTGTTAATATGATCGGTGATGCTAATGGATATCGTATCTGCTCAGCAGATGGTAGTAATTAAACTACCAACAAGCTATGAAGTAACTCCCATTATACAAAGTAATAGCTCATCTGGAACACTTGCTCTTTCAGTACCAATAACTGCAACAACTACAACAGACACTAACTCATCATGATCACTAATCACTACATGAGCCAAGTCAGATCCAGCAATTATCTATGCTCGTAAGATCGAAACACTCATTACTGTTAAGTGACAAGAAACAAGACTCAATATGATCGAAATCATGCGCAAATTTCTGTTAAAATACGATCCCAGTCAGCCACTATATGGGACAATTACTGATATCATGAATATTATAAAACTTGGAGATGTTGCACATAAGCTTGAGTACTGTACACAGTTTGATGATAGTTACATATTAGATCTATTTGGTCAGGAGATGGATCTATATTCTACGATCAAGTATTCCAATACTTTCCGTAGATGTGAGATGACTTTTCAGTATCCTGATAGCTCAGTACATACATGTCGTCTCGATGATTCAGAAAAATTATTACTTTCTCAGATGCTGATCAATAAACAAGGCCTGACTGAGTCTACATCTACTCAGACATTCGAGTCGATCTTGGAGTGATATCTCAAGCAGACCATATGCTTTGAATCACAAAAAGCAAAAGCTAAAATAGCTGTTGTATCTACATGATCGATTGTTGCGACGTGATCCAGCACCAGTGGTGAAGACTCTGCAACATGGTGGAAATTTGGAAAATAACCTCTCTTGATGAATATAAAAACAAAATCTTTTACTCTCATTGAACTACTGATTGTGATTGTGATCATAGGGATTTTGGCCACTTCACTTATTCCCAGGATTGTATGAATGCAAGATAGAGCGAGAAAAACAGCCATGACCAAAAACTTCCAAGATTTCCAAGTCGTAATACTGATGGCACAGACCAATAGCAAAAAATCACTCAAAGATATTACATGATCATCGTGGACATCATCAATATGTGATAGTATTGTGTGAAAGAATGTTAAAAATATTCCTTCCAGTCATTTCTGTAGACAGACATGGGTTGCAGCACTGAGAGCAATTGAACTTGCAGCAGAAGAGCAATCTTGATCATTATCATTTATGGAAAAGGATCCACGAGGATCTCCTTATCTGCTTGATGAAAATGAGTGAGTATCTAATACAATGTGCGTGTATGACACCCTATCAAGTGCCTGACCCAACGGTATTATTGACGGGATTGATCGACACGACGCTACCAACAACTCATGAGATAATATTGGTATAAATATACCATGATATCATTGTGCAGGAGCTTATTAATATTTTTCAGTAGTTTCGATTTGTACCTCAAACACATCCTTAAGATGCTTTGTATCTGTAATATATCCATCCATAAACTCTACCAAGTAGGGTTTTTTGTCAAATACTTTCTGAGTCTGACTTAACAAGATGTCATAGTCACCGGATTTGGGATAGATAGCGGTGATCGGGTCTAGTAGTCCCGTGGGTCTGATCACTTGCTGCACTACTTGATCGCTATGTTCCAGCTCATACTTTGCAGGAGTCGCAGAGACAAAGAGGGTTTTACATCATTTTTTAGCTAAAAGCTCAAGGCTCAAATCGCTTCGCTGGCTTCAAGAGGCTCATTATTATCTTTTCAGCCTTTTTTCAGCCTTTTTTCGCCTCTTTTGGCTTCCTCAGTATCTATCCAGCCAAGTTTTAGCTGTAACTCTGCAAACCCTAGCGGTCTATGGTCAAACGCGGAGGGAAGTCTGAATCCATGATCTACCAGTGACACCTTACGAGAGTAGTCCGCACTAGGCATCGCAGACAGCTGTCCGATTCATAAGTGTGACTCATCTACAATCACCAGCATATCATCAGGAAAATAATCAAAGATTGTATTTGGTGGCTGACCTGGTTCACGTCAGTCAAAATAAATACTATAGTTTTCTATTCCGTTGACAAAACCAGTCTCCTTGATCATACGGATATCATATAAGACTCTTTTTTTAAGTCTTTGAGCTTCGATCATCTCGCCTCTACGCTCAAACTCTGAAACACGATCCTCCATCTCTGCCTCGATCCTTACCAAGATATTATCAATATCTGACATATCCTGGAGATACTGACTCTTGGGCCAGATCACTGCACTATCTACTTGTCCCATATCTGCAAAGGTATCAGCATCCTTACGCTCGATAAACTCCAGCACATCCTCGTTAAAATGGCAGCGATACACTACCTTTTCCGTACTGGCAAAGATATCTACCATCTCACCTCTCACATCAAACATCCCTGACTCGATGGACTGAGTCACAGGCTTATATTGCATTGCGATGAGTTTGCCTTTAAGCTCTTTGAACGGATAGCGCTGTCCAGCAGCCAAGACAAGAGTAGAGTTTTCCCGGTTTTGCTTTTCTCACAAGCCATACAGTGCTGATACCGAGCTCACCACAATTGTATCACTACGAGTCAGCAGACTGGCCATGGTACTGAGACGATACATTTCAATCTCTGAGTTGACGGTTGCTTCTTTTTCGATATAGACATCCTTGTCGCTGAGGTAGCTCTCTGGCTGATAATAATCAAAATAACTGACAAAGTAGTGTACTGCGTTGCTGGGGAAGAAGTGCTTAAACTCGGTGGCAAGCTGTGCTGCAAGTGTCTTGTTGTGAGACAGGATGAGCGTAGGCTTCTGTAGCTTCTGGATGATATTAGCCATGGTAAATGTCTTACCAGTACCGGTAGCTCCTAGTAGTGTGATTGCCTTATCTCCTGCAGCAAACCCATCAATAATCTGCTGTATTGCAGCTCACTGGTCTCATGCGGGATCGTATGCTGACTGTATGGTAAACGTATTATCAGAAATCATAATTGCTATATTGTAGATTTACCCTCCAAAAACAAGACAAAACCCGACACATAGGTCAGGTTTCTTTCTAATCCTTGATGATATTCATAATAGTTTCTCTGACTTTACGAGGGTAGTTAATATAGTTGAGAGTGATAGTACCATTGTTGCCGCTCATGTCTCCATAGTCTCCTTCAGAGAAGAACACAATTGTACCATAGTTGAAGATAGATCTGAGGATTCATCATTTTTGTTCATTGACTGATCTGAGGTTAGTGAGGTCAAGGGATATTGAGCTTCTCGTAAAGATGCCAGACTGATCATAACTTACAATATGTCTTGGAGTCACAATCGTAAAATCCATATAATAATCCATCAACTTACTACATGCGTGGAAAATTCATATGATTCATACAATGGCAATTAACACCGAAGCAAATAACATCATCATTCTATCAATTATTCACGCATCCAGCAAACGTAATTCAATCCATATGAGCACACACACACCTACAATTCGTCAGATACTAGGCAATATGACTTTCAACCATAGGTAGATGGGATCTCTTCTGATTACTAATACTTTACCATCACCAAATTGCGCACATGCTTTAGCATACAACTCTTTATCGAGTTTAGTATTAAAATTGGAGAGGAATTTCATAGTTATATCATAGCTAAAATACGAATCGTTACAAGCTCATCGTAGCTAGTGAATAGCAACTTTGCCGACCTGCATGATTACGCTTGCGGTGCTTCCATCGAGCACATCTCCACGGATGATAGCACTCGCAAGCGGGTCCATCACATGACGCTGGATAGCACGCTTGAGGGGGCGAGCACCAAACGCTGGATCAAACCCAATACTAATCAAATAGTCGATCACATCATCTCCAATAGTGAGGATAATGCCTTTGTCTGACTTGATCTGAGTTACGAGCTGCTGTAGTTGTCATTGCACAATTTCACGGTTGAGGTTCTTGCTCAGTGGGTTAAACACAATCACATCATCCACACGGTTGACAAACTCGGGACGGAAGTGACTCGAAATCAGTCAGATAAGCTCCTTTTCCAGTTCAGCTCTCACGACATCGATACCCTTATCATAGTCAGATGCAAATGTGTCTTGGATGAGCTGTGAACCAATGTTAGTAGTCATAATGATGATGGTATTGCGGAAGCTCACCGTGCGACCCTTGCTATCAGTCAGACGTCCATCATCCAGTACCTGGAGGAGTGTGTTGAACACGTCAGGATGAGCTTTTTCTATCTCGTCAAACAGCACTATACTGTAGGGTTTGCGTCTGACTGCTTCGGTGAGCTGACCTCACTCATCATGTCCAATATATCCCGGAGGAGATCCGATCAGTCTGGAGACCGCGTGCTTCTCCATATACTCTGACATATCGATACGGATGATCGCACTCTCATCATTAAACAGATATCACGCTAGCGTCTTAGCCAGCTGTGTCTTACCCACACCAGTAGGTCCCGCAAAGATAAACGAACCTATCGGTCTATCTGGATCACCGATCCCAGCTCTACTGCGTCTGATAGCGTTGGATACTGCAGCAATCGCTTGATCTTGCCCCACTACTGACTTGCGTATCACATCTTCAATATTGATGAGTTTATCCTTATCACTCTGGATGAGCTTGCTAGCTGGGATACCAGTCCACTTAGCAATCACCGCTGCAATATCTTCTGCACCCACTGTATCATTGGCAATCAGGGTGCCGTCAGCTTTGGCCTGCTCGATTTTGGCTTCTATCTCGGCAAGCTGAGCTTGCAGCTGTGGTATCTGACCATATGAGATTTCTGCACTGCGGTTGTAGTCTCATGATTGCGTGGATGTTGTAGCTTCATGTTCCAGCTGTGCAATTTGTTTTTTGATCGTAGTGACTTGATCCATGAGGCCTTTCTCAGCATCATAGTGTGACTTGACGGTTGTGTATTGTTCACGTAGATTTGCAAGTTGTGCGTCGATCTCATCGATACGAGTTTGGAGGGTTTTGTTGGTCATGATTATGATAGTTTAGATTATAAATATGGTGCTCCTTGTTAAAGGGACCTCGGTGCCGCTCGACGGTAGGTGGTCGAAGACCGGAGGAATTTAGTAGCACGTAAATAGTCTAGGTGCTATTATAGTCGGAAGAATCAAAAAATCAAGAGATTTTTGATAATCAACGATCAGCGAAGTAGTCGTTGTAATAAAATTTCAAGGGGATTTTTCAATTGCAAAGTATGAGATATTAAGTATCAACAAGTAATACATTATCAATAATTTATCATATCTATCACCATCATGTCAGAAGATCAAAAATCTCTCCTCAAGAAGAAACTACGAGATATTGCCAATGAACTCCGTGGCAAAATGGACGCTGACCAGTTTCGTGATTATATACTGGGGTTTATCTTCTACAAGTACCTCTCAGAAAAGATAGAGCTATATGCCAATGATCTCCTCGAAAATGACGCCATCCAATACAATCAAATCCAAGAGACAACAACTGAGGGCAAATCATATATCGATGCAATCAGAAAGGCGGCTTTGGATAAGCTTGGGTATTTTCTCAAGCCATCAGAGCTCTTTCATTCTTTGGCAGAAAAAGGCAATAATCCTGATGGCAAAACTGATAATTTTATCCTGGAAGATCTCAAGACAATCTTGAATAATATCGAGCAAAGCACCATGTGAACCGAGAGCGAAGATGATTTTGACCATCTGTTTTCTGAGCTGGATCTCACTAGTCAAAAACTAGGAAAAACCGAAAAAGAAAAAAACACTCTCATCTCCAAGGTACTCTCTCATCTGGACAAAATCGACTTCCAACTCGAAAACAGCAAAATCGACGTCTTGTGAGATGCTTATGAATATCTGATCGGACAGTTTGCATCATGAGCAGGTAAGTCAGCATGAGAGTTCTACACTCCACAAGAAGTATCAGAAATCCTGGCTCAAATCGTCACCAACAACAAGAAACAGCTCAGATCAATCTATGATCCTACCTGTGGATCGGGATCACTACTATTGCGTGTGGGTAAGTATGTCGATGAAGTAGGTAAATACTACGGACAAGAGATGAACAACACCACCTACAATCTGTGTCGTATGAACATGATCCTGCATGGTATCCACTACAAGCAGTTTAATATCAAGCAAGATGACACCCTCGAGCATCCTCAACACAGAGAACAACAGTTTGAAGCAATCGTAGCCAATCCACCATTTTGAGTTAAGTGGAATCCAAACCCTCTTTTTATGTCAGACGAGAGATTTAGCCAATATGGTAGACTAGCACCTAAGTGAGCAGCAGATTATGCCTTCATCACGCATATGATCCATCATCTTGCGGACAACGGAACTATGGCAGTCGTAATGCCTCATGGAGCACTCTTTCGTTGAGGAGCAGAGTGACATATCCGCCAGTATCTCATCCACGACAAGAACTATCTGGATACCGTCATCGGTCTGCCAGCCAGCATCTTCTACGGGACAAGCATCCCGACATGCATCTTGGTGTTTAAAAAATGCCGCACTCATCCAGAAGATGTACTGTTTATCGATGCAAGCCAGTGATACGAAAAAGTCAAAAACCAAAACATGCTCAGAGAAGATCATATCGCCAAGATCATCCAGACCTACACAGATAGAAAACCTCTCGGCAAATACGCTCATGTAGCCAAGCTCAGCGAGATCGCAGACAACGACTACAACCTCAATATCCCACGTTATGTCGATACCTTTGAAGAAGAGGAACAGATCGACATAGACGCAGTAGCAGCTCAGATCCGCACGATCCATGATGATATGAAATCTACTGACTTGATCATTGCTGGGTTTTGCCATGAGTTGGGGATTAGTTCACCGTTTTAGTTTTTACCGGCACCGGTAAAAAGTCTTATTTATTACTATTTCAATTTATCATGTCATCATACATCTATATCGATGGAGCAAATTTGCACCAATGAGCCAAAGACTGGTGATGATTGGATTATCAAAAACTCAAAAAATGGTTAACTGATAAATACAATGCTCAGCAGATTTATCTGTTTATCTGATATATTAAGTGAAAAGAATCACTATACTCTCATCTTAGTCAATACTGATATATCTTGATCTTCAAAGAAACCCTAGAAATCAACGGCAAGGTAAAAGGAAACTGTGATGCTGAACTTGTAGTCAAAGCTCTATCAAATTACTATGAAAATCCGCTAGATCATTCGGTTCTGATTACAGGAGATGGAGATTTTGCGTGCTTGATACAGTTTTTTATCAGTAAAAGTCATAAAATCAGCGTAGTCGCTCCCAACCAAAAATACTGCTCCTATCTCATCAAAAAAACCAACGTCCCTATCGTAATGCTCGAACAACTCAAACACAAGCTACAATAAGCCTAAAACAAAAAAGCCCCCAAGAGAGACAGAACTCTATCAGGGTCTTTAAGTTACTGTAATAACAGTATATACAAAACACTCTCAAAAATCAATAGAAAAATGATAAAAAATGATAAAAAAGTCATACACTCAGTTTTATTCAACTATCACAGCAATGACTCAACACACTACACCATTATACGTCCCCCACCTGCGCTTTGCAGAATTTTCTAGTAACTGGGAAGAGAAGAAGCTAGGAGAAATGCTTATTAATAAAAGAATTAAGTGAGAGGAAAACTTACCACTTTATTCAGTCACTATTAACAATGGTTTAGTGAGAAGAGATAGTCTTGACCGTAATATTGCAGACGCCGTAGAATATACAACCAACATAGTCGTCAAGAAAGACCGAATAGCATACAATATGATGAGGCTACGACAATGAGCAATATGAGTTGCTCCAGAAGATTGTATGGTGAGTAATGCATATGTAGTATTGGAACCAACACAGGACACGAGTACATCATTTTATTCATATTATTTTAATAGAAATAGATCACTATATTTATTTGGTGCTTATTCTTATGGTATCACAAGTGATAGACTCAGATTATATTACAAAGAATTCAAACAAATTCCATTTTGAAAACCTACTCTCCCCGAACAAACCAAAATCGTATCCTTCCTCACAGCAGTGGATGACAAAATCCGTAACCTGACCGACCTCGTGTCTAGCCGACGTTCGTATAAGTCAGGAGTGATGCAGCAGATATTCTCACAGCAGATCCGCTTCACTCCTGATGGTGGTGGTGAGTTTCCACAGTGGGAGGAAAAGAAACTAGGGGAAATTGGAAGCAAAAAATCATCAAATATTTCATTATGAAGTATAGAATGAAATTCTTGAAACTATATAATTTATGGAGCGTCTTGAGTAGTACAGAATATTGATTTTTATGAGGAAGAAAATGACTATATTAGTATCATAAAAGATTGAGCAGGAGTAGGAAGACTACTATACTGTGAATGAAAATCATCTGTATTATGAACAATGG
>Ga0105051_10003358_pt1 | contig 19533 bp, 25 predicted proteins | sample FRY02_FD_78383 | JGI IMG/M metagenome (GOLD analysis project Ga0105051, IMG submission 78383) | Freshwater microbial communities from Lake Fryxell liftoff mats and glacier meltwater in Antarctica - FRY-02 (megahit assembly) | ecosystem: Environmental > Aquatic > Freshwater > Ice > Glacier... | reverse complement strand
GAATTAATTTCATTCGCAACCGAAGCACGAACTACTGTAAAATCAGCTGTACCGTCAATAGGTTTTAATGCGTAAATTACTCCTGCTTTTCTGTAAGGATCTTGTGGTAGAATTATACTTGCATCGCTATATATACTCATATCTTTGTTATTTTATTATTGTATTTATATATTTCTTTAAACAAGTGCTGTCGCCGATAGATCCCCCAGCGGCTGTTGCTCTTAACACATAAGCATCAAAGACAACATCTAATAAAAGTAATGGTTTTCCAAAACCTATTAATTCGGCAGTAAAACTAACATTTTCATTATTAGAATTATTGTCGCTTAAAGATGTAATAATACCACTTCCATATTGTAGTTCATCAATTTTCCAACTAATAATTTCTCGATCTCTTTTTATAGTTTGTAAGTCGTAGTACGTTTGCAGACTATTCGCTAATTCATCTTCTAAAATCAACCCATCAAAAGAAATTGTATATCCCTGGTTTGTTGCTTTAAATGTTTTCCATCCAGCATTAGTTCTTGTCGTTGTTTCTAAACTATCACATTCTTCATTAAAAGTATGAGAGGTTAAACAACCCACAGGGAAATATCCATCACCAAAATCAATGTAAAGAATCCTAAAAGTTCCGTTTATAAACATAAGTACAAATATATATAAAATCTATTGAATATTAGATTTTAATAGTTAAAATTTATTATCCTTTAATTGTTGGCTTAACAGTATTACCATAATCGTATGTTAATGTGTAATTTGAACCTGTTGTATTAGAAAAATAGCTTATAGACGTTAATTGTGTTATATTATTTTTAGTGTCGTAAACGTATTTTATAGGTATAAAAAACCCATCCACTCCTACTATATTTATATCATATATATAAGGAACATAACCGTAAACATCACCGCTAAACACACTAGCTGTATTTTGACTAATTGCTAAAATAGATTCTCCCATTAATTCTAATATTGCCTTTGCTTCTGCAACACCTAATCTAAACCAAGTTTCTGTTGGTGTAGTTTGATCAGCTTTGTAAATAGTTCCATAATATAAATCAGTTGGTGTATCACCAACATTTACATCTATAACGTCTAAAACTCTTGAAGTTGGTTTTGTATCTCGTTCCAGCGTATGAAATTCACCTTGTTTATCATCTCCTGTAACTGTTGGTTCTAAAGATACTTCTGTAATTGTGCAATTTCCAGTATAAACAGGGAACGCAGTAATTGGATCTATGTCCGGAGTGTATAATTCAATATATACATTACCATTAATTGGCAAATCATCTGATTGTATTTCTAATGTAATTTCAAAACCACTACCATTAAAATCATTACCAACACCACCATTAGGAACAGAATCTAAATAATTAATAAACGTGTCGACGGTTGTCCAACTTCCATTGTTTTTCATATAATAATGTGTACCTCCGTTTGTCAACCTTACCTTAGCTTTAAAATCTACTGCATTTTCATTTAATCTAAATATTGACCGAAATTTAAAGTTATCATTTGCAGTTAAAGTTATATTATTAGAATGAAGTGCTAAAGTAGAATCTACTGGATTTAATATTATTCCGTAATTTGTAGCTGGAAATGTTATTTTAGTAGCATCATCAATTGTATAGTCTGCAATTGCACCAGCTACATTTTGCAATAAAAAGTTATCTACCAAAGATTTTACCAAACCATATTTATATCTTATTCTTACAGCACCAATAGCTTTTACATATCTTATTTGTTGATTTGAATTAACGTGATATAAACCAGTGGAATTTATTATCTGACTATCTATATTTATTGAATTACTGTAAATTTCCGTCCCTAAAGATACACCTCTACTGTCGTATAAATAATATGTAGGTGTAGCAGATCCAGCAAGTGCGTTCATACTAATAACCCAAAAACTATTTTCAAAATAAGTAATAAAAGCATTATAAGGTCTTAATACATCTTCTAACACTTCTTTGCAACTCATTATAGTTGTACCGTCATCTTTATAAAATCTATCAGCGTTTAAATATACATTTGCTAAAGGATCAACATTTGTTGCTAATCCTGTATAAAATATTTCTATTCGAGTATTTAACCCAGATGGTAATCCTGTTCTATCTAAACAATTAAATATTATTTCTAACTGCGACTGTTTTCCTGTAAAAAACAATCCGTTATCATCTACATAAGCTAAATTATCTAAATACCCTAACCCATTTACACACTCCAAACTAACTATCCAATCTGTTTTTACAAAATCTTCAAAGAAACCATCAGCATTTAGCCAACCCCAAAACAATCTAATACCTGCTCTCGAGTATTTCACCCTTACATCTCTTTCACTATCTGTAATTAAATCACTGAAAGTTAAATCTGGGTTGGCTTCTAAGTTAATCGTCAGTCCGCTTCCTCTTATTGTTTCACTTGGATTGTCAGTATCTACATAAGACAAAATAACATTTCCTTGCACATAAGTAGCATCACCAAAATATCCGTTTATTTCTATTTCTGTAATATGTTGAATACCCTCGACATCTAGGTATTCAATTATGTATTTTGTGTTTCCCGAAAAAGCCATATTTTAAGTTAATGATAAAGTTCCTCCTAATGATTTATTTCTATTTAATGTATTTGCTAAAACGCCTACTAATTTAGTGCCTGCTATTTCAAATATATATGTTCCACCACCATTTTCACCACCAGAAAACCCTCCATTTGATTGAGGTGATGAATAATTGCTACCAGTACTAGAAGCATTACTTGAACTATTATCACCAGCTCCAGCAAAACCACTCATAGCTGTACCAACTCCTTTTAGTACTATTCCACCAGCTATGGCTGCAAAACCAGCACCTATTCCAGCTATACTACCAAATAATTTTAATAAAACCCCAGCTAAAACAGCCGCTGTACCTGCCTGTATAAGATAATCTCCCATTGAAGATATCAATCCACCTAACCCTTTTAACAATGTTTTTCCAACTCCAGCAAGCGCATCACTTCCTTGTGCAAAAGCAGTACCTATAACACTACCTATTTCTCCAAAAGTGTTAGTCATTGATCCACTAATTAATTGCATAGCGCCAGCATTAAATGCTTCAAGTTTTTCTTGCGTTTCCTTTATTTGTTTCGCTAATTGTTCACCTTTAAAAAGTCCTGCCCAATTTACTCCACCTTGTATTCCTAATGTTGTTACGCTTAATGTAACTGATTTTTTCCATAAAGCTATTTGTTCATCATAAGAAGTAGTATTTAAAGGTGCAATGTCAAAAGGTTGTATTTTAGTTTTTTTCCCTTTTGGAGTTACAATAACATCCACTGGAAGTGTGGTTGTTATACCACCTTGATTTTGTATTGCTTTTTCTAAATCAATATTGTTAAGTTCAATGCCTTGTATTTTTCCTTCTAAAACATTAGCATCTTTTACTAATTTATTATATTCTCCTTGTAGTTTATTCGCTCTTAATACGGAAAAATTTAATCCTTCTCTTTCCTTACCTGCTCTGCCTAAAGCGTTTGCGTTTGCGTTTTGTAATTGTATAGCTTTTTTATCAATAGCAGCTTTTTTTTCTGATGCTTGGCTTTCTAAAGTTAATAAAAGTTCACTATTTTTAATAATAATATTTAGTGCAGCGGTTGCTCTTGCTCTTTTTAGTATGCTTTCTGTTAAGGTTTCAAAAGTTGTAGCAACTTGTCCATTTAATATTTTTTCTTTTGATATATTCCCTAAATAATCTGGATATAATTTTTGAAGTTGATCTACAGCTTTTATCCTTTCAGACATTTTTAAAGTAGTATTTTGAGCAGCTTCTTTTAATAACATTAAAGTTGTAGTTTCTTTTAATGCAGATTTTTCTCCTTTTAAACTTGCTCTACTTACATCGTCTAAAGCTGTAACGTAATCTTCTAAACTTGCAGTTAATTTTTCTTGTTCATCTCTTAATTCTTTAGCTTTATCTCTTGTTTTAAATAGCTTATCACCAAAAACCAACATTAAAGATGTTGCAACAGATATAGCTAAGGTTATACCACCAAAACCTTTCATCTCTCTTAACATAGCCTGTAAAGCACCTTTAGCACTTCCAGTTTTATTTTTTAAATACCCGAATTGTTCTGTTAAGTTAGTAATATTGTTTGAAACTCCCATTATTCCAAATGGTGCATCTTGTATTGTTCTACTAAAAGCTGTCATTGCAGAATTACCATTAATAGTTTGCCCTTGTAGATTTTTTATTCCTTTGGCAGCTAATGTAGATCCACTACCTAAGTCTTTTGTTGATTGTTTTAATTTTATTAAATCAGAATGTAATGATTTTGATTCATTAGCTAGTGTTTTTTCTCTTGATGTCAAAGATAACATACCTCTACCGAAATCATTTTGAGATATTGCACCACTTTTATATTCCGCATTTAACTTAGAAATAGAAGCACCTAAATTCGCAGATTCAATAGAGTTTCTTTTCAGTTGCTCTGTTATATTTTTAGATTTATCACTGAATTGTTTTAAAGCTGTTTCTGCTGATTTTAAACCACTTTTTAAGTTAGATACATCCGCTCCAATAGGTACTTTTAACTGTTCCATTTACTATTTAGACTTTTCTGTTATTATATTCTTCGTGTGCTTTCATTAAAGCATCTTTTTGTTGCTCGTTAAGTCCTTGTATTATTTTATTATCTAAAGGAAAATATTTTTCAATAGATACTGGTTTCTTTTTACTATTCTGCCAATTAGAAATATAAGTTTGATATCCTAAAAATCTAACTTTATACCATTCTTTTTTATCTAATCTTTGATGTCCATTTAATCTTATGCAAAATTCTGCCCACGTCATATCATAGACATATTGTAAACTTGGACATTTTAATTCAGATAAAGCAACTGATATAACATCAGTTGCCCAATCTAATTTTATTTTTTTTTTGTCTTATTTACACTTTTTGTGTTATCTTCTTTAGGTACATCTTTTGATAAGCTGCTTGTGAAAGAAGATAAAAAATTTGATATATTATCATTTGCAAAACCTCCATCCTCCTCTATCCAATCAACTAATGTAAACATATCAAAATCTATAACTTCACTTTTTCTTGTGTAAGCATATTTTGCTGATATATACATTAATTGAGGTACGAATTTAAAAGGATTTTTGTTCAACTTTATATTCATTTCATCAAAAGAGATATCTAATTCTTCTAATAATTCACCTAAAAAATACAATCCAAAATGAAATTCTATTTCCCTCTTATTTATTGTTAGTTTGACAGAGTTCATATTATAGAGGTGAAGTAGTTACAATTAATCCACTACCATCTAAAGTAGCACTAAAAGTAGCTAATTCATCTCCAGCTGATGCGTCAAAATTAACATCAGAAAACCAAGCTGTACCGTAGTAATACGTTCCATTTCCATCTGCTAATCTCCAAATATCAATTGTCGGAGTTATAGTGTTCATTTTAGTAATTATTTTATTAACAGATACTTTACTTGTTTCTGTTAAAATAGCTTGACCATCGCAGTCGATAGAATAAGCAACCGAACCAGCATTTTTTATGATAATACCTGGATCGCATTTCGTTTGAGATTCAATTATGTTTCTCGTTAATGATAAAGAATTTGAAGTTAAACAAGCTATTGGCTCGTATGCACTCACTCCGTCCCATAGAGATAAAATAATTGCGTCCCCTGTAATAAATGTAGACATTTGTTTTTTGTTTAAATATTAATATTAAGTACAAATATAATAAAAAATATCTATACAAAATTAAATTAGTATAGATATTTTCAATAGTTAAAAATAATGTGATTTATTTTATCTTCAACTCTAATCTCATCAACTTTCTAAATATAGTTTCATTTGGTGTTAGTGTCGTAATATCATTAGGGAAGTTTTGTGTGCTAAATATAATTGTTAGCCCACACGCAACGTCTAAAGTCAATGATTTAGTTAAATTTCTAACACTATCCATTATATTATCGGCTAATAATCTACTGCCAGGATTTCCTGTGCTATCATAAGAAGTAATAATATCTAAAACAATATCCGATTGCCAAAAGTTTTCGCATTTATTTTCTTTTTGAACAGTATTTGTCTGTGTAGTCATTAAAATATAATGATCTGGTATAATGTTAGATGTTACTCTTGTATCATAACAAGGTATGGTATTTCCATCTACAACAATATTGTTTATAGCTGTGTAAACTGCTTTTCTAATCCATTTATCTGGAAGTGTCTTATTCATTTAATTGTATTTCTTTGTTAATTCCTTTAAATCATCCTTTAAATCATTGACATATTGAATTTGTCCTTTTTTCCAAGCGGGATATAAAAAAGGCTGTGCGTGTATTCCATTTCTTAATATACTCATAAAAATAGGATATGCAGCACTTTCCTCTATTCCTTTGTTTTTGCACCAATCTTTAATACTTTGTAATCCAACCGCAAAACTACCACTATCTCCTTTACCTTTAAATTGTGAAGCAATATTTTTTAATTCATCTGGTACACTTACATATTTTCCAGTTCCAAATTCTACATAGGCAGAATATGAAGTTCCAGCAACAATATAATAATTTTTATCATCTATCTTTTCTTCGTAAATTCCTTGTGCTAATTTACCTAAATTTATAGGTGCTAAAGATTTTGCTGTCGCAACTATTCCTTTTGCATTATTAAAAGTAGTTTCTGCTATTTGTTTTTCAGCCTCATCTCCAAAATTATGTAATGATTTTAATACTTCATCTAATCCTTTTAATGACATTATATTGGACTTATTTCTGTTACATTTGTATCTGCTTGTTTTACTGCCAATATTTCAATATAACTATCATTGAAATCTATGTTTATTGGTTGTGTTTTTACAATATATTTAACACCTCTATATTTTATAAATTGGTTTTTTGCATTGTATGTAATATCTAATCTTTTTCTTAAATATATTAATATAGCATTTGATTTGTCTATAACACCAAAATCGTTAGAACTATATCCATTTTTATTACCTAATGTAGTAACTTTAGCAAAAGAAGTCGTAATTAATTCATTTGAAATAGTATTACCACCATAACCATCAACTACACTTGTGGTTTGCCAAAACTCTATAACTTTATTAAAATTTCTTCCACTTACCATAAATATCTTTTAGATTTTTCTAATATGTCATTTGATTGTTCGCTTAATACTCTACTATTATTAGCACCATCTTCTTTTTGTCCGTAATAACTAATATCTACCATTTCCAAAGCTACATCTATCAAACCACTTGGAACATCCGCTGGTAGAGCGTGTCCAACATTTAATGTTAGTACTTCATCAGTTGATGAAGTTGCTTTGTAATTACTATAAAGACTTTTACGCTCTTTTACTGCATCCGTTGGCGTTGTTAAACTATTAATTGGGTGATCGTACACTCTGACCTCACTATTTTGGAACAAATACTCTTTGGATCTTGCGTATACAATTACATTTGTATAGTCTTCAATAAACGACAACGCACTATTAATCATTCGAGTAATGTCGGCATCATCAGTTGTTAATGTATCATCTATTCGCAGATAATTTTTAGCCGTTTCTAACGACAGCACACTTATATAACTCATTATTTCTTATCTATTTTTATTTTTTTACGTTTATCGTCCTTTACATACTCGGCAAAACCACTACTAACTATTTTAGCTTCGTCTTCTTTTGAAAATGTTAATGTTTCACCTACCTTATGATTTGTTTTTGTACTTAATTTATGAAATTCTTTTATCACTATAATCATTGTAAATATATTTTATAAAACAAATATACAAAAAAAACCCTAAGCAATATAAAAATGCAAAGGGTTTTTCACAAACTAACGAACAAATCGTTTAATTAGTTATTATTCAGCTGTAAAATCTCCGTAGATTAATGCAGCTGGTTGCTCAACAGCAATAGCAACTTGTGCTTCAACTCTTGCTGTGATTTCATTCTTTACAAAGTTTGTACCTTCAGTTTCTGAAAAGTCTAAAGACAATCCTTGTGTAACTACTTTTTTAACTCTACTCCAGTTACCAACATAATATTTGTTAGCAGCTAACCAAGTCGCTTGATATACAGGGATACCATTAATTCTTAACGATCCATTATCAAAAGAAACAACTCCTGGAAGTCCGTAACCAGCACCAGTAGATTTTTCAGTTTTTAAGATTGCGTAAAAATCAGATGGTCTAACTACTATTCCATTTGCAGAAAAATTAAGATCAGCTAATGTAGCAACCTCATTTATTAGCATTTCGATTTGATTTTTACCTGTGATTATTTGAGTAGAAGCAGTCGCAGCAGCAGCTACAACAGTATTAAATGAAGCGTTTTCTGCTTCAAAATAATCAGCTCTCAATTCAACCGGTAAAGAAGATTCTAAAAAAGGTAAGTTATTACTCATTTTTTTAGAGTAACGTGCAAAACCAGCAATAAAGTTAGTGTTTACATCTACCATTGTATAATCGTAATCGATTTGTGTTTTAGAACTTCCTTCTGTTTGAGATGAAATTGAACCCTCACCTTTTACAACTCTAACGTATGTATAAGTACCTCCAGAGATTGTAACGCTTGACGCTAAGTCAGAAACGTTTAATAATTGACGTGGAGCAGAAACTACATCGTAATTATAATCTCGTGGCTGATCACCTGTTAAAGAAGCAGATAATATCATATCACCTACCGCTTTTACTTCAATAGATTTGCCAGTTCTAACACCTTTTATCTCATCGAAATTGTCAGTAATAAGTTGTTTTAGCGCATCACCCTTAACAGCTTCTTTTTTACTTTTTTCAGCCAACTTTACTACAACATCATCGTATTGTGATTGCATATCTGTTAACTTTGTTTCAAAATCATTCCGAACCTCTTTTACTTGATTGTCGATAACTTCTTTGTTTTTTAATTCAAATGCTTCAATAGCATTTTTTACTTCTTGCTTAGACTTACCTTCTAATGATACAGCCAAAGCATCTAATTGATCTTTAAATTCCATTTTAATTCTTGTTTAATGTTTTTATAAATTGTTTAATAGCATCGGCTTCATTATTCGAATGAGTGATAACTTTCGGCTCATCAATAATAAGTGATTTTTTTCCTAATTCGTATGATTGCATTTGTAACTGTTTTAATGCAATCTCTAATAGCGTAAATGTTTCATCCGTAAATGTTCCATTTCTAAACGCTTGTGTTATTAATTTGTATTGATCGTTAACTTCTTGCAATGTTAATGATTTCATTCCTGTAAAAGGTGTATTACTATTAGCACCTAAAGTTACATTTGATCCTTCGTATAACTTTATTTCTTTTATCATTCTTACATTATTTTTTTCATCAAAGTCATCTTTTATTACTTGAAACCCTATTGAGTGTTCTTTTATAATGCCCGCATCGTATAATTTTAAAGTATCTTCAGAATAAGAAACCCCATCCACAAATGGTGTAGATTCAAAATATAAACCTTTATAGTCTTCTATTAATATATTAAATTTTCCATGAGGCTGCTTCCAATCATGTTGATTAAGAAAGAATATACTTTCTTTTCGTTCATCAATAGATTTTTTATAAGCGCCTTTTATTATAACATCATTATCATAATCTTTGTTATCAAACGCTGATAAATAACCTGTAACAACTCTTTTCTTTATATCTACATCTTTAACAGAACCGTTAATGATAGATTTATAACTAATTATTTCATTCATAACTACAAATATAATAAATAATATCTATACAAATGTTTTTTTATATAGATTTTTTTTATAGTAGTTATTTATTTTTATATTTGTAGTTATGACAAACAAACAATTTAAAAAGGAATTACTGAAAGATTTTAAGAAAAAGAATGTGTTAGATATTAAGCAAACGTATGTATTGCCGATTGATAATGTAATATACTACATAAAATACATTGATAAAAGATGGACTATTTAATATTATAATGGTCGTTTACGTATAACTTTACCATTGTTATCTCTTTTAGGTAGTTGTGCAACCGAACATCTACAATTAATAACATTTCCAGCACTCCCCTTTGGATCTCCTGGATAAAGCAACCGTTCACCACTTACATTAAACGTTTCTTTTAATTCTACTTTTACACCGTTCATATCGTAATGATCAAATGGCGAATTAGGAGGTCTTCGAGTTCTATTATCTTGTGATGATATCCATACTTTTTCCATTACCGTATTACTGCTTTCACTCGCTAATGTAGCTGCATAATTTGCCGCTGTTGTTGTTTCTGTTCGGGATATTCTCATAGATTGCCAACGATACCATTTACGACTTCTAAACAATCTATCCAACCCTGTTGTTATTTCGCTCATTGTTTGATTGTCGTTTAACCCTCTTGCAATAATCTCGTTTATAAATGAAACATATTCACGCCTTACGCTTCTTATTCTCACCCCACCAAAATCAATAATATATCTTAAAATATTACGTTCAAATAAAGCAATAAAGGTATCTAAACTAAAATCTTTGTTTTCTATTTTATTAATTTGATAGTTGATTTGTTTACCTGTTCTTTCTCCTTGTATTAAACCAACGTATTTATATACATTGTTATATGTTTTAAAAAACTCATCTAAATTAACAGAATTGTTTACAATTATCTTGTAATTGTCTTCTGTTAAAACATCTAAAGGTATTGATATTGCTATCTCTTTAAACAATCGTTGGAATATAATGCGTGTGTGTTTTTCATAACCAAAATGCCATCTCATCCATTGACGTCTGAAATCTCCTTGCGTCATTACATTGGTTGTTTAGGCTCTAACAATGGCATATCGTGGATCGCTTGATCTAAAGTAATTATATCTGAAGCAACTGTATAAATATCCATATTTTTGTCTTGTGATATTGGATAACGCATTGCAACCCTACCTTCATTTCTATTAATTAAACCTATATCAATAGCTGGTTTTAACCACGCCATCATTGCAACTATATCTTGTTGCATTTCAGGTAAATCTGTTACATCAAATTCAAAACAACTACCTTCATATCCTTTATATTTAGGTAATATTATACTGTTTATAGCTTGTTGTATAAGATTTAAATCTGGTTGTATCGTGTCTGTAATTACTTTTTTACGAAATTGATTAACGTTATCATACTTAGCGCCATCATCGTTATTTAATAACTTATCGCTCCATCCTAACACATTGCATATCTGCTTTTCGTCAAAACTTAGATAATCGAAAGGCTTTAATTCATCCGTTGTTAAAGATAATCTTGTAAATCCTATCTCTGCCGAAACTCCAGCAATTTTATCTAATCTGCCTGTACCACTATCCATTTCTGTTAGTCGATCTTTTAATTGTGTAGCTTGGTCTGTTGTTAGTGGTGAATTACCTTTACTGTGTATCAATCCAAATGCACCACCACTTTTTAATGCTTTATTGTTTAAATCTATTGCTTCATTGCTTGATTGCATATTTCTTAAAGCTGCTCGAAGAGGTGATTGTCCGTATAAATGACTTCCTAATGTATCATAATTAGGATTAGAATATTTAATGTGTACAACCTCATTAAATTTAAATTCAATAAATTGATTTCCCTCTGTCAATATATAACTATCAATAGGACTTTCTTTTGACTGAAAGTTTACATTTTTTTTTAATACTATTTGCGTTAAATGTGATGGTAATAAATACCACGCTATTGGAGTATCTTTATTTATTCCTAAATTAGGTGATTGTAAATATATATATACATTACCAATTGATGCCAAAAAGGTTTCTGCAAGCTCAAAGAATTCCATCCAGGTCTGTAAAGGATTTGGTCGTTCTAATGGCATTTCTTTGTAGTCTTCTTTAAATGCTTTACTTTCTAATATCAATCTTTTAACCTCTTGTTGTGGTGTTAAATCAAATTTAGTGGCATACAATAAAGAATCTCTTTTACTCTTTTGGTATTTATTATCAATTATTTTTATATAAAAAGGAACGCTTCCGACTTTTTTAGATCGCTGATTTATTACTGAATAAACAACAGGGTTGTAATTGTAACCTTTATCTATATAATTATTATTGTTTGTATCGTAAGAAGTATATCCACCACCAAGCCAACTGAATAACGCTTGATTGTATTTGTTTATTGTTTGGTTTTGTTTATTACTAAACCACGTACTCGGTTTTAATATAGCCATTATAGGAAAAAGTTATTTAATATACAAAAGTAATAAAAAAAATCTATATAAATACATTAAAAGAAAAATACTTCATTCTTTATACCAATATCCATCATTTCATGGTATCTAACTGCATCGATAGCATGATTGTATTTATCAATTGGTTTGTTTAGCTTCTTTCCATTTTTATCTTGATCCCAACTATAATACCGTAATTCCTTTATTAAATCAGTACTATCAGAAGTAACAAGGTACTCTTGATCTTGCATTGTAGAAATACCATACATTATACTATCAGCTCCTTTTTTTACTGGTCGTATATCTACTCCATATCTTCTAATTTCTTCTATTGACTTAGGTTCAGCACTATCAGCATATATAGTAACACCTTTAGGCAAAGAGTTTGCTATATCACCATTTACCATTCCTGTATTGTAAATAAGTTGATTTAATATTCTTACATCATTCCATTTATATACTTCAATTATGGCTGTCGGATCGTTGGTGTATCCGAAATCTAATCCTATGCCTATTAACCTTGCTTCATTTGGTATTTTACTTATTTCCTTCCAATTGCTAAATATAACACCTTCTAAACTACCTATTTCACCTAATCCATATACCTTCCACCAGTTACTCCAATATTCAGATGTTTCAGCTTTTGCTTTTGCTTTCTCAATTTCTTTAACAATATTCTCACTTAACGCTTCATTATCTTTATATGTTAATTTTAAAGTTTCACTATCAATATCATTTATCAATTCAGTATGTACCCAAAATTCGTGTGTAGGATTAAAATCTAACCAAACCTCATCAGATGTTCTAATGCTTAATTGTTGGTATGCTTCAAAATGCACGTTATTACATTCATTAATATAAAGAATGTTACGCCTTGCGCCTCTTAATTTATCTGGCTGATCAACGCTAAAAAACTCAATAAAAGAACCATTTATAAATGTATATCTTAATAACGATTTATTAAAGTTATCATCTATCCATCTGTTTGTAGAGCGCATTATCTTTTCGAAATCCTTTAAAGCACCACGTCTTAAATGTGGTATGGATTCAGAAACAACAGATATTTCAAGCAATGATTTCTTAGCAGCTTTATCTATAAGTATTGGAAGTATGCCAAAAGTTTTTCCAGCGGATGTTCCTCCCGGTATTATCTTAATTCTTTTAGTTAACTTTCTTAACTTCTTTATAGCAGTTGTATAAACAAACATATTTATTCATCTTCTTCTTCTTCTTTACTCCCAAATAAAGGTTGTTCTTTTTTAATAGTTTGCTCCTGCTTATCAACAAGGTTGTTTAAACGTTGTGTGATACTTGGATTGTAGAACCCTAACATTCCACCAATAATCTGGTCATCTCTAATTTCTTCTTTTATGCGCGAACAGATGTCAATGAACTTTGTGTAATATTTATCTTGATTAGTGAAATATTGCTCAATTTCTCCGTAATGAATTCTACAATAAATCTTAAAACCCTCGAATGTTAAAGGTATTTTAGGATTGTCAATTCTTTTAGTCCCATCTTTTCCAACGTATTGAATTTTCTCCCAAACTTTTGATCTTTCTATTAAAGACATTTTAAAATCATTCCATATATTTTCTATTTCTTTTGGTTCGTGAAACAATCTTGTAGGGTGTGCCATATTTTATTAATATTTGAATGCTAGATATAAATATTCTTTTAACTCTGCATTTTCTACTAACGTTAAAAATACACCACTTAAGAGTACGTTGTAACACCCATCAATATCAATCGGTACATAGTATCCTTTAATATCAAATGGATCAAAATTAAACTCTAAATACTCTCCATCTGGATTCTCTTCATCCTCTGTGTATAATAATGCTTTCATTTTGTTAGTTTATTTTAGTTTAAAAAACCTCGTTACGCCTTTGAGATAGCAATAACGAGGAAAATTATAACTATGAAAGTGTAAATATACAAATTTTTTTTTAAATATAGTATTTTTTTATTTACATTTTATTATCGTCCATTCATACATATTTTTATAAGTTCTAATATCTTCTTTATCTTGATGACATCCATCTAATGTTTCTATTTTAGAAACCTTTTCTTTATATTGGTTGTATGTATCTTCTGCTTCATATTTCCACGTTTCTTTTCTGCAATCACATTCTTCTTTTATTCCTGGTTTACTACAAGAAGAAAATATGATTAATATTAGTAATGTTTTTAATATTTTCATTTTGTTATATTTTTATATTATTAAATCGTTTCCCTAATTCTTCTCTTGTAAAATGTTTGCTAACATCGTCTGACAACCTTTTTACTTTGTCGATTGATCGTGTTACGTTATCCCTAAATGTATCTAATTCTCCTAAAGTTGAAGATGTACCGACGACCTCAAAAGATTCGTTTGTCGTTAAGCATTTAAAGTGTATGCTTCTAATTGATTTATCTTTTCTTAGTATGTTCATATTTCAAAGGTTGTATTATCTGGGTATATGATTTTATCTGTATGATAGCAAAAAGCAATCTTACCTAATTTGTTTAATTCATCTATTCGTTTACGTTGTAGAGGTTTTAAAGTATCTCTACCCTCTTTTACTTCTATGAATACATCGTTGTGTAAACCAAATGCAAATACATCTGGATACCCTGCTTTGTTAAGTCTTATTGTTTTAAGTACAAGAAAGCCTTTTGATTCTAATGCTTTTATAATTTTAGTTTGTAGGGTCATTAAAGATAATCTTTTTTAAATAAATTCAATGTGTATGATTTCTTAGCCAATACAGACTTATAAATCTTCTGCTCAATACCACCTTTAGAGAATATCCAATACACATTATTTTCTGTTCTGTCAATAATTGATGCTCTATCTCTGGATTGCCAATATGTAGAACTTGAAAAATCTATATTGTAATAAACTAAGCTACTCGCTTTCTTTAAAGACAATCCTTCTTTGCCACTTTGGAACTGCAATGCTATATTCTTATCGGTTGTATTAAAATCATCTAAATCGTTTGTAAGCATATCACCAAAGATTAACTTCAATGCTTCATACTCTGCTTTAAATTTATAGAAGATACCTATTTTTTCATTCTTAAAGTGTTCTTTTATAAACACTGCTTTACTTGTATCGATAACTTTACTACTTCCATCTTCAAACTTAATAGTACCACTATACAACTGATGTAGCTTAGATTGCATTTTAACAGCAGAATCAGCTATTATCTCATTGTCTTTACCTTCTATAAACTTATCCTTTATAAGTTGCTTACATAGCTTGTATGTAATTGGTCTCATTTCAACCTCTAATATATGTTCTTTGATAGTTGTTGTAAATCCAGCTTGTTCTTGCGTATAAGTTAATATGTAAGGATTTACAATAGGCTTTATCATTTCTAAGTTAGCATCTGAATAGTCATTAATTACAGCGAACCCCAGTTGTACCTTCTTAACATTTACAAAAGTCTTTACCCATTTATAAAATGATTTGTAAGGTGCAAATGGTGAAGCATTAGACAATCCAAACACGTGAAAGTATTGACTGTAAGATTCTGGAGTAGGCGTTCCACTTAAAAGTATCATTGGTAATTTGCCATATTTCTCATTGACAGATTTAAAGTATTTAGACTTCTTAGGAAATGATCCATAGCCGTGGCACTCATCAACTATAACTAAATCAAAGTTTGATTGTTCTAACTTATGTAAAGATTCTCTATTGATAATAGTTATAGTAAAATACTTATCATAACCAAAATTATTATAGTCATCTTGTATTGAAGACATTGCTTTCTTTTTTGTTATAAATAAAATATTCTTAGAGCCATATAGTTTAGCTGTATGTAAAGCAGTTAGAGATTTGCCCACTCTAACTTCTAGAAACAAGCAAACGAGCTTTAACTCCTTTAGTATATCGTTTGCATTTAATGACAAATCAAGTTGGTAATCTCTTAGTTTAAGCATACTGTATTTTCAATATTATTTTTAATAGTGTATAATTGTTGTCTATCAAATCTATTTAATAATTTGTAAATATCTAATTTTAATTTACTGTCAAAGCTAATATTATAATGCTTCGCTTCCGATTGAATCACAAGTCTTAACGTTTCAATTTCTCTCGCTAGATTTTTGTTTACATCCATCTCTTCTTCAAGTCTTTTATTCCCTGTTACGAAATTAGAGTACCCACGATTAAATCTTTGTGCTATTAAATCTATTGCCAACGTTTCTGTAAATTCTCGAATAAGATAAACACAAACATTTCTAGGCTTAGCGACAGAGTTTCTATTCGTGTCTTCTTTTAGATTTACATTATAGTAGTATGAAACGATATCTACTATTTCGTTCATTAATTCTATTTCACTATTCTGGATTTTCATTTATTTTAATTTTAGATATTCTTAATTCTGTTTGTAAAGTGTAGCCGACTATTCTTCTGTATATGTTTAACCAGTCTAATGCTTCTTTTAATGTATAATATTTTTGAGAATATTCGTGCCATTTATTATTTTTAAACGCTTTAAAAACGTAGTAATATTGTTTAGTCATATTTTATATTGTTTTTTATACTTATATTTTAACATATATTTAACATATATTTTAAAATGGTACTTCATCCTTTTCCTCTGCTACTTCACCATCACTTATCATAAACCATCTATCTCCATTACTATTTCCTTGTGTAAAATCAATACCTTTATAGTTAGCATACTTTTGTAACCATATATTAAAACGCTTTCTTGTCAGCCATTTCTTATAGTCTGTATATTCATCAGTAAACTTTATAAAGTAATCAACCTTGTTTAGTCGAACATTTAAACTTACGATTTCTCTATCTTCTACCCATTCCATAAATTCCATCGAAGATTCTGCTATAAACCTTCTTAGTTTTATATTCTTAGCATTTTGTTTTACAAGTCCATTTTTAAAGAACATTTGTAAACAAAACATCATATAGTTATCGTACTTTTGATATTCTAACAAGTCCCAATCATCAAATAATTGTCTTCCAAACTCTTCTTCTGGCGTTAATTTATCACCATAGTATTGAGCAATTTCAATTTCGTGTCTTCTACGATCGTGGCTGTTTCCCTCTCCTTTTACAGCGTAGTTTGTGCTTAGTAATATCTTAGGAGAATCGTGTACGTTTAATTTTATGGCATCTTTATTCTTTCGCTCTAATGTTATTCCTTCAGTCACCAAACTAAATTGGCTTTCAAAATCCCAGTTCTTTTTAATATCGTCAAATACTAATATCTTTGTATCTATTGAAATTGTCTGATTTGCGAACTGTGATTTTCCATCGTATTTTTTACCATCAATTATAGATGTCTTTCTAATGTTTGATAAACCTTGCACAAACAAACCTTTTCCAGTTCCTCCCTCTGGATTGTCGCTTATAACCTCATCGTTTAATATAATAGCCTTGTTATTACTTCTATTTTTATATGTGCTCATCATATAACCTAATACACACTCAACAGCTAAAGGTTCTGAATTAGATACGTTATATATAAATTTAGAATAATCATTATCAAATGTTTCTAATTTTTGCCAATCACGCTCTAATATATGCGACTTCCATACATAACCATCTACATCTACATATTCTTTTAATAGTATGCTATTCTTTTTTACTTCTAATATACCATTTTCAAAAGCAAAGTAAGAGGTATCTCGTGTGTCGCTTAACATCATTAAATCAATGCTTTCTAACATTGTAAGGTATTGTTCACTAAATAAATTTTGATAAATAGCACAATAGTTCCAAACATCTAACTGCTTTTTATCTATTAAATAACCTAAAACAAAATCTTTAATCTTAGAAATAGATGTTAATTCTACCTTGTTAGATTCTATATAAACAAAAGATGGTTTGTCAGAATCGTTTGGAAAGTATTTTTTAAATCCATTATTTTGAAGAAACATTTTATACTTCAAAGGATTAATAGTAATCTTCTGTTTGTCGCCTACATTCCAAAAGTCTTCTGTTTCAGATTCTATTTTTATCTCGTTATAGGTATCTTCATTTATCTTATATTTTTCAATTACCTTTTGTTTTCCTTTGTTTAAATCAACCTTTATATTATTTATACGTGTATAGTCTTCAAAGTATTTTGAGTTAAAACTCCTTATTTTAAATGCAGATTTAATAGCGTTTCTTGTTTCCGTTTCCGAAAACTTACCAAATACTATGTTATTTAATATGTGTGCTTCTGTTGTAGATTGGCTTACTCCATACTCGCAGAAAGCACCAGCTAAGTTAAAGATAAAGTTATTACGTTCACCATCAACAAAATCTGTAACCCATTTAAACTTCATAATTTTAGAGATGATAGTCATCTCATCGTTAATAGGTATTAGAGGTACTCTATCTATTACATTAAAACCCTCATCTATTAGAGTAGGTTTATATATCTCAGCATCATAGTTAATGTATATATTTGGATCATAAGATTCAAAGCAAATTCTATCCACGTTACAGTTGGCAATATCGAAGTTATGATATTCAAACTCCTTATTAAATTGTCTAAAGTATTTTTCGTGTGTAAACTTATCTGAATCCTCTGGTATTCTTACCAACGCTTTTAAACCAATATTGGAAGGAGATATAAATATAGCTACTATATGTTTATTATTTTTAAGCTGTTCAAATTGATCCATCATAATATCTTTAGACTTATATTTGTCAAAGTCTGTTATCATAAGACCAGAGTGTTTTACAAGTCCATTCTTATTACGTTCTTTAAACTCACCACCAAAACATATACAAGGTAGGTTACCTTTTTGCTTTTGGTAGTCCTCTTTCTTTAAAGTTCTAAGGTGTTCTATAAAATCTTTTGATGGATTACCTGTTCTAATTCTTTCTAATGCTTTCTCTAAAGATATGTAGTAGGGGATTTGTGTTTCTTTAAGCCTTTTAAAGATTGTTATTTTGTTGTTTTTCATATTTGTTCGTTGTAGTCTGTAAATATATAATTTAATAATGAATAAAACAAATTTTATTTAAATGTGTATCTAAATACTGTTAAAGTGTACCTTTTTTAATCCAATGTGTACTGTATTATTCGTAACGTTTATAGTACTTACAGCGTGGTTTTGCCCTAAAAGTACACATTGAACTCCAATTCTAGGGGACACCCCCTAAAATATATTTATTTTATATAAGGGTATATAGGAAAAGTGCTTAAATGTGTACTTTGATAAAAAAACCAGCCTTAATTGGACTGGTTTTTGTATTTAGCATCATAGTATTTATATAACATCTTATTAAATTCTTTTTCATAATGCTTGTAGCTTCTGTAATATCGTCTTAAAACGTATGCTAATACTATTATAGTAGTAATTAAAATGGTGTATATCATATCTTATTGTATTTGTTTATAAATTTTCCTATCTCCCAAAGTAATTCTTTCTTTT
>Ga0105051_10003357_pt1 | contig 19533 bp, 18 predicted proteins | sample FRY02_FD_78383 | JGI IMG/M metagenome (GOLD analysis project Ga0105051, IMG submission 78383) | Freshwater microbial communities from Lake Fryxell liftoff mats and glacier meltwater in Antarctica - FRY-02 (megahit assembly) | ecosystem: Environmental > Aquatic > Freshwater > Ice > Glacier... | reverse complement strand
CGGGACCCCCGTGGTGTCCAAACCGACCATGCGATCACGCACCGTCGTAGTCGTCATCCCAATTTTGATCAACCCAGGCATCGCCTCGTTGGTCAAAATATAAACAATTGACATTCGTCCCCCCTTCGATCGCGACCGCCCAAGTCTAGTGCACGCCGACAAGCCCAAAATTGAGAAAATCAGTGGCACACTGCTTCGCAATAAGCATCACATGCCCCACCCAAGCTCCTGCCGCCGCACCGTATTTTCTTAGAGGATAAAGAAACGGTCAAAGAAAAATCACCCTCACAACCCTCACCGCAACGAAAAAATGACTCACAACATCAGCCACAAGAACACGTCGCACATCGCCCTCGCGCAGAGAAAAAATCTTTCGGGGAAAAAGCTTGAAAGAAAAAGGCGGGTGGGTCACACACGGGAGACTGCAGGCGGCGAATTGTTACTCGTCAATTCCGCCAATACTTTCGACAAAAAACATCAACACACGTTTGGGGTCAGTGAGTTCATCCACTCGCCATACGAGTGGTGAATCAGGATCTTGTGTCACCTCACACCCATCCGGGAACCATTTCACTGCGAAAGAACGCACAGTTTCCTCCAGTTCACTTGAAGTCACAACAACGTCAAGAAAATCCCCGAACTGCTCCCCGCACTTCGTCGGTTTCGTAGAGTCCTGGGGTGGGGTTTTGTGGATAGAAACGGTGTCCCCTGCGGGATAGTTGCATCTCGATAAATTGTGCGCTCATGCGTTCACTCCCGCGCTGCGGAGTGCCTGATACAAGATTGCCGAGAACTTGGCGAACACGACCGAACGCGCGACACACCCAACCCAACCAAGGTACGGGGTCCGGTATCACTGAGACCTCCACGCGGCTGTGGCTCTGCCTGCGGGCCATCCACTGGCAACCCACGCACATTCGCCGGCGAGGCCTCAGTTCCGGCGTTCGATCTCACCGTCGACTGCACGCCAACACGATGGTCCCGCTGATGTTGCCATGGTGCGGGTGACGCATCCGTTCCATCCGTTGTTCGATCAGGAGCTCGAGTTCGTCAAGCGGCGCCGGAACTGGCGCGCGGACCGCGTGTATGTGTCCGATCCTGAGGAGTCGCCGCTCTCACTGCCGGTGGGGTGGACCGATGTGGTGGCCGAGGACCCCTTCGTGGTGGTGGCTGCGGGGCGATCGCCGTTCTGGGGGTGTGTTGGTAACGCTGAGCGCACCAGACCCAATGGGTTGTTACCACTGATCTGGGTTCTGCCGTCGCTGTGATTGATGTGCCCCAAGATCAACTAGACAGCCCACACGAAATAGCGAGGAGCCGAAAAATCTCACCGTTTTCACCATCAATCGCGCACCCAACGCCGGACCGCGCGTGCACATCCAAACCAATACTTGTACCGTTTCTCATCACTGGTGCCTCCCACATCTGTGGTCTCGACCGGGGCCATCCTGTCGACAACCCACGGTTACATGCGAGCGAGGCCCCAGCCACCAACCCTCATACCGTCTAGATAGTCGGCGCCGGCGTCGATCGGCCCCAGCCGGAGTCTTCGGTGATTCGATCCAAAAGGGGTTGCAAACGGAACGGGATCGGCGTTCCCACCGAGAACGTCGAGGTCGTCTTGCGGACACCGTCAATGTCCACGATCGATGCGGTCAGGACCTGCAGCGCTTCGAGGGACGCGATGGCGACGTGCACCAAGAGGTCTTCTCGCCCTGCCTGAACCTTCACTTCGAGGACTTCGGGAAGGCGTTCGAGACCTTTGACAACCTCAGCCATACGACGTTGGTCCAGTTCGAGACTGATCAGAGCCTCCACGGGCATTCCGACGGCCGACAAATGAATGATCGGTCGAAACCCCATCAGGATCTCCGCCTCCTCTAGGCGTCGGATGCGCAGCTGGATGGTGTTTCGACTGACCCCCAGTTCGCTCGCGAGCTCTGCTATGCCAACGCGGGCATTCGCAGTGAGCTTGCCAAGAATCTGCACATCCAGCCGGTCGATGGTTGTCACTGTGAAAACCTCACGTCTTTATCGGAAAGAATAGATTGACGAAATGCCATGTTGCCATCGTAGTCATTGACGGTATCAGCAGAAAGCGTCAGTATTGCTTCACTGAAGAGTCTGTGCGATCCACAGACGTGGATAGTTGGAGTGGCCCACGAAGCCACAAGGGCGACGTAAGAAAGCGGTATCTACTATGGCAATGCAGTTGATGGACGATCTGGTTGGTCCCGGCGGAGTCTTTGAGCGTGCCGACGAACTCCACGACGCGAACCACGAGATGGTTGTGCACTTCCGCAACGCGGAGACAGGCCTCAAAGCCATCGTGAGTGTCCATGACACGACCCTTGGTCCTGCTCTGGGCGGCACGAGGTTCTACCCGTATCGCAGCGAGGCCGAAGCACTGACTGACGGCCTCCGGCTATCGCAAGCTATGACGTTCAAGGCGGCGGCCGCGCGCATGGCACTGGGCGGCGGCAAGGCTGTCATCATCGGTAACCCTGCTGAGCTGAAGACGCCGCAGTTGCTGCGTGCGTACGGTCGATTCTTGAACCGTCTCGGCGGCACCTACATCACGGCAGCAGATGTAGGCACGACATCCGTCGACCTCGACATCATCGGCGAGGTCACGAATCACGTCGTTGGGCGCACCAAGGCCTCCGGCGGCTCGGGTGACAGCGGGTTCTCAACGGCCTACGGCGTGTTCTGCTCCATGCTCGCGGCGGCCACGGTGAGGTGGGGCGCCCACGGACTGAAGGGCCGCACGGTTGGTGTCGAGGGAGTAGGCAAGGTGGGACTTCATCTTGTCGGGCTTCTGCTCGAACAGGGTGCACGTGTCGTGGTCTCCGACCCCCACGAGGCTGCGCTGCGAAAGGTGCACGACACGTATGAGGGTGTCGTGACACTCACCAGCGTCATCGATTCGCCTGTCGATGTCTACGCACCATGCGCCCTGGGTGCCACGCTCACTGAGCAGTCGGTGTCCACGCTCACCGCCAGTGTGGTTTGCGGTGCTGCAAACAATCAGCTCCTAAACCGAAGCGTCGGTGACGCCATGGCGATGCGAGACATCCTGTGGGTGCCCGACTTCATCGCGAACGCTGGTGGGCTGATCCAGGTCGGTGGCGAGCTCCAGAACAAGACTGAGGGCGATGTCCTTGGGGACGTGGCCCGCATTGGCGAGACCGTCACGGAGGTCCTCCGCGCTTCACTGCGGAATCACGTCTCGACTGGCCGCGCCGCGCTCGAAATCGTCGAGAGTCGTCTGCGTTCAGCCCGGAGCGGAGATGCGGCATGAGTGAGCAGCGACGGTTCGTCGTGACCGCCACGATGACGGCTCATGGCGGACGGGTAACTCTGCTCGCCATGGCTTCGGTACTCCATCGGCGGGGAGTGGAGGTCGTCGAAGCCGACATAGGCCGACCCGCCAGAAGTGTGCGTGTGTTCACAGTGCGACGTTCACCACTGATCCACGGAGGACCAACACGGTGCTTAGGTCGTTCGAGAACCTCGTTGATATCGTGGACGTGAGCCTCTTTGAAGCGTTCGACACCCGACAAGAAGGACCTGTCGCCAATCTTGCAGGTGCTCACGTCGCCTCTGGATTTTCCGCAATGTACGACGTCTGCACCGACATACCCCGTCGAAGACGGACAATCCCACCACCCACGCCCACAGGCAGAGGAACAGAATGAGTACATCAACCGTCGTCGAGGATCACTTCTCGAAGTTCGCGCCAGATCGCGACGGGCAGCCACTTTTCCAGCTGATCGATCCGACCGGGAAGCCAACCTCGGCCGGAGAGTCGTTCGGAATCGATGTCGAGCTCGCGCAAGAGCTGTACAGCGACATGGTCATGGCCCGTCGACTCGACAAGGAGGCGCTCGCCTTACAGCGCCAGGGTGAACTCAGCCTCTGGTTGATGAGCTGGGGTCAGGAGGCCGCGCAGGTCGGGTCGATTCGGGCACTGCGCTCGACCGACATGGTCTTCCCGAGCTACCGCGAGCACGCCGCAGCGCTCTGCCGAGGCATCAGCCCGGCTGATCTCATGCGGCAGTGGAAAGGTGCCGCGCACTCGGGCTGGGATCCAGCCGAGTCAAGGTTCCACATCTACTCGCTGGTGCTCGGCACCCAGACGCTACACGCGACAGGGTATGCCGCGGGTGTTGTGCTCGAGAAGTCGGACGAGGTCGTCGCCACGTATTTCGGTGACGGCGCGGCTAGCCAAGGTGACGTCAACGAGGCATTCAACTGGGCAGCGGTTGGCTCGCTGCCGGTGCTGTTTTTCTGCCAGAACAACCAGTGGGCCATCTCCACGCCGACCGCGACACAGATGCGTACGCCTCTACACGTACGGGCCGCCGGCTTCGGGCTCGATTCGTACCACGTCGATGGCAATGACGTCATGGCTGTTCATGCGGTCACGACTCGCGCCGTCGAACGGATTCGTGATGGTGGGGGACCGGCGTTGATCGAGGCCCAGACGTACCGGTTCGGCGGTCACAGCAGTTCGGACGATCCCAAGCGCTACCGCTCCGATGACGACTTCGCTGCGTGGGAGTTGCGTGATCCGTTGACCCGCATCGAGACGTTCTTGCGCAACGTCGGGGTGGGCGAGGACTACTTCGATGAGCTTGCCGAAGAGGAGAACGCTTTCGCTGCCACCGTACGGGAGGCCTGCAAGAACATCATCGGCATACCATTGGTCGAACTCTTCGACAGAGTTTATGCGGAGCCGCACGCGACGCTTGACCTAGAGGCCGCCGCGCACGCAGCTCACCTCGCATCCCTCGGATCGGAGGGCTGACATGGCAACGATGACTTTGGGCGGTGCGATCAACGCAGGCCTTCGCAAAGCTCTGGAGGATGACGACCGCGTCGTCGTGATGGGCGAAGACGTCGGAGTTCTCGGCGGAGTCTTCCGGGTAACGGACGGCCTCTTGAAGGACTTCGGCGAGGGACGGGTCGTTGACACGCCACTGTCTGAGTCTGGGATCGTAGGCACGGCCATTGGCCTGGCCCTGCGGGGTTATCGACCCGTTTGCGAGATCCAGTTCGATGGCTTCGTCTATCCGGCTTTCAACCAGATTGTGAGCCAACTTGCGAAGATGCGCGCCCGTTCGGGCGGATTGCTGTCATTCCCGATCGTCATACGCATCCCAGTCGGCGGCGGCATCGGTGCCGTTGAGCACCACAGCGAGTCCAACGAGGCCTATTTCGCGCACACCGCCGGCCTGCGGGTCGTCTCGTGCTCGAATCCTGACGACGCGTTTCACATGATCCAGCAGGCTATCGCGTCCGACGACCCGGTGATCTTCTACGAGCCGAAGCGCCGCTACTGGGACAAGGGTGAGGTCTCGGACACTTCGAGTTTTGACCTGCATCAAGCTTCGGTTCTCCGCGAAGGCACGGACTGCACGTTGGTGGCGCACGGGCCGGCTGTCACCACAGCGATGGCCGCCGCCGCTGCTTCTGCCGAAGACGGATTCTCAGTCGGGGTCGTCGACCTTCGCACGATCTCCCCGCTGGACGTGGAGACACTGCAGACCGTTTCCAGAGTGTCCGGGCGCGTGGTCGTCGTGCACGAAGCATCGACCTTCGCGGGAATCGGAGCCGAGATCGCGGCCTTAATCAGCGAGTCGTGCTTCTACGAGCTCGAGGCCCCAGTGCTGAGGGTCGGCGCGTACAACATGCCCTACCCGCCAGCCTCGGTAGAGGACGACTTTCTGCCAGATGTAGATCGCGTACTCGAGGCCGTCGCCCGCAGCCTTTCCTACTAGAGAAGGAGCAGCATAATGATCGAGTTCGCCCTGCCAGACGTCGGCGAAGGTCTGACCGAGGCTGAGATCGTCACGTGGCACGTTGTCGTCGGCGATTCCGTCGAGATCAACGACACTCTCGTCGAGATCGAAACTGCCAAGTCCATCGTCGAGTTGCCGTCGCCGACTGCTGGCATCATCTCCGCCGTGCACGTGGATGTAGGAAAGACAGTTGACGTCGGGACCATCATCGTCAGCATCGATGACGGAGTGGCTGCACCTGCCGGGATGCCGAGTCTCGAACCGGAGACGGTGGAGAGTGCCGCGGAAGGAGAGCCAGAAGAGAAGCCTCTCGTGCTCGTCGGGAAGGTGCCGACAGCGGCTGTCCCGCGCAAGAGGCACCTCGGGTCGAAGAAGTCCGCTCCGGCTAGCAAGACTCCTGTGCTCGCTCCACCCGCTCGCCCTACAGACCGCCCGATTCGAACAAAGCCTCCTGTGCGGCTCCTCGCGAAGCAACTCGGTGTCGATCTCGCCAACATCGTGCCAGCGGACGGCGACGTCATCTCGCGAAGCGATGTAGAGCGAGCTGCGTCACCGGCTTCGGACGTCGCTGTTGCAGTCGATACACCGAGGGAGTCGCGCGTCCCGATCAAGGGAGTTCGGAAGGTTACAGCCGCCGCGATGACCAAGTCCGCCTTCACCGCACCCCATGTCACGGTGTGGCTGACGGTCGACGTAACCAAGAGCATGGACATGGTCAAGAGACTGAAGGCGGACAGGAACTGGCAGGGCGTGCGGCTGACACCGTTTGTGTTCGTGGCGCGGGCATTCCTCTTGGCGATCCAACGGTTCCCCGACATCAATGCTCGATGGGATGAAGAGGCACAAGAGATCGTCCTCCAGCACTATGTGAACCTCGGTATCGCTGTGGCGACGCCCCGCGGACTCATTGTTCCGAACATCAAGGACAGCGACAGGCTCGACCTGACCGGCTTGGCTAACGCACTCGACGCGCTAGTCCAGACGGCTCGATCGGGCAAGACCTCGCCGGAAGAGATGTCTCACGGGACGATCACCATCACGAACATCGGTGCGCTAGGCGTCGACGCCGGCACGCCGATCCTGAACCCTAGCGAGGCCGCGATCCTGGCGTTCGGCGCGGTACGGGAAATGCCGTGGGTGGTTAATGGCGAAATCGTGCCGCGCATGGTTGCTCAACTCGCGATGTCGTTCGATCACCGCCTGGTGGACGGAGCCTTGGGTTCACACGTACTTGCGAAGGTCGGCCGGCTTCTGAACGACCCTGGCGAGGCTTTTCTGTACGTCTAGGGCCTATCGGCGATCAGTCCTTCATGAACTCTCGAAGGACGTTCTCGGTGATCCGAGAAACACCATTCTTTCCGTCGTTCTCGAGGAGGCTGCCTGACCAGGCGATGGACCCGACTGAGAAGACCTTGCCGCCACCGACAGTGGTGAAGCAGACCATGTCGGCGTGCACTTCTGGGTCCTGATCGCCGCCGCCGTAGCCAGGGAAGTTCATGGCGACCTCTTCAATGACGCGCTGGTAGTACTTCGTGTGGCTACGTGACGATGCGAGGACTACGGCGTCGGTAGGCGTTCCGAGCGAGTAATCGACGCGATCAAGCTCGTCTCCCGCAGCGCCACCCATCACGCGTCCATAGTCTCCTATCGGCTCCTCGTCGACGCCGTCAAAAACCCAGTCGAACTCGCCAGACCTGCTGGCCTCGGTGCGCCAGTACGGCTCTGAGCTTCCCCATCCCTGCGCGGCCATGCCGACTCCGGCTATCAGGTTCGGCGTCCGACCCCGATAGCGCCAGAGCCCTCCCTGCTCGCGGGTCGAGGTGAGGACCGTCTCGCCCGGGTACGACTCCCAAGTTCGGATGCCCGCGTGACCGCGCCGGATCTCGACGACCAGTGGTGACTCCGACACGACTCCGGTGACCCAGTAAAAACCGTTGGCGCCCAGATACATGAGACGCCCACCACTCGCGGTGAAGCCCGCAATGGCATCGAGCGTCTCCGCGGTGTGGTACTCAGGATGGGATCCGGTAATGACGACCTTCGTCCCTACTAACGCCTCGATGCCGCGTCGATGGAGCTCGAGGTCTGTAATCACGTCGAACTCGATATCGAACTTCGTCAGCCACTCGATGAGCAACATCTCCGCAGACAAGTGCCGGGGGCTGCCGCTCAGCCACATGCGATTGTCGTACCGCATATTGAGGATTGGCCGACTGGCCGATGAATACATCACACCACTGCCGTCGGCATGGTGGTCGTACATTGAGATGCCGAACTCCAGTCGGCCTTGGCGCAGGCGATCGACATCGTCGAGGACTAGCGGCTTGTCTGACACCGCAGCATGGTCAAGACCTTCGTACAGCTGCTCGTTCGCGTAAGCGAGATAGGTAAATGTCGGGAGTACAACCGTCACGGGCCTGCGCGGCCCCCCGTGCCCAGGCACGACGACGATCGGGACGGTGTCGACTGCATTCGGTCCCGAGACACGCACGCCATACACGGCGCTGGGCAGATCGGCTGGAAGAGGCGCCTGTAGAAGGGGACGCCAGCCGACGTCGACTAGGTCCTCCTGATGAAAGTGAACCGCGTTCCATTGAACGGGGTCATGGACGAAACTCATCTCCTTGCCCGTCCACAGGCGACCGGTCACTCCGGAGGCAGGGAGATTGACGAGCGTGGCGGCCAGTCCGCCGATGAGGCTCCGAACGGAATGAGCGGGTTGGTCGGCGTAGGCCGAGAGGTCCCAAGCACCGACAAACGCGAGAGTCGGCGATGCCACTACCTCGTCGAGCATGACGAGTTCATCGACGATTTTAGAGGTCAAAGTTGTCGCCGCGACGAACGGACTCTGGATCTTGCCGTTGAAGAAGTTTTTACCTCGGCCGCGTACCGCTCCCCTAACGGACTCGACGGCCTCGGTCTTGGAGGCACCGAATTGAACTGCCGCCGACTCTGGAGGATTTCCACCGGCAGCCACCGTCACCGCGTGGAGTGTCTTCCACTCTGCCGACCACAAGTACACGCTCAGACCCGAGTCGGCAGAAAGCGATGCGGCAGCGAAGAACCAGCGATGCGGATCGACTACTCGCGTCGACGAAGTGGCTGCGGTCACACGACCGTTGACTGCTAATTCGGCCACCAGTCGACTGTCCCGAACGACAAGGCGCAGCTCGGTCGACCCGTCGTCAATGGACCCTACCGTCTGATCCGAGTCGAAATTCGGTCGCGGCATCCAGATGTGTGCCCCCAAGCTCAACTCACCACTTCCGCCGGTGGCTGTTAGCGAGCCAATGAGGAAGGAGCCGATGCACGAGACCTGCTCGCCGATCGAGTACTTACCCGACGCCCCCCACGGGATACGCGCGGCATCGACGTCACTATCTACCGTCTGCCCTGCAAGGGCGATGAGCTCGACGTTGACGGTACCCACAGGGCCAGACGCAAATAGCGTCAGCGGCGCACCAGCCTCATAGGTGAGGCTGTCCGTGTATGCGGCGATCAATTCATCTGTCATATCAGCCTCCTGAGAGTTCGTATTACCGAGAGCGAAGGAATCGACGAGACGCCTCAAGTCCGGCCGCGAGCACTAGGACGCCACCCGTGATCATGGACGCAACCTCCGGCCCCATGTTCAACAGTATGATGCCGTTCCTGAGGACACCCATGAGCCACACCCCGAGCAAGACGCGCCATACGAATCCGCGCCCGCCTGTAAACGGGATGCCGCCCAAGAGCACTGCTGTTAGCACAGTGATCTCGAAACCGAGTCCGAGGGTGCCTGACGGAGCGCTATCGAGCCGGGCGACCTGCAGGATGCCGGCCAGCCCAGCCGCAACCCCGACCATGAGATAAAGACCGAAAACGATCGGCTTCACTCGAATGCCGGCGAGGAAGGCTGCGCGAGTGTTCACTCCAATCGCGGTGATGTGCCGGCCGACTGGGAGCCTTGCCATCATTACGATCAGGCAGGCCGAGACGATGGCGGCACCCCATGCCAGATATGACACTCCAAGCCAGGACCCGGAACCGAGTTCGACGATGGTGTCTGGGAACCCGAAGACGGAGTTCGGCGCTAGGTACTGGGCAAGACCGCGGCCGAAGGCGAGCATGCCGAGCGTCACGACGATCGGTGACCAGTCGAGAAGCCCGACGAGACTGCCGTTGATGCACCCGGCAACGATCCCTATGCCTATGCCCACGCCGATTCCCGGCACTGCCCCCCACGAGGTGAAGGCAAGACCGGCTGCGACGCCGGAGACCGCGAGCACCGAACCGATCGAGAGGTCGACGTATCCAGCCATGAGCATGACACCCAAGGCGCCAGCGACGATGAATGTGGGTGCATTCTGCGTCACGATCGCCATTAGGTTTTCGGACGACAGGAATACCGGGCTGGCGAGTGTGAAGTAGCCCATGAGCACGATCACGGCGGCCGGGAGGAAGCCGTTGATAGCAGCTGCGCTGAGGCGCATGCGGATTTGCGTGCGCTGCGCGGACCCGAATTGTGACGAGTCGTGCGCGTCGCTGATTGTCACGGAAGAGTCTCCCACCGCTTGGCAGCGTCTGCTGACCCTCCGTGCGCTAGGGCAACGAGTTCGGTTTCACCGACCTCGGGCGAGACGATCGCAACGACGCGACCGTCGACGAGCACCGCCACTCGGTCGGCCAGAGCAACAACTTCCTCAGGATCACTCGAGGCAAAGAGGATCGAGCGGGAAAGGCCGGCAACGTAGTTCCTGAACAGCCCGTACAGGTCTTGCCGAGCGCCGACATCGACTCCCTGAGTCGGCTCGTCTAGAAGTAGCACGGAGATGTCATCCAAGCCTGTAAGCCAACGACCGACGGCGATCTTCTGGCCGTTCCCGCCGGAAAACTCGGATGCCAACAGATCGGGACGGGGGGGCGCGAGGCCGACGCGCGAGGCAACCCGGTCGAACACGACCCTTTCTGATCGTCGCCTACGCCAGAGCGGCGAAAGGCTCCCGTAGTTTGGCATGAGCACGTTCTCATCTGCACGCATATCTCCGAACAGCGCCTGGATCTGGCGATCGGATGGAACGAGCGCGATGCCGGCATTCTGCGCAGAGCGCGGGGAGCCGGCAGAGACGGGTTCGCCGGCTAGACACATCGAGCCGGCGCGGCTCCTCCGAACCCCAGCAATGCACTCAAGCAGGTCGGTGCGGCCTGATCCAAGCAGACCGAATAGTCCGAAGATCTCACCGCCATGCAGTTCGAGCGTCACGGAACCGGCTCTCGAGGAGCCAAACTCCTCCAGCCCCAACAGCACCGATCCGCGAGCTCGAGCAGCGATCGAGTCCTTGACAAGAGCCAGCGGCGCGATGCCCTCGACGAGGTCCTCGAACTGCAGATCGGCCACTCGCCTGGACCACAGGATCTGGCCGTCCCTCATGACCGTGGCGACGTCCGCGACCTCGAGTACCTCGCGTAGCAAGTGCGTCACGTAGATGATCGTCATTCTCTTCTCCACCGCGAGCTTGCGGATGAGGACGAGTAGCCTTTGCGTCTCATCCGTGCTGAGCGCGGCGGTTGGCTCGTCGAGGATCAGGATGCTGGGCTCGTGGCGAAGCGCACGAGCGATAGCCACAACCTGCTGCTCCCCCATGCTGAGGTCGCCGAGCAGAGTCGACGGGTCGACATGGAGCCCGAGGTCGCGGACAATTTTCCGCGCAATCGCCTTCTGACTGCGCGAGCGAATTGACCTTGTTCGGCCCGTCAACTCCTGGCCCAGGAAGACGTTGTCCGCGACGCTGAGGTCGCAGACAAGTTGAAGATGCTGGTAGATGATCGCAGTGCCGGCCGCGAAGGCCGATGACGGAGTGAAACTGGGGAACTCATCGTCGCCGATCCTCATCGTGCCCGAGTCAGGAGTAACGGCTCCGCTCAGGCAGCCGAGAAGCGTGCTCTTGCCCGCACCGTTCGGCCCGAGAAGTGCATGCACTTCCCCTGCTCGAAACGTCACGTCAATGCCCTTGAGGACAGCGTTGGAGCCATACCTCTTACGAAGCGCGCTGACGGTCAGATCCACAGAATTCACCTCCACTCAATCATCGACATTCGCCAGACCCGACTATTTGCTATACGAGGCGATCAGCGCCGCGAGCGCATCAGGGTCGTCCGCAGTTGCCATGACCACGCCAGCCTGGCTGCTCGTCTCGCCGCTGCCATTCACGGCATTGAGCGAGTTGTTGATGATTGCATTCGCCAGTTCGTCCAGGTTGATGGCGGCAGAGGCCTTCAGCGGCCCACCAGACTGAATGGCTGCCAGCGCCTCCGGGTTGCCGTCCTGACCGATGACGAGCACCGTCGCAGGATCGATCTTCGCGTTCTCGAATGCCTTTGCGGCACCCAGGGCAGCGTCGTCATTGAGTCCCACTACGACACGCAGGTTCGGGTGCGCGCGAAGTGCATCCTCGGTGATCTGCAGCCCACATGCTTGGTCTGCGCAATCCTGCTTGGACACGACTTCGATTCCCAACGCATCAAGTGCGGCGATCGGGCCTTCCCAACGGCCCCCCGCGATCGCTGCGAGCGCTGTCAGGGTCGTCACCTCGGCTGTGATGTCCTTGTCAGGGTAATTGGCCTCAACCCAGGTCGTCAGATAGTCACCGACTGCCTTGCCGCTGGCGACGCTGTCGAAGCCAGCAGAGCCATCAACTCCATCGCCCTTGTATGCGTAGGTCAGCCACTTGGTGCCTTGAGCCTGCGCCCGCTCCCGGAGACTCTCAAGTGCCGGCGCGTCGATGGGGAGAACGACGATAGCGTCGACTTTCTGGGTGACCCAGGACTCGATAGCGGCGCGCTGCGTCTCGAGGTTGTTTGCCTGCGTGTTGTCTATGAGAAGCGTCACGCAGCCGTTGGTCTCGGCGAGGGACTCCAACCTGCTCTTGAGTGCCTTGACGAATCCAGCCTCACCGACGGGGTGAGCGAATCCGATGGTGTAATCGCGGTCGCAGGCAGTCTCGCTGCTGGACTCGGACGATGCCGAGTTCGAACCTCCGCAGGCTGACAGGGCGAGTGCCACCGCCGCCAGTGTGCTGAGAACGCAGGCCGAGCGACTGCTCGATCTAGTGAATGCTTTCATCTGTATACCTCCTGTTATGGATTGAGCGTCGAATGCGTTGGTGGTAAGGCTCGCTGACCTACACACCGAGAGTCGTTGGCGTTTCTTGCCTTCCAAATCGCACCTAAGATGGTCGCGCCTTTCCCTTTTAGAGAAGCGGACATCACCGTCTGATGACGGTTCTGCGACGAGCACTGGCAAGCGCGTCGCATTGTGACGTGGTTGACGCTACCAGCATTTTGGCCTAATGTACACACCAATGAGCCATTTGATCGTTTCCTCCAGTAAGACCAGCCACGACGTGGCTAGTCTCCTCCGTACGCAGATCCAAAGCGGCGAACTCGCCATCGGTGTCCGCCTGCCGGCACAAAGGGAGTTGTCGACGCAGATCGGAGTCGGCAGGCAGGCGGTGCAGAACGCGTTGTCCTTGCTTGAGGCCGAGGGCTACATAACGACCAAGCGCGGCGCGCACGGCGGCAGCATCGTGTCCGAGCCAGTCGCAACGGCGGCCGTTTGGCTCGCGCTCGTGCGCTCTAACACCAATGACCTGCAGGACACGTTCGACTTCCGACTTGCGGTCGAGCGCCAGATCGTGATGCTGGCCGCTGAACGCCGAACCGACGACGACCTCGCCGCGATGCTTCAGGCCATCGACGACCTACCCCGAACAAACACGACGCGTTCGCTGTTCCGCGAGGCCGATGGCCGTTTTCATGCTGCGATGGCCGCTGCAGCAGGGAATCGACGACTCGAGATCGCCCTCCGACAAGCACGCGCGGATCTGTTCCTGCCGACCGACAACATCCCCTTCACAGAGACGGTCGAGGTCACGCGTAGACAGCACATGGCAATCTACAAGGCAATCGAGAAGCAAGATCCGGTAGCGGCCGCACGTGCGATTGGCTCCCACATCCAGAAGACTCGTACGGATCTCTTCGCAGTATTGGTCGAGGGTCAGTAGCGCGTGTCTGCCTCACCGCTAATCGGAATAACCACGCGGCGAATGGGTCCAGGCGCGCTCGGGCCGGTACCTGCTGGCCTTACTGACGCCTCAATCGACGGTGTCTTCACCGACTACGCGGACTCCGTCAGTGGCGCAGGCGGAGTCCCGGTGCTGTTGGCCCGATCCACCTCAATACCAGACCTCGTTTCCCGCCTCGACGGGCTCGTCCTGTCCGGAGGTGAGGACGTAGAACCTTTGCATTACGGCTCCACGCCTGGACCATTCGCGACCAAATACGACGCAGGGCGCGATGAGTTCGAGATGGCACTCATTCGTAACGCTATCCGCGTGCACCTGCCTATTCTCGCCATCTGCCGTGGAGCGCAGATTCTCAACGTGACCTTGGGCGGCACGCTCGTGCCCCACCTGTCCGCCAGAGACGGATTCTCGCACTACGACACGGACTTCCACAGGAGCGAGAAGCGGCAAACCATCATTCTTACCAACGACTCATCCCTCTCGCGTATCTACTCAGCAGAGGCGGAAGAGGGCGAGATTCGAGTCAACAGTTACCACCACCAAGCTATTCTTCAGCCGGGAGCCGGACTTTCCGTCGCCGCGCGCGCGTTTGACGGCATCATCGAGGCTGTCGAGATGGGCGGCTGTGACGTCATCGGCGTCCAGTGGCATCCGGAGATGCACGCTGGCGTCGACGCACTATTCACTTGGCTCATTCATGTCTCCAGACCCCAAACAGGAAGCACCTCATGATAATCGATCATTCCGGCAAGGTAGCATTCATCACTGGTTCAGGATCAGGTATCGGCCGGGGTATCGCCCTCCGCCTCTCCGCCGACGGAGCAACTGTCGCCGTCAGTGACATCAGCCTCGAACTTGCTCAGGAAACCGTTTCACTGGTGCAAGAAGCGGGTGGCCGAGGTCTCGCTCTGATCGGCGACGTCCGCTCACGCTCCGGCATGAGTACTGCTATCGAAACCACGGTCGACGCCTTCGGATCGCTCGACCTGGTCGTCAACAACGCAGGTGTCGTGACAATGGCCTCGCTCGACGAACTGACTGACGAAGACTGGGACTTCGTGGTCGACGTTAACCTCAAGGGCCAATTCATCGTCGCGCAATTGGCCGCGCGGCACATGAAGGCAGGCGGCGCGATCGTCAACCTCGCAACAGTGGAGTCAGAGGTAGTGGTATCTTCTTCAGGTCACTGCCAAGTCCACTACAACGCATCCAAGGGCGGCGTCACGATGCTCACAAAGGCACTCGCCGTGGAACTGAGCCTTAAGGGAATCCGGGTGAACGCGGTTGCTCCCGGGCCAATCAACACACGGTTCTCCGGTGGCGATATCACGGGGGCTGAGGCACTGGCCTTCTTGAAGCAGCGTCTTCTCGTGCCCCGGGTAGGCGAGCCAGAGGACATCGCGAATGCGGTGTCGTTCCTACTCTCGGATCAGGCATCATTCATCGACGGAATCCAGTTGCCCGTCGACGGTGGATGGTTGACGCGATGAAGAACCCACTGACCGTCGAAGACCTGCACACGCAGAGCTACGACACCGTGATCGTTGCGGCTCCGGACATGCATGGCCGCTTGATTGGCAAGCGATTGACCCCTCGTCGCTTCGAGGAGTTTATGGACCGCGGTATCGCGGTGTCGTCTTGCACTTTCGGATGGGACCTCGCGCAGGACATCGGTCTTGAGGTGCCGTACGCCGGGTGGCACACAGGATGGCGCGACTTCCTCCTGATTCCCGACCTCAACACTCTGGTTCCTGCGGCGTGGCTCGAGCGCACCGCGATAGTGATCGCGGACATCGTCGAGGAGCACGATCGGTCGCCAGTGGAGATCTCACCGCGTCAGATCCTCAAGCGTCAGATCGCGACTCTTCAGGAGCAAGATCTCGTTGCGGATATTGGGACGGAACTAGAGTTCCACCTTTACCGTGATGGCTACGACGAACTCCGGCAGCGGGGATACCGTGACCGGACGCCGACGACCATGATCCACGCCGACTACACCGTCCAGCAAGTCAACGCGTGGGAGCCATTCTTCCAGCGCCTCCGTACCTGCCTCGACGAATCCGGCCTGGGTTTGGAAATGAGCCAAGGCGAGTGGGGCCTGGGTCAGTGGGAAATCAACCTCGGCTACAGCGACGCCCTCGACATGTGCGATCGGCACACGATCTTCAAACTCGCGGTGAAGGATGTTGCAGCACAGGCCGGCATGTCGGCAACGTTTATGCCGAAGCCGAATGTGGGCGAGGTTGGATCCTCGTGCCACGTCCATGTGTCGCTTCGCGAACGGGCTGTCGATGGTTCCATCAGTGCGTCACCGCACGTGTTCTGGTCGCCTGGCTCGGTCGATCACATGACCGACACGATGAAGCAGTCCGTTGCTGGGATCCTTGAGCACGCACCTGATCTCATGGTGTTCTACGCGCCGACGATCAACTCGTACCGACGAACCAACTCCAGTGACTTCGCCGGAAACGGCGCCACGTGGGCGTTCGACAACCGAACTGTCTCCTGCCGGATCCTCGGTACGTCACCGACCTCAATGCGGCTCGAGTGGCGCGTTCCAGGAGCCGACGTCAACCCTTACTTGTGTGTCGCTGGTCTGCTCGCGTCGATTCGCAACGGCATTGCAACCGCGGCAGATCCGGGACCCCCGCGCGAGGGAGACGCCTATCAAGAAGCACCAACAGTTCGATTCCCGACTCACCTCGGGCTTGCCGCCGACGCGTTCGCCGCGAGTGCATTTGCGAACGAGGCGCTCACCGAGGCGGTCGTTGAGCAGTACGCGCTGACCGCGCAGTGGGAGTGGTCACGGTTCCAGGAAGCCGTGACGGACTGGGAATTCGACCGCTACTTCGAAAACATTTGACTGCTCGCGCGCCCAGCAACCATAGAATCCCACTTCAAGGAGCCAGCATGAACGTCGTCAGCCGTGCCATACGCCAGATTGACCGCATCGGCGGCACCGAACAGGAGCCGTCGGACCTCCTCCCGCTGTGGCTGTGCAACCCGTCGACCGGCGCACGGATCGCCCAGGCGGCAGCTACCGACCTGGTTGAGGTCGAGCGGGCCATCGCCATCGCGGATGAGGTTCACTCCTCGGGAATCTGGAGCGGGCTCGCGATTGATGAGCGGTCTACATACCTGATGCGAGTTGCCGACCTGCTCGATCCATACGCCGAAGATGTTGCCGCGGCGGAGGCGATCGGATCGGGAGTGGTCATCAGCGTGACAGAGTTGTTCGCAGGAGCGTTGGCAGGCTCTTTCCGCCAGGCCGTCGAGTTGATCGCTGACGGCTGGTGGCATACCAACCTAAGCGAAGACGGGCGTTGTATCGAACTGCTCAGGCTCCCCTGGGGACCGGTGGTGGTGCTCGTGCCGTGGAACGCGCCGGCAGCGATAGCGGCGAAGAAAATTGCATTCGCCCTAGCTGCCGGAGCCCCCGTGATCCTCAAGCCTCCCGAGAGGGCACCCTTCGGATGCAACTTCCTTGCCGATGCCATCTGCGCTGCACGACTGCCACGTGGTGTTTTCCAGATGGTTCACGGCGGTGTCGACGTCGGACAACTGCTCACCACGGATCCCCGCATACGTGCCGTATCGTTCACCGGTTCCGTACACACCGGCAGGTCAATCGCGCGCGCCGGCGCGGAGGACTTCAAGGCCCTTCAGCTCGAACTGGGCGGCAACAACCCGGTCGTCGTACGCGCCGACGCGGACATCGAAGAAACAGCGCGGGCCCTTGCGGAGGGCATCGTGAAGCTCAACGGACAATGGTGCGAAGGGCCAGGAAAGATCTTCGTGCCGAGGACTAGACATGACGAATTCGTCCAAGCTTTACAGGCACATCTGCAGAAGTACGTGATCGGGGCACACGACGACCCATCGGCCCAGATCGGCCCGCTCGCGCACGAGGCCCACCGCAATCGGCTGAACGATCAGGTCCAGCGAATGGTCAACCTAGGCGCTCTCGTCGTCATGGGCGGGGTCGAGCCCGACCTCGATGGCTGGTTCTGGGCGCCGCGAGTGGTCGTCGGCGCTGAGCCAGCAGACTGCATGGATGAACTCTTCGGACCGGTCGTCACCGTCCACCCGGTTGACTCGGACTCTGAGGCAGTGGCCCTGGCTAACGATTCGCCCTATGGACTCGCTGGCTACGTCTTTGGAGCGGACATCAAGGCGGCAATGTCCGTGGGACGCGACATGAGGTTCGGCGAAGTCAAGGTGAACGGAACGAGCATCCTCGACCTGAGCCCGTCATCCGTCCAGAGCTTCTGGCGAAGCAGCGGGCTGGGTGGCCACGGTGACCGCGACACGATCAGATTCTTCTGCGGCACGCAGATCGTCGGGGTCGACAAGGCCGGCCTACCGATATAAACAACTAGCATGCGACCGAACCAGGGGCAGTCCCCGTGTTCCTGTTGCGCCAACTCATCCCAGCCCGCCATGCACGATCCAACCTGCGCGTCATCAAACGCAAAATGAGCAAATGGCTCGTCAAACGCTCCAGTCACGCAAACTGGCCACAGCCAACCTAAGCCGTTCAAATCGCCATACTCGTGGCTAACTGAACGGTATTGGGCCTAGCCCACCGCTACAACCTTTGGCTCGAAACGCAACAAGCGTCCTAAAACCCAATTGCCAAGAATAGGAGCATCACACTCCAACCGATGGGTATCCTTCGTTTCGCGGGCATATTTAAGTGAGGCACCCCGATGCTTCCGCCCAAAATTAATCTTCCACGCGGGTCGTCCGCCGTTTAGCCGCCTTCGCGCAACGCTCGCCGGCGCCGCCCTCTCTTCTGGGGGTTTCCTTACGCCGAAGGTTCGGTGGAATTCAAGCGCTCTCGTTGGCTGCGGGTGTCGTTGACGATGCGGAGCTACGAAACTACCTCGCGTGAACCCACCGCGTTGCGTGCCGGTCTTACCCAGCCAGTTGCTCTCGGCACACGGGGCGAAGCGGCGCACGGCACGCGCAACTAGCCCTTGGATGAGCGGGGATCGTTATAAGGAACCAACTCGACACGGTATTGAAAATACCTACCCCTTCCCCGTACATCCAGCGCCAGTGTGAAACCTGACAAGAAAACCGTAAATTGCCTCAGGGTCACACTGCTCAAAGCACCTACCGAGTCGGAGGTGTTGGCACCTTCGCGATCACTGGTGTAGGTGCATCGCGCTCGTTTGAGCTGGCGACGGCGCTCGCGCTCCCCCAGGTTCCGACGCGTGGGCGATCGATGCGCAAGGCTTTCGTGATGCGTTCAGCAAGGGTGGGCGTCGTGTCTGTGCGCTGTTCCAAGGTGCGCCGGGTGACAAGTTTGGTGAGTGCCTCCGATCGTGCCCGGTCACTACTCGTGAGTACTCCGCGCAGGGTGTCGCGGAGTTCTCTCTCACTATCGGCGACGACGTGCAGAATGTTCGCGGTTTTGCCGCGGGTGAGGGCGACACGTCCCCCGAACATTGAACCTTAATGCGGACTAGCCGCGCAATCCTCGCGCAGTAAAAAATCTTTCGGGGGAAAAGCTTGAAAGAAAAAGGGGCGGGTGATACGCGCAGATAACGCAGGACCTATCGGCGAAGCGCTACTTGGGCGATACTCAAAGAACTATTGGAAAGGGAATATTTTTCTAGCTGGGGAAAGAAAAATACAAACAGAGTGACGAACCGCTGACT